>Ga0100399_1000742_pt1 | contig 23529 bp, 20 predicted proteins | sample CryGeymeta201523_FD_81545 | JGI IMG/M metagenome (GOLD analysis project Ga0100399, IMG submission 81545) | Groundwater microbial communities from Crystal Geyser aquifers in Utah, USA - Crystal Geyser metaG 2015-23 | ecosystem: Environmental > Aquatic > Deep subsurface > Groundwater | place: USA...
CCCGGGTTTCGGGCGCGATGCGCCCCGGGTTTCGGCTTCGCCTCAACCCGGGCTACCGGGGGTTTTTGGCGTGCAGCGGTGCCGGTTTGCGCGCGCTGTGGTAGCCCGGGTTAGGCCGCAGGCCGTAACCCGGGATTTCGCTAGCGGTCGCGGTGAATGGGCGCGGGATCCGGGGTTTCGGGCGCGATGCGCCCCGGGTTTCGGCTTCGCCTCAACCCGGGCTACCGGGGGTTTTTGGTGTGCAGCGGCGCCAGTTTGCGCGCCCGTATCAACCCGCACGCAGGGCGTTGCCCGGCGGTGTGCTGAGGATGCGCCGTGTGCCCAGCCAGCCGGCGCCCATCGCCAGCAACACGCCGAGGCCGCCGCCGGCAAGCAAGGTGCCCCAGGGCAGGTTCAATGTCATGCCAAAGCTGCGTTCGGCCAGCACACGGCCGGTGATCGCGGCGGCGGCGATGGCCATCACTGCGGCCAGCGTGCCGAGCGCGGCAAACTCGATCAGCACCGCCGCGCGCAATTGCGTGCGGCCAGCGCCGAGCGTGCGCAACACCGCGCTCTCGAAACGGCGTTCGCTGGCGGTTGCCTGCAATGCCGCCAGCAACACCAGCACCCCGGCAGCAAGGCTGAAAGCGAGCACCAGTTGCACCGCCTGACTGACGCGATCGATCACTTCGCGCACGCGGTCGAGTACGGCATCGACATCGAGCATTGAAATGTTCGGAAAACGGCGGCTGATTTGCGCCAACTCGGATTTTTGCGCGGGCGCCAGATAGACGCTGGAAATCAGGCTGTGTGGCGCATCGGCCATCGCACCGGCATTGAGCACCACGAAGAAATTGACTCGGAAGGAGTCCCAGTCGGCGGCGCGAATGTTGCTCACGGTGACCTCCAGCTCGCGTTCGCCAATACCCAGACGGATGCGATCGCCGAGCTTCACGTCGAAGCGCTGCGCCCAGCCGGCTTCAATCGACACTTCCGCAGCACGGCTGTCGGCCGCCCAATACTGGCCGCTGACCAGCGTGTTGGCGGGCGGAAAATCGTGGCGCCAGCTCATGTTGAGCGGGCGATCGGCGTTGCCTGGTTGCCGCCCGCCGGCGTCGTCCGGGTTGGCTTCGCGCCAGCCATCGCGGCGCGCGGGCGCCTGGCCATTGATCGCCAGCAGACGACCGGTAGCGAACGGTTCCAGCGTCGGTTGGTCCACTCCCAGCTCGCGCAGGGTGGCAAGCACGGCATCGCGCTGCGGCTCCTGCACGTTGAGCAGAAAATAATTCGGTGTGTCGCGTGGCATGTTCGCGCGCCATTGCGCCAGCAGTTGCGGGCCGATCGCGGCCAGCAACAACAGCGCGCACAGCGACAACGCCAGCCCCACCAGTTGCGCCACGCTCAGCGCACGGCGCCGGGCCAACGCTGCCAGCCCCAAGCGCCACGCGCCGCGCAGGTGCGGCTGCAACACCCGTAGCAGCCGCAACAGCAGCAGCCCGAACACCACCGCGACCACCGCCAGCGTGCCGAGGCCGCCAAGCACGATGGCACTGAGGGCAAAATCGCGTGTCGCCAACACCACCAACAGTGCCGCTGCCGCCAGCCCGGCCAGATAGACCAGCGCCGAAAGTGGCGGCAAGGCAGCGAAACTGCGATTGAGCACCCGCATCGGCGGCACCCCGCGCAGGCGCAGCAGCGGCGGCAGAGCGAAGCCGAGCAACAGCACGACACCGATGGCAACACCGGCCAGTGCCGGTTGTGCCTGCGGCAACGGCAGCCGGCCGGGGATCAGGCTACCCAGCGCTTCCACCAGCCCGGCCTGCGCGAGCAGGCCAAGGCCGACACCGAGCACGCAGGCGGGAATCGCCAACAACAGCAATTGCAGGCACAACGCCGCCAGAATGCGCGGCTGTGAAGCGCCCAGGCAGCGCAGGATCGCTACCGTGTCGACCCGTTGCAGGGCAAAACGATTGGCCGCCAGCGCGGTGGCCACGCCGGCCAGCAACACCGTCAGCAACGCAGCCAATGACAGGAACCCCTGCGCACGCGCGAATGCCGAGCGCACGGCCTGCTGGGTGTCCTGTACGCTGAGCGGGCGCAGGCCCTTGGCCAGGCCTTGCGCGCGTACGCGCGCGCGGAAGCGCTCAAGCTGCGTCGTGCTGCCGGCCACCATCAGTCGGTACTGGGCGCGGCTGCCCGGCCCAAGCAGGTCGCTACCCTGCACATCGGCAAGATTCACCAGCAGGCGTGGTGCCAGTTGCAACAGCTCGCCGCCGCTGTCGGGTTCCGCGTGCAGGCGCCGGCTTACCCGCAGCGTGCCGTTGCCGAACTCGATCTGCGCGCCGGGCGAAATGCCCAGCGCAGCGAGCAAGCGGGCATCGGCGTAGGCTTCGCCGGGTGCTGGTGCCGGCGTCGCTTGCGCCGCCAGCCCGGCGCTGTCGGTGCTGGCGCTCAGCTCGCCGCGCAGCGGGTAGGCGGCATCCACCGCCTTGATATCCGCCAGTTGGCTGGCATCGGCGTGGAATACCACCGATGGAAAACTGAGCATGCGCGCCACCGCGAGCCCTTGCGCGCGCGCCAGGTCGGCAATCGCCGGGTCGATCGGCTGCCGTGCGGCGAAACCGAAATCACCGCCGATGATCTGCGCGGCGTTGGCACTGACCGCAGCGGCAACCCGGTTGACCAGGGTGCCGACCGCGGTCATCACCGCCACCGCCAACACCAGCGCCGCGGCCAGCGTCAGCAAGTCGCCACCGCGCAGCTCGCGGCGCAAGGCGCGGCTGGCATAAGCCAAAATGTTCATGCTGCGCGCTCAACCAGACGCCCGTGATCGAGCCGATACACCCGTGCGCAGCGACGGGCCAGCACCATGTCGTGGGTGACCAGCACCAGGGTGGTGCCATATTCGCGGTTGAGCGTGAACAGCAGTTCGCTGATCTGGGCGCCGGTGTCCTGGTCGAGGTTGCCGGTCGGCTCATCGGCAAACAGGATGCGCGGCCGGGTGACGAACGCGCGGGCAATGGCCACTCGCTGCTGCTCGCCGCCGGACAACTGCCGCGGATAGTGGTGGCAGCGTGCACCCAGGCCAACCGATTCGAGCACCTCGCGTGCACGGCCCGGTTCGTTGCGTCCGGCCAGTTCCAGCGGTAGTGCCACATTCTCTTCGGCGGTGAGCGCCGGCAGCAGATGAAAGCTCTGGAACACGAAGCCCACCGCACGCGCGCGCAGTGCCGCGCGCTGTTCTTCATCAAGCGCGTTGAGATGCGCGCCGGCGATGTGGATATCGCCACGGCTGGGCAAATCCAGGCCGGCCAGCAAGCCAAGCAAGGTGGTCTTGCCCGAACCCGAGGCGCCGACGATGGCGATCGATTCACCGGCGTTCACCGTCATTTCAACGGCGTCGAGTATCCTGATTTCCCCATCGGGGCCGAGCACCGACTTGCCCAAACGAGATGCGCTGATGAGTGTTGAGGGTTCCATGATGAGCCACAGACCCGTGCCAATGACCGCGCTGCGCTGGCGCAAGGGCGGTATCGCACGTTGCCTGCGGGTATTCCTCCTGCTGCTGTTGTCGTTATGCGGTCTGCCGGCTTTCGCTGGTGGGCCACTGCTGGTGGTGGGCGATAGTCTCAGTGCGGCACACAATATTGCGCAACACGAGGGTTGGGTGGCGTTGCTTCAGGATCGCCTGAATGCGCGTTCGGCGCCAGCGTCAGCGGTCATCAATGCCAGCATCAGCGGTGAAACCTCGGCCGGGGCGCTGGCGCGTTTGCCGGAGTTGCTGGTGCGGCATCGGCCCGTCATCGTCGTGATCGAACTGGGTGGCAACGATGGTCTGCGTGGTCTGCCGCCAGCCGAATTGTCGGCAAACCTCGATGCCATGATCCGCATGAGCCGTGAAGCGGGCGCGAAGGTGCTGCTGATTGGCACCGAGTTGCCGCCCAATTACGGCCGTGCCTACCGTGACCGCTTTCGCGCGGTCTATGCCGACCTTGCGCAACGCCACGCACTGGCGCTGCTGCCGTTTCTGCTCGACGGGGTGGCGCTGCGACCGGAGCTGATGCAGGACGATGGCTTGCACCCCACTGCCGCGGCGCAGCCGCGCGTGCTCGATAACGTGTGGTCGGTGCTGCAACCGATGTTGCCTTAGAGAAACTCCGAGCAAGCTGTCATGGCGAGTCGCCTGTTCCTGTGGCTGGAACTGCACACGGACCATGAACCCGGCGGACGGAGCGAAAAGCTTTTGATCCGCAAAGGACGCGAAGCGCAAAGATGAGCGCCAAGAACATTCCGGTGTGGATGTCGGTTCCACCGCTACGCGGTGCCCCGGGTTTCGGCCCGTTGGGCCTCTACCCGGGCTACGACGGCACATTGCGACACGTCGGTGGGATGGAACGGAGAAGCTGATGCAGAGAGCAGCCGCTCGCAATTGCGGCTTGTCCAGAACGTCCTTGGAGAACCGCTTGAAACCTGCCTGGCTGCTGCCCCGCCTGCGGCGGGCAGGCTGCGCGACTCTCACGCCATCTGTTTGCGGTGCAGGCTGTTGCTCAAGGCGATGAATGCCGCCACCGGCAGTTGTTCGGCGCGCAGCTCGGGGCGGATGCCGGCACGCAGCAGCGCCTCGGTGTCGCAAACGTTGGCCAGCGCGTTGCGCAGGGTTTTGCGGCGTTGCCCGAACGCATCATGCACCACGCGCGCAAACAGGGCGCGATCGGCAATGCCAATCTGGTCGGCGGGTTTTGGCTGCAAGCGCACCACCGCCGAATCCACTTTCGGTGGTGGCCGAAACGCCTGCGGGCCGATCGCAAACAACGGCATCACCTCGCACAAGGCTTGCAGCATCACCGACAGGCGCCCATACACCTTGCTGCCTGGTGCGGCGGCCATCCGTTCGACCACCTCTTTTTGCAGCATGAAGTGCATGTCCTGAATCGCGGCCGCGTGATCGAGCGCATGAAACAGGATCGGCGAGGAAATGTTGTAGGGCAGGTTGCCGACCAGGCGGATCGTGCCAGTGCCGGCCAGTGCGGTGAAGTCCACCCGCAACACGTCGGCGCTGATGATGTCCAGTGCGCCCAACGGCTGCGCAGCAGCGCGCAGTGGCTCGATCAGGTCGCGATCGAACTCGATGGCGCACAGGCTGCCGTGGCGAGCAAGCAACGGCAGGGTCAACGCCCCACGGCCGGGGCCGATCTCGACCAGCCGGTCGCCGGCCACCGGCGCCAGCGCCATGAGGATGCGTTCGATGACGCTGTGATCGACCAGAAAATGCTGGCCCAGGCGCTTCTTGGCGGGCATGCTCAATCCGCTCATTGGCCAGCACCGCGCGCCAGTGCGCGGCATTGCGCGAATGCCGCGAAAAGGCTGGATGCGTCGGCGACACCGTGCCCGGCCAGTTCCAGAGCGGTGCCATGATCGACCGCCACGCGCGGGTAGGGCAGGCCGAGGGTGATGTTGATGCCCTGCTCGATACCGGCGTGTTTGAGCACTGGCAGGCCTTGATCGTGGTACATCGCCAGCACCACATCGCAGTGCGCCAGATGCTGCGGCAAAAAGGCGGTGTCGGCCGGCAGCGGCCCGATCAGGTTGATGCCGCGCTCGCGCAGGCGCGTCAGCACCGGAATGATGATGTCGATTTCCTCGCGGCCCAGGTGCCCTGCCTCGCCGGCATGCGGGTTCAAACCGAGCACCGCGATGCGCGGTGTGGCGATGGCGAAGCGGCGCACCAGGTCGCGGTGCAACACCTCGATAACCCGTGTCAAACGCGCCGCCGTGATGGCGTCGGCGACCGCGCGCAACGGCAAATGGGTGGTGACCAGCGCAACACGCAGGTCAGAGCGGGGCAGGTCAGAGCGGGGCAGGTCAGAGCGGGGCAGGTCGGAGCGGGCCAACATCATCACCACGTCACAGCCGGCCCACTGCGCCAGCAACTCGGTGGTGCCGGTGTAGGCGATGCCGGCATCGTTCAGCGTCGCCTTGTGCACCGGGCCGGTAACCAGGCCAGCGAGTTCGCCGCGCCCGCAGGCGTCGGCGGCCGCTTTGAGCGCGTTGACTACCGATGCCGCATTGGCACAGTCCGGGAATCCGAATCGGGTCGGCTGCGCCTGTTCGACCACCTGCACCGGCAGCACCCCGGGCGCAGAGGCTTGCTCGGCAGCGGCGATACGCAACGGCAAATGCAGCGCACGGGCCGCTGCCAGCAGGGTGTCCGGGTCGGCGAAGGCAACCACGTTGGCAGCGAGCGGCTGCTGGGCCAGCCGCACGCACAGTTCCGGCCCGATACCGGCCGGTTCGCCGGGGACCAGCGCCAGAGCCGGCTTCACCGTCAGGAACTGCTGAGGCGCATGTCGACAAACGCTTCGGAGCGCATTTGCCGCAAGAAGCGTTCGTATTCTTCCTCGCCCTTGCGCCGTGCGATCAGCTCGCGCACCTGATTGCGGCGCAAGGCGTCGGTGACATCGGTCTCGCGTTCGCCGACACGCTGGATCATGTGCCAGCCAACGTCGCTCTGGAACGGTTGCGAAATCTCGCCGTCCTTGAGCGTGACGATTTGCGCAGCGACACCAGCACCCCAGGCATCCTTCTCGTACCAATCCATCATGCCGCCGGCATCGCGGGTGGCGGTGTCCTCGGAGTATTCGCGCGCCAGGTTTTCGAACGACTCGCCCTTGAGCGCCCGCGCGCGCAGGGTTTCCAGCTTGGCCTTGGCCTGCGCGAAAGACACCACTTCCGATTGCCGGAGCATCAGGTGGCGCGACTGGTACTCGGTGACCTTCTGGCGGCCGGCATCACGGCTCTCGATCAGCTTGAGCAGTTGAAAACCGGTTGGGCCGCGGATCGGATCACTGATATCGCCCGGCTGCATGGCGGTAACCACGCTGGTGAACAGGTTGGGTATTTCGTTCTGGTTGCGCCAGCCCAGATCGCCGCCCTGCAAGGCGTTGGGGGCGTCGGAATAACGGATCGCGGCAGCAGTGAAGTCCATCTCGCCTTTGCCGAGCAGCACCTTGACGCCTTCGATCTTGCCCTTGGCGGTTTCCACCTGCTCGGGCGTGGCGCCATCGGGCAGCGCCACCAAAATATGCGCCAAGTGCAGTTCACGGCTGTTGCCTTGCGCGGCCAGTGCCAGATCGATCTCGGTGTCACTGACCGCGACACGGCCCTGCACGATGCGCTGGCGCAGGCGCTGGATCAGGATCTCGTTGCGTAGATCGCGGCGGAACTGGTCGAAATTGAGTCCTTCGGAGGCCAACTGCTGCCGCAACTGATCGATCGTGATGCGATTGTTGGTGGCCACCGATTGCACCGCCTGATCCAGCTCGGCATCGCTGATGCGGATGCCCATGGCATTGGCGCGTTCGATCTGCAGGCGCGACAGCACCAGGCGATCAAGGATCTGCCGCTCCAGCACCTTGCGTGGCGGCAACTGCTGCTGGCTGCCGCCAAACTGCGCCAGAAAATTGCTGGTCGCGCGTTGCAGCTCGCTGCTCAGGATGACTTCTTCATCGACGACGGCGATGATGCCCTCCACTGGTTCCAACGGCAGGGCTTGCGCGCGCAGGCCAAACCCGGGGGCGGTGAGCGCGGCTAGCAGGATGCAGGCAAGTGCGGTACGCATCGGTCAAACTCCATGGCGCGCAACGGCGGTGGCGCAGGTGGGTGCAGGGTGTGGGTGGCGAGTCGCGACGGCGTGCGTAAGCCGCCACTCCCGCATCCCCTGAGGGTCAACGATCATAGCCGAGAATGGCGCGCTCCAACAGCGATCCGGTGCGTCGGCCGAACGCGCCAAGGCCGCGCAATTCAAGCTCCAGCAGGATCTCGTTGCTGGCGCCGCCCTCGATGGTGCGCACGAAATGGCGGCCCATCAGGCGTACCGCCATGCAGCAACTTTGCCACTCAAAACCGCCGAGCGCCTCGAGTGTGGAGTTGTCGCGCAGCGAGTAGTTCCAGCGCCCCACCAGCCGCCACGAGGGCGACACCGGATACAGCACCGAGCCGTCGAGCTGTTCCAGCTCGTTGGCGCGGAAGCGATAGCTGAGGTTCGCCAGACCCTTCTCCAGAAACCGGTACTGCAGGCGGAACGCCGACAACTCGGTGAAGCCCTGATCGACGTCGATGTGCTGCGCCGAGGTGAGGGTCCAGCGATCGTTCAGGTTCACCGCCAGCTCAACCACCAATGGTGACAGGTCGCGCTCGCCGACAACCTGGCCCGGCAACGCCGTGCGCGAGGGTGAAAACAGAAGCGCTTGCGCCACGGTGGCGCTGACCAACTCGCGGCCGGAATGGGTTTGCATCAGGCGCGAGGTCACCGCGAAGGTCAACTGGTTCGCTTCGGATTGCCGATCGGCGCCGGTGAAGCGGTTGCTGCGAAACAACTGGCCGTAACCAAAGGTCAGTTCCTGGGTGTCCAGGATCGGCAAGTCGGTCTGGTTGTTGCCGGGCACGCGCAGATAAAACAGGCGCGGCTCCAGAGTGTGGATCAGATCCTCACCGCCCCAGTGCACCGGGCGCTCGAAAAACATGCCGGCATCGATGCTGGCAATCGGCAGCGAGCGAATCGGCGTCTTGTCGCCGTTCACTTTCAGGCTGTTGTCGAGCGAATAGGCGGTGAAACGGTAGGCCAGTTCGGGCCTTACGTACCACGAGGCGCCTTCAAACGGTAATTGGATATAGGGCCGCAGATCGACGCGCCGGGCATCGGCCTTGACCTGATGATCAAAGGCGACGGCCTCGGATTTGAGCCCGGCCACCAGCCAGTCGCCCAGCACCGGTTGTTCCCAACTGAACTGCACGCGCGGCAGCCGGCGAAACGGCTCGAAACTGCTGTCCAGCAGCGGGTCGGTCAAATCCCAGATTTGCGCACTGAGCGAGGCATTCCAGTATTTGCCACGGCCGTAAAAACCGGCACTGCTGGCCAGCAGGCGAGTGGATGCCGCGGTCAGCGAGCTGCCGAAATCCTCGAAATAGCGGTCGTCGCTGACGTTGTTCAGATCGGCCCGCGCTTGCCAATAGGGGCTGAAGCGGGTGATGTGTTCCAGCGAGGCGAAGCCACGATCACGGCCCAGGCGATCATCGTTGGGCAGCCAGTTTCCTTCGAAAATGCCGTTGCTGTTTTCCGTCAGATAACGAAACTCGCTGCCGTACATTACGCCGCGGCTGCCGAGGTAACGCAGCGACAGCGTGGCATCGTAATTGGGTGCCAGATTCAGGTAATACGGCACCCACACATCGGCACCGTTGGCGCCGGACACCGCCAACGTTGGCGCGAGAAAGCCGGAGCGGCGTCGCTCATCGATCGGAAAGGTTGCCCACGGCAGGTAGAACACCGGCACCCGCCCCAGGTACAGCGCACCGTTGGTGACGGTGCCGACGCCGGTGTCGCGATTGATGCGGATGGTGTTGCCGCGGAACGACCATTGCCGATGATCGGGCGGGCACGACGAATACAGGGCATCGCGCATGGTGCCTTTCTGGCCGCGCATCACCACCTTGCTGGCGTGGCCATTGCCTTCCAGATCGATGATCTGAAAGGTGACATCGTCCAGACGGGTCAGGTCCTGGCCCGGCTCGCCTTCCATGTGCGCAGCACGAAAGCGGATCGAGGGGTCCTGAAAGCGGACTTCACCGTCGGCGACATAGGTATCCTTCGCCTGATCGTAGACCAGCCGCGGGGTGGCGAGCCATTGCTTGCCGCGGTTGAGGGTGACATCGCCCTCGAATACGGTCAGGTTGCGATCGAGGTACTGCGCGCGCTCGGCGCCCACGAGGGTGCTGTCATCGCCTTCGGGCAGTGGCGGCGAAGCGTCTGCGAACGGCGGGATCACCTCAGCCGGCACGCATTGCACCCAGTCGGTGGCGGTCAGGGCGCTGGCAACGCCAGGCGCGGCGAGGGCAAGGGTCAGGCTGATGGTGAATGGGGCGATACGCACGCACGACTCCGAATGAGGTGATCGGCAGAAAGCAGGGTGGTACACGACACCGGGCGGCACGCAGCACGGCGGAGGTTTGCGCGGCCGGCTCGCCGGGGCGACGCGATCAGCCTCGAAACAACGGCACGGTTTGCGGATACTCTGGCGCTTGCAGTTTCCCCAACAGACCCAATTGTGCCCTAAGCGGGCTGGCGATTGCGCGCTTGCCCGGCGAATCAGGAAGCAAAAACGATGAACGATCCGGATTTCGACGATGACCGCGAACGCGCCGCGCTGACCCCGGAGCAATACGCGGTATGCCGCTGTTCGGCCACCGAGCCTGCGTTCACTGGGCGCTACTGGAATCATCACGGCCACGGCACCTACCACTGTGTGTGCTGTGGCCAGCCCTTGTTTGCATCGGTCAGCAAATACGATTCGGGCAGCGGTTGGCCCAGTTTCACCGCGCCATGTGCCGCGCAGGCGGTCAGCCAGCACCGCGATACGGCGCTCGGGATGCAACGGATCGAGGTGCGCTGCGCGCACTGCGATGCTCACCTCGGGCATGTCTTCCCGGACGGCCCGGCGCCGAACGGACTGCGCTACTGCATCAACTCGGCGGCGCTGGATTTCAAGGCGTAGCCAGCGTCATGCTGGGCTGGCTGCCAGCGCGCCGACATGCGCCACCACGCACTCACGCAGGGCGGCCAGGCTGTAGCCACCTTCCAGCGACGACACGATGCGGCCTTTGCCACTGCGCCGCGCGATGGCAACCAGTTCGCTGCTGAGCCAGGCGAAATCGTCGGCCTCCAGATTCAGGTCGGCCAACGGGTCCAGCCGATGCGCATCGAACCCGGCCGAAATCAGCAGCAGTTGCGGCCGAAACTGCGCCAGCGCCGGGAGCAGGCGTTCGCGCCAGGTGGCGCGGAACCGCGCGCCATCGCAGCCCGTTGGCAACGGCGCGTTGACCAGATTGCCGACCCCGCGTTCGGAGATATGGCCGGTGCCGGGGTAGACGTTGGCCTGATGCGAGGACAGGTACATCACCCGTTCCTCGTTCTCGAAAATCGCCTGTGTGCCATTGCCGTGATGCACGTCGAAATCGACGATCGCCACCCGGCTCAGGCCGTGCGCTTCGAGCGCGTGAGCGGCGGCTACCGCAACCGAATTGAACAGGCAAAAACCCATCGCGATGTTGGCACTGGCGTGGTGGCCGGGCGGCCGTACCGCGCAAAATGCGCGCTCGATGTATCCCGCCAGAATCGAATCGACCGCGTTCACGCAGGCGCCACAGGCGCGCAGTGCGGCGTCGGCCGAGTGCGCGTTCATCACCGTGTCCGGGTCCAATCGGCGTGGCGCGGGGCCAGGATGATCCAGAATCAGCGCGATGAACTGCGCATCGTGAACCCGCGCGAGTTGGCTGCGCAGCGCTTGTGGCGCCTCCTGCCAGAGCAGGTGTGGCAACCCGGCGCGCAGCGCTTCGGCGACCGCGATCAACCGCTCCGGGCACTCCGGGTGGCCGGCGCCGGGGTCGTGGGCAAGGCAGGACGGGTGGCTGAAAATGCGCAGCACGGGTTCACGAAAAAATGGGGGGAAAAATGGAGAAAATGGAGAAAATGGGGTCAGAGTCAATTTTCGATGGGAATCCGGAGCGACAATCGTTCCGCACCGACGAAAATTGACTCTGACCCCATTTTTTACCGCATTTTTTCCAGGTGCCCCGGCTCATCGGCCCAGCCGCCGATCATGCTGCCACAGCACCTCGCCTTCGCCGCTGTCGCGTGCCAGCACCCGCGCGATCACAAACAACAGATCGGACAGCCGGTTGAGAAAACGGATCGCTTGCGGCCGCACCGCTTCGAGCCGCGCCAGAGTCACCAGCAGGCGCTCGGCACGGCGGCACACGGTACGCGCCACGTGGCATTGCGCTGCGGCCATGCCGCCACCGGGCAGGATGAAATCCTTGAGCGGCGGCAAATCGGCATTGAACGCATCCAGGCGCTGTTCAAGATCAGCGACATCGGCATCGGCGATGGCGGCGTGACCCGGGATGCACAACTCGCCGCCCAGATCGAACAATTGATGCTGCACACCCACCAGCAGCTCACGCACCGCGTCAGGCAGCGTGCACGCCAGTACCACGCCGAGCAACGCGTTGAGTTCATCGACCGTGCCGTAGGCAGCAACCCGCGCGCAATCCTTGTCGACACGCGAGCCGTCGCCCAGCCCGGTGCTGCCATCGTCACCGGTGCGGGTGTAGATTTTCGACAGGCGATTGCCCATGAAGTCAGGCAGTTTGCGCGCGCAGCGCCGGGATGCGCCGACGCAGCAAGGCAAAGCCGCCAAACAGCATGGCGCTGAACAGCAGCGCGCCGGCGATGGTGTTTTGCAGGAACGGGATGCCGGCGATGTAAGCTGCGGCCAGCCCGCTCAACGTTGGTGCATAGATCGGCGCGGCGCTGGCGATGTCGGCCAGCCATGCACCGAAGTTGGTAATCACAAAGAACAGCAACGAGCTGCCAAGCGCATACCCGAGCACCCGTGGTGCGCTGGCACGGCCACGCAGGGCAAAGCCGAGCGCCGCGCAGGCGGCCATGGCCAGATACACCAGCCAGAAACCGGCGCTGACGAAATAATCGAAATAGATGCCGCCGTGGAGCAGGCCAAGCAGCACGTCCGAGAGCAGCATCGCCAGCAGCGGCACCAACAGCGCCAATTGCCGCCTGGCAAACCACGCGCCAGCGAACAGCGCCATCGCCTGCACCGGCGAAAAGTTCGGCGGATGCGGCAGCAGCCGGCTCAGCGCGGCAAGCAAAATCATGCCAGCGAGCAGCATCGTGCGCAGATGCAACAGGTGGGTGTTTGGGCGTGTTGGCATATGTTCTATCATCGGTGCGGCGATCCATGGCGAATGTCTGCTATCGCCGATTAGCATACCGCAGGGTGGCGGCAAAAGCCGTAACCCGCAGCAACGCTGCCCAGCATGAGGTGCAGCATGCAAGTCGGGTGGCGTCTTTGAGGAACACTCACATGCAACACGATATCGTGATCATCGGCGGCGGTCTGGTTGGCGCGGGCCTGGCCTGTGCCCTGAATGGCAGCGGCTTGGATGTAGCGCTGATCGAAGCGATCGCGGCCGATAATGGCACGCAGGCACGGCCGAGCTTCGACGAGCGCAATCTGGTGCTGGCCGATGCCAGCCTCAACGCGCTGAAACGATTGGCGGTGCTCAGGCACCTCAAGCAGCCACCGGCACCGGTGCAACGCATCCACGTCAGTCGTGCCGGTGATTTTGGCGCGGTACGGTTGCACGCAAACGATTACGGTCGCGAGCGATTCGGCGGTGTGGTGGTGGCGCGTGATCTCGGTCAGGCGCTGGAGGCTGCGGTGAACGCCTTGCCGGCGCTGACCCGTTATTGCCCGGCCAAGGTGCTGGCGCTGCAATCCGGCACGGATCATTGGCGGGTGCGTCTGCACCGCGAAGGCGGCGAGCAGACGATCGCTGCGCGTTTGTTGGTAGGTGCCGATGGCAGCCAGAGTTTCGTGCGCTCGGCGTTGGGCATTGGCAGCGAGGTCACCGATTACCAGCAAACGCTGATGGTGTCGGCCGTGGCCAGCAGTCGCGCAACCGATGGCCAGGCGTTCGAGCGTTTCACCGACAGCGGGCCACTGGCGTTGCTGCCGCGCCCGGATGGGTTGTACGGCAGCGTAATGGGTGTGGCGCACGATCAGGCCGAAGCGGTGGCGGTGTTGTCGGATGCCGATTACCTCGCGCTGCTGCAACAGCGCTTCGGTAGCCGTGCCGGGCGCTTCGTGCGGGTTGGCAAGCGCGTTGCCTATCCGATCCGGCGGGTACTGGCGAAACAATTGATTGCGCCGCGCGCGGTGTTGATCGGCAATGCCGCGCAGACCATCCATCCGATCGGTGCGCAAGGGTTCAACCTTGGGCTGCGCGATGCGCTGTGCCTGGCCGAACTGCTGGCCGACGGTGGCGATCCGGGCGAGCCACAGCGCCTGTCGCGCCATGTCGAGCAACGCCGCGAGGATCGCGAGCGCACGCTCGCGTTCAGCGATGGCTTGGCGCGGATCACCGCCAACCGCGGATTTTCGATGCACCTGCTGCGCTCGCTCGGCTTTGTTGCGCTCGAACACCTGCCCGGGCTGAAGGCACCGCTGGTCAGTGGTGCCATGGGTTATCGCGGCTGGGTGCCGGCCTTGGCGCGTTCGCCATGACTCGCAGCGAGGCGTTCGATGTGATCGTGATCGGTGCCGGCGTGGTCGGCGCCAGCGCCGCCTTGGCGCTGGCCCGCGATGGCCGCCGCGTGGCGCTGATCGAAGCGCACGAGCCGGCGCCGTGGGATGCCGACGCGGCAGACCTGCGGGTGTTCGCCTTCGCGCCCGATAATGCCGCCCTGCTGCAAGCGCTGGATGTGTGGCCGGCAGTACTGGCGGCACGCGTGCAGCCCTATCGCCAGATGCGGGTGTGGGATGCCGCTGCCGGTGGCGAACTGGCCTTCAATGCCGATCAACTGGGCCGTGAATGCCTGGGCTGGATCGTCGAAAACGCGCTGCTGGTGGATCGCCTCTGGCAGGCGCTTGGCCGTGAAGCGAATGTGCGCCGCTATTGCCCGGATCGGCTGGCCGAACTGGATAACCACGACGACCGGGTGCGGGTGACGCTGAGCAGTGGCGTGCGCTTGTCGGCGGCGCTGGCGGTGGCCGCCGATGGTGCCGCCTCGCGGGTGCGCGAGCAACTCGGCATCGCCTGTGCCGTGCATGATTACCAGCAGCGCGCGCTGGTGGCTTACGTGCGCACCGCGTTGCCGCATCAGGACACTGCGTGGCAGCGCTTTCTGCCGAGCGGCCCGCTCGCGTTTCTGCCGTGCCGGCATGATGTGTTGCCCGGTTCGGCGCCGGGCCATGTCAGCTCGATCGTGTGGACCCTGCCCGAGAGCGAGGCGCAACGGCTCGCTGCGCTGGATCCCGCTGATTTTTGCCGTGAACTCAGCCGCGGCTTCGCTGCGCGCCTGGGTGACGTGCTGGACGTGTCGCAGCGCGCTACCTTTCCGCTGCGCCGGCAACTGGCGCGCGATTACGTGGCCGGCCGGGTGCTGCTGGCTGGCGACGCCGCGCATGCGGTACACCCGTTGGCCGGGCAGGGCGTCAATCTTGGGCTGCGCGATGTCGCGGCGCTGCGCGCGGTGCTGGCCCGCGCCGGCGCACGCGATCTCGGCGCGGCACACCGATTGGCGCAATACCAGCGGCAACGCCGCAGCGAGAACACGCTGGCCGCCTACAGCTTCGACGCAATCAATCGCGTGTTTTCCAACGACGCGCTGGTGCCGACCCTGCTGCGTGGCCCGCTGCTGGGGTTGGCTGGGCGCATCGCGCCGCTGCGGCAGTGGCTGGCGGGGGTAGCAAGCGGAGGCTGACAACGCGCGTTGCGTGGCGCTCCATGCTCGCGCGATGGTTCCCCGCGCTGTTGTGCATCGGTGGCGATGCGACAGTTCGCGTAGTGGGGTGATCGACGGTTATGCTACGGTCGCGGGAGTACCAAGCGTGGGGCGCACGGTGCACGTTATGCCAACGAGTTACGTGCTCGAATGCCGGTTTGTGCGGTAGCAATCGATCGATGCACGTAGCGGGGGGCATCGCAGATGGAAGCGCAAGCGGAACGTTCAGGCACACTCGATTGCGTTGCCTTGGTCGGGCGCATCAGCGCGGGCGATGGTGCCGCCGAAACCGAGTTCGTGTTGGCTTTTCAGGCCGGTGTGCGCGCATTGGTGCGGCGCCATGCCCGCCCCGGCGACCCGATCGTCGATGACATCGTTCAGGATGTGCTGCATACCGTCATCCAGCGGCTGCGCGAGAACGCGTTGAACGAGCCTGCAGCGCTGCCGGGCTATGTGCGCAGTACGGCGGTGTTTGCGGTGACTGCCGAATATCGGCGCCGTGGCCGACGCGGCGAGAATGATGGTCATGCGGAGTCGCCCGAGGCCTTGCCCGATCCCGAGCAACCTGCCGATCATGCGCGCCGCGCGCAATTGCGCGATGGCGTGCAGCGCATGCTCGCGGAACTGGGCGTGGAGCGCGATCGTGAGGTGCTGCGTCGCTATTACCTCAATGAAGAGGATCGCGATGCGGTTTGTGCCGCGTTGTCGATCGAGCCGGACCATTTTCACCGGGTACTGCATCGCGCCCGTGCGCGAATGAAAGAATTGCTGTTGCGGCGTGGCATTGCGGACATGCAGTGAGACAAATCGCCCTGCCGTGACACTTGACCGTAGGCAGGGGCGCCGGGCACCGCTTGAGGAGGCGTTTGTGACTCGTATTGTGAACAACCAACCCCTGGCCGAGTGGCTGGAGCGCGCATGGCTGCAACGCTATCTGCAACGCAGGCTGTCCGCCCCGGAAACGGAGTGGTTCGAGGCGTACCTGTTGGATAAACCCCATCTCATTGCCGAGATCGAAGCCGATAACGATTTGCGCGATGGGCTGGCGCTGGTGGCTGCGTCGCCGTCGCGCGGTGGCGTCGCGCCGCTGTCAAAAGCGCACGCCGAGTTGCGCTGGCGTTCCATGGCATGGGCGGCCAGCATGGTTGCGGCCTGGGGCTTGGGCCTGATGCTGGCCGGGCCGCTGTCGATTGGTGGGCAGTCTGCGCTGGTCATCGCCAGCCCGCAGCGGATCGTGTTCGACACCCTGCGCGGCGTCGATAGCCCGCCGCTGGTGCATCCCGGCGCGGCGGGCAGCAGCCATGTGCTGGTCGAAGTGGGCCTGCCGGCCGATGCCGAGCACGTCACCCTGCATCTGGCCGGGCAGGCGGCGCTGGCGCTGGTGGTTTCGCCGGATGGCTTCGCCAGCTTCCTGTTACCGCGCGCGAAGCTCGGCGATAAGCCCGCCCCACGCATCGAATACAGCCGTGCTGGCGTGATCGTGTCGCGCACGCTGGCACTGCCGAATGACCGAATGAGGAGTGAATGATGACCAAAAATAAACGCGTTTCCAGGGTGCTCCTTGCCGCAGCGGTTGTCGTTGCGGCGCAGTCGGCAACCGGCCAGGTGCGCGGGCCGCAAGCGCAAGCGATGCCGCAAAAACTCGCGCAGCTATCCGACCCGCTGGAACAACCGACCCCGCGTTGCTTCTACGATGCCGGCACGCAATTCGTCGGCATGGATTCCACCCAGATCAGCGCGCCGCGCAAGCTGCTGCGCAGCGAGCCGACCGCGAGCGGTGGCGCGACAAGCACCCACATCCAGGCGCTCAAGCTGGGTAGCGAATTCTGGATCACGCGCTGCCCGGTCGTCCTGAGCGCGCAGCACGTCGTGAACCAAGGCGCGCTCTGCAAGCCGGTTGCGATCATCGATCCCAACGGCAACGGGAGTCGGCTGCGGATTGTCCGCAGTGCCGGGGGCATGGTGTTCAAGATCGAAAACACCAGCTTGGGCACGCTCAAGGGGCGGTTCAACGCTATCAACAACCCACACGGCGTACGTGAATCGGTGTGGCTCAAGAGCAGCGCGGTCAGCGCCAATGGCCATCCGCTAAACAGCCACGAGTTTTACGTTTATCTGCAAAACATCAAGGGCTACAAATCGTATCTGGTTGAGGTGTTCGACAACAGCGACAAACAGTGTCTGGCCGCGCACCTGCCGGGCCCGGCGACGTTGTGCGTCAACGCCGATAGCGATGCGCGTTGTGTCCGGCCCAGCCGGGTACAGGTACTGCCGCGCGCCGAAGCGGCGGCGCGAAGCGCGATGCCAGCGCGCGCTGGTCAGCAAGCCCAGCGTGCCGCTCCGACAACGGGAAGCGAAGGTCCAGGGCTGCAAACCGATACCGGTGGTGGCCACGAGCCGGTCGAGCGGTAGTCCGCCTGTCCACTGAGGCGCGCCGCGCGTTGGCCGCGTCGCAACGACCGCCATGCCCACCATTACTGCCCCAGGCAACGACCTTCGCGCGGCGCGATGCGTTTCCGCCCGTCCCCTGCGCGGCACCGCGCTGCGTATTTTGCGCGTCGTTGTGTGGTTGGCGTGCTTTGCTGCATTGCCGGCGATCGCATCGACACCGGCACCTGGCCTGGCGCTGGATTGCACGAATCCCGCTACGCTGCGCCTGTCGTTGCCGCCGGCAGCGACGGTACTCGACGTGGACATCCCGCCCGACCTGCCGACGAGCGCGATTCTGGAGGTGCGCGAAGCGGGGCAGGATCTGGTTATCGACAGCGCCGCGCCGCAACGTGCGGTACAAACACCACCGCGTTACGGCAGCACGGTGTTACAGGTGCGGCAGCCGATGCGGCTGGCGATCAAACGGTTGCGACCTGGCCTTGGTGCCGGTGCAGTTGAACTAATCGCGTATTGCGATCCGCACGCAGCCAAGATGCAATGGCAGTGGTTCGGGCAGGCCAGCGCACTCGCCGCGCGTCTGGGTGGCGGCGTTGGCAGCCTGCGTGATGCTTTCCCCGTCGCGCTGCTGGCAGCGGTTTCCAGCAGTGCCTTCGACGAGCGCACCCGCGCACTGGCCGAACACCTGCATGCGCAGGCATTGCTGCTGGCTGGCCGCGCCGCCGACGCCAGCGTCGCGTTTGCACGCGTTGCGCAGGCGTGGCAGGCGATCGACGATGCGCAGCGCGCCAGTGCGGCGCGGGTCGGGGCCGCGGAGGACCACAATCGCAGCGGCCGGTATAGCGACGTACTCGATCTCGCCCGCGCGCCGCCCAGCGCGCCAGAGGGCGATCACTATTTTGGCGTGCGGCTGGAAAATGCCCGTTGCCTGGCGTTGCATTACCTCAACCGGCTCGATCAGGCCACCGCCTGCTATGCGTGGACCACGTCGCGGCTGGATGCGCTGGACGAAACGCTGGAACTGGCGTCTACCGGGATCGATTATGCCGCGGTGGAACAGGCGCGCGGACAGGCGGATGCCGCCCAGCGGCTATTGCGCGACAGCCTGGCGCTGGCGCAAGGCGCACAGGCGCTGACCATACAGGGGCGTGCGCACTTTGAACTGGCCGGGCTGGCGCGTGATCGCGGCGCGATCGGCGAAGCCATGCACCGCTTGCAACAGGCACAGGAACGCTTTGCCGCCGCCGCCGAACCACGCTGGCAGGCCAATACCTTGCTGCGTCTGGCGGCGCTGTTCAGCGAGCTGCGCGCGTTCGGCGATGCCAAGGCTGCGGTTGAGCGCGCGTTGACCTTGCTTGATGCGCGTCACGCCCCGGCACGGGTGGCCGCGGCGCAACTGTTGTTGGCGCGGATTGAACTGAACGATGGTGACGCCGATGCCGGTTTGGTGAGCATCGAGCAAGCGCTCGGCACATTCCGCGAACTGGCCATGCCCGAAGAAACCGCACAAGCGCAGTTGCTCAAGGCGCGCCTGCTGTTGCGTGCGGGACGTGTTGACGATGCCAGCAGTGCACTGGCCACTACACCCGTCGCTCAGTCACGCAGTGGCGCCGATGTCAACGCGCACCGGTTGATTCGCGCCGAACTCGCCATGCGCGCCGGGCAATTCGAGCAGACGGCGAGCCTGCTCCGGAGTTTGACTACGAACCTGACCTGGAGCGAGCGGCTAGAGCGAACGCGATTGCTGGCCGAGGCCGATTGGCAGGCGGGGCGTCGGGTCGAAGCACACGCCGCGTTACGCGCCCATGCGCGCGAGTTGGGTGCGCTGTCGCGGCGTAGCGGCAATGCAGTGCTTGCCCACATGCTGCGTGCTTCCACCGATGTCTTGCGGCAGAGCGCAATCGATCTGCTGGCGCAGGAACTCGATTCCGGCACCACCCGCAGCGAACAATGGCTGCAATGGCTGTCGCCTTGGCTGCTCGATTCCGCCGACGCGCCCGCCCGCGGCACGGTTGCCAGCCCATCCAGCGCCGAGCTGGATGCCGCCCTTTCCGCGCTGTTGCTTGCCGATAGCGCATCCGGCGGTACCGGCAAGCCGGGTGCCGACGCGATCGATTTCGCACTGCTCGATCGCCTCGCCCGCGCCGCCGATGGGCCGCATGCGGCAATTGCCGACAATGAGCCTGACATCGACGCATTGCGGTCGCTGGCGCAGCCCGGCCGGCCTGTGCTGGCATTGCTGGAGGGGCGCAATCGCGCATTGCGGTTGTGGCTGGAGGTGGGTGTCGAGCCGCGTCTGGACAGCATCGATCTGCGCACATTGCGCACCCATCTGCACCCCCTGCGCGCACTGCTGGCACAGTCCGGCAGCAGTTTGGCGCAGATCGACGCGCATGCCCGCGCGCTGTCGGAACAGGTGTTCGACGGGTTGGCCGGGCGCGCATCGCCCGAGCGGCTGCAGGTGCTCGGCGATCATCTGGGCGCCGTCATCCCGTGGCCGGTTTTGTATTGGCCACAGCGCACCCAACCGCTGGCGGATAACAGCATGGTGGTGTTGCTGCGCCTTGGCGCGACATCGCCACCACGCCGTGCTGCGGTCAGACGGATCGACGTATTGCTCGCGGCGCAAGATGGCGATGGCAATGTTCTGCCAACGCTCACCGCAGCCGCCTTCGAGCCGGCGTTGATTCAACGCAGCTCGCCCAATCGCCGGATCGACACACTGGCCGCAGCGAGCCGTGAGCAGACCCTGGCCAAAATGGGCGAGCCGGGCGCGTGGTTGCATGTGTCTGCACACGGCAGAACGCAGAGTGATCGCCTGCTGGCTTCGGGCCTGTGGTTGAACCCGAAAGACGGCAGCAACGACCCGCAATTCCTCGGATGGGCCGATGTGTTCGAGCGCGGCGTCGCCGCCGATCTGGTGGTGCTCAATGCCTGCCAGCTTGCGCAAAGCGACGGCGCTGCCGCCCACGCGGCGCTGGATTTTGCCGCTGCGGTCAGCCGCGCCGGCGCGCGCGACACCATCGCTGCGCAATGGCCGGTCAGCGACACCGCCAGTGCGGTGTGGGTGCCGGTGTTCTACCGCACACTGGCGGTTGCTGGCGATCACCCCGACCCGGCACAGGCTCTCGCCGAAGCGCGCCGTGCGCTGCGCGCCAGCCGCGCCTTTCGCCACCCGTTCCATTGGGCCGGTTGGGTGCATTGGCAGCGGGTTGCGGTGGCCGAGTAGCGCGCTGCATGCGGTTGTGCGCTCCGCAATGCGATTGTAAAAGACAACCGCTTCTGAACGACAGCCTTCGTTGCACTGAGAGGTTTTGCCTGGTGGTGGCACTTGCAATAACGAGACAGCGTGGCGGATGGCCTTGCTTGCATCCGGTACCAGCGCGCTGTTTCCTGATTGCCAACCACCACTAAACGAGGAGTTATGTCATGCGTAACACATCACTCACCATTGCGATTGCTGCGTCATTGTTGATGCTCGGGTTTGCGGGACAAGCTCGAGCCGATCTGTCATGCGCACAGCGAAATCTTCCAAACTTTTCAAGGGATCTGAACAGAAATGCGGCGTGGAATCCCTATGTAATCAGCAAGCTCACCGCGCCCAATCAATGGCCGGGCTGGACGCAATTACGTGATGGTTTCAAGACGCAGCAATGTGCAACGGCATGGGGCAATGGAAGGACATACATCGGCGTCACGCATCGGTACTGCACGTTCGTCCCGCCGACACCGTTAGCGAGTGGCACCTCGATCAACTACGGCGCTAGCGCAACGAACCCGGCGATCATCCAATTGCGTGGGTGTGGCGGACTTGTCCGGGAACTGCCAGCGCAGAAGCAGTAAGTGCAGACGGGCGTTCGCGCGGTAGTCGTGGCCACCCAATTGGAGGATCGTCGCCAATACGCAATGGGTGGCCACATTTTTTCAGCCACATTTTCCATGAACCGCGACACATCACGGAGTACTCGATGAACACGATCACCATTCTTTGCGAGTGCGGCGCGCACTGCCGGCACCGTTTGCGCATGAAGGCTTCGCCGGTGAATGTTGCGGCGAGCGCAGTGGGCAAGATGATGGCGTACGCCGCCAGCGCGTTGTTGCTGCTGACACTGTGGGCAGTGCCCGCGCACGCTGCGCTGACGGAAGTGGCAGCGATCCTCAATCCTACGCCGGATACTGCCGACGCTTTTGGGGTCGATGTCGCCATCGATGGCGATCTGGCCATCGTCGGGGCCTACCTGGAAGACACCAATGCTGCCAACGCCCAGCCGATAACCGATGCCGGCGCGGCCTACATTTACCAGCGCAGCGGCGGTGCCTGGACGCTGGTGCAAAAGCTGGTGCCCAATGATCGCCATAGCCATCAGTTCTTTGGCAACCATGTCGCAATCAGCGGCGGCCACACCGCGCTGATCGGTGCGGGTAGCGGTGTCACCAACGGCGTGCCCAACGCCGGGGCAGCCTATTTTTTCGTCAAGGTGCCCAATGGGGTCTGGCAACAGGCACAAAAGGTGAGTGCGCCGACACCGGAAATCGCGGCCAACTTCGGTACGGCGTTGGCGCTGGATGCAGCGGGTGATCTGGCGGTAATCGGTGCCTGGCGCGAACCGGCGGGCGGGCCGATCAAACAATCGGGCGCGGCTTACGTTTACCAGCGGCAGAGCTTCACCTCATGGCAACTGGTGCAGCGGCTGGTATCGCCAAACCCCGAGCTTTACGGCCATTTTGGTGCCGCCGTGGCGCTCCGCAACGATCACATCATGATTGGCGCGCCGCATGAGAGCATTGATCCCACCACGGCGCTGTCGGTATCGAAATCGGGGGCCGTGCATCACTTCGTCAAAACCGGCTCGACCTGGGCTCCGGCGCAACGGATACTCGCTGCCGATCGCAACCCGGACGACTGGTTCGGGAAGGCACTGGCCTTCAACGGCAAACTGCTGGTGGTCGGCTCCGCGGGCAATGATCGTGATGCCAACGGCAACGGCCCGGTGCTGAACAACGCCGGTGCGGCGTACGTGTTCAATGCGACCGGGCCGGGTTACACCGCGTGGACACAGACCCAGAAATTGGTGCTCCCCGCGCCCTATCGGACAGCCGGCGATACGTTCGGTGCGTCGGTGGCGCTCGACAAGAATGCGCAGTATCTGGTGGTCGGTGCACCAGGCGAAGGGCATGACGTTGACGAGGTCAGCAATCCGATTACTGCCACCGGCTCGGCTTACGTCTACAAGTTGACCGGCAGCGCGCCACCATGGAACGCGACATTCCTGCAAAAGCTGGTCGCCAGCGATCGTTCCTACCATCAGGTATTTGGCTATCGGGTCGGGGTGACGGTGACCGGCAACAGCAACGCCCCGCACATATTGGTCGGTTCGTACCAGAAGATTGTCCCGGCCAGCGCCAACCCGCCGACGCCAGCCATGCCCACCGTCGGCAAGATCTATTTCTTCGACTAAGCAGCGAGGATGCCGTGGCGGCAATTCGTTCGCAGTTGTTCGCCACGGTGCGTCGCATGGTTGGGTTTTGCCGTTGCAGGCGTTGTTTGCGGTCGGCCAATGCAGGGGATGGGTCTATGAAAGGGTTTGGTATTGCACTTGTCTTGGCAATGCTGTTCGCCTGCGGCATCGCCGCTGCGCAAACAGCGGTAGCGCCGGTGCCGCCGGCATTGAAAAAATCCATCGCGGTCGATGGCTTTGACAACCGCAGCAGCGGTGATGGTGCCGGCGATCCGCAGATCGCCGAGCGGCTGGCCGCTCAGTTGACCGATGCCTTGATGCAAAGCGGTGCGTTTGTGGTGC
>Ga0100399_1000789_pt1 | contig 23072 bp, 17 predicted proteins | sample CryGeymeta201523_FD_81545 | JGI IMG/M metagenome (GOLD analysis project Ga0100399, IMG submission 81545) | Groundwater microbial communities from Crystal Geyser aquifers in Utah, USA - Crystal Geyser metaG 2015-23 | ecosystem: Environmental > Aquatic > Deep subsurface > Groundwater | place: USA...
AAATGGTCCGCCAACAACTTTTTCGGGGGATGACATCGGCATCATCATTGAAGCCCCACAGTGCTAAAGAATATCACCAAAGAAAAGTTGGCTTGTCCGCCATAGCTTGAAAGGCGGTGGCGGAAAATCATCCTTTAATCCGTAGAAAATAGGTGTCAACTCTATTTTCTCCAATAAATTTTTATCCGTAAAAAGGAGCTAATCTCCTTTTTAGGACGCGGGATGTCGGATATCCCACAGGGGAATCCCGCGGGAGATGAAAGTTGTAAAATTGTCGAAAATAAGATAGAATTAAACCATAAAAATATGCTTATGGATGGCTGTATTTTTTGTAAAATTACCCGAGGCGAAATAGATTCCGTTAAAATTTACGAAGACGAAAAGTTTTTTGCTTTTTTGGATATGAAGCCCATAAATCCGGGTCACGCTCTTCTTGTTCCAAAAAAACATATCGATAATATCTTCGATATAGAAGAACCGCTTTATTCCGAACTTTTCCAAACTGCGAAAAAATTATCGCAATCCATAAAAAATGCGGTGAAGTCGCGTAGAATTGGTATTTCGGTTGAAGGTTTCGAAGTTCCGCACGCTCACGTTCATCTCATCCCTATTAATAAAGGATACGAACTCGACCCCAATAGAGCAAAACCGGCAACACCGGAAGAGCTCAATGAAATCGCCGAGAAAATTAAAAAAGAATTATGGAAATAAAATATATCACAATTTTTCGGGGAGTTGATTTGAGCGAAAGACGTTTGCCGATTCTGATTGAAAGAGGCAAAGAGCCCGGGCCGATTGTCTGGCTTTGCGCGGCCACTCATGGAGACGAAGTAAGCGGCATAGAGGTCATTCAGCGAATTTTCAATTATCTAAAAAGAAATTCCTTAAAGAAAGGGGCGATTTACGCCTTGCCGCTCGTTAATCCAATGGGATTTGAAATGATACGGAGAGAAAATCCCTATGACGATGAGGACATCAACAGGAATTTTCCCGGCGACGCAAACGGCAATACCACTGAAAGGATTACCAACGCGATTTTTAACAGCATAGTTGAAACCAAGCCTGATTTGGTGATGGATTTGCATGCCGACAGCCAAAAATCCATTCCTTACATTATTATCGACAGGCCCATGGGCGCGAAAGCGGGAATAAAGGAAGCGATTGAAAAAAGCTGGGAGCTGGCGGAAAAATTCGGCATCACCGTAATGTATGATATTGACGTCGAAGGTTATAAAAAATATAACGTGGACAAAAGCCTTACTGCGGCTCTGGTCAACCGAAACCAGATACCCGCCTTTTCGGTTGAACTAGGAGGCCCGAAAATTATTGACGAACGCTTTGTAAGGATAGGCGTTAATGGCATCAAAAATATTCTCAACCATTTTCAGATGATTGATGTAAAAGAAAAAAAATCAGGACCTTCTCACTCGGAAATAAAAATTAAAACGAAAGAAAGGTTGGAACTGGTGGAAAACATTACATCCAGCGAAAGCGGAATTATTGAATTTCTCATAAAACCAGGCCAGTTCGTAAAAACAGGGAGCGCGCTCGCAAAAATAACCAATGTCTTGGGGAAAATAGAAGAAATAATTTTCGCCACCAGAGACTGCTACATCATCGCCTTGAACGATTACGCAGTTTCTTTTCCCGGCGACAGTCTTTTGGGCGTCGCCGTGGCGGTAAAAACTCAAAATGAGGACAATAAAACCCAGAGCGCTCCGAAAGGGTGATGAAATCGGCATTATCTCGCCATCGGAGCCGGTGATTTATAAAAAGAAATTTTTGCGCGGAGTTGAAATCTTAAAAAAATTAGGGTTTCGCGTTGTTTTGGGAAAAAATGTTTTCAAAAAACACGGGGCGTATATGGCCGGCACCGATAAGGAACGCGCCGCCGACTTAAATGCAATGTTCAAAAATCCCCAGATTAAAGGAATCTTCTGCGGCACCGGAGGTATGCCCAGCAACAGGCTTCTTGAATTGATAGACTATTACTCAATAAGAAAAAATCCCAAGGTGTTCATGGGTTTATCAGATATAACCGTTTTAATAAATGCCATTAACAAAGTGGCAGGGCTGGTTACTTTTCACGGACCTAATATAGAATCGGGATTTTCCCGCGGTTTCTCCGGAAAAAATAAATATACTCTTGAATATTTTTCCAAAGCGGTAATGAACAGTAAGCCAATCGGCATAGTGCGAAAACGGCATTCGTTAGAGATATTAAAAAAGGGAAGGGCGCAAGGAGCGCTGGTTGGTGGAAATCTTGAAGCTTTAACAACATTATTAGGGACAAAATACGAACCGGACTGGAAAAATAAAATATTTTTTTGGGAAGAAGTTGAACAAACCATTGAAGATATCGATTTTTTCCTAACGCATCTTCGGCTTTGTGGAGTTTTTAACAAAATTTCCGGAATAGTTATCGGAAAGCTTGTGGGTTGCGATACGCTTGGCCCGACCGATGACTGGAAAAAAGAAAAATCTTTTACTATCAGTAAAATGATTTTGGAAATCTGCCGTGATTATAAATTTCCGATTATAAAAGGCATTCCATTCGGCCATTTTTATCCTCAAATCACTCTGCCCATCGGCGTAAAAGCGAGCATTGACACGAAAAAAACAAACCCGTTTTCAATTGACGAGTCCGGGGTAAAATAGCAAAAAGCGGACCGAAAAGTCCGCTTTTTATTTTTGAGATTTGATTTTAATCCACGTATGTCAACCATTCTCTCGCATATTCGGGAACTTCTCCCTTCGCCGCTTTCAAAAATAATTCTCGAAGTTTTTTGGTAATGGGGCCCGGACATTCTTTGCCAATCGGCATTTCTTCTATGTCTGTGTATTTATCTCCTTCCCCATCTTCTTCGGCCACTGTTTTAATCGGCGTAACTTCAGCGGCCGTACCAGAAGAAAAAGCTTCGTCTGAATCGTACAAAAGATTTTTATTAATCATGGCTTCATCTTTTACTTTGATGCCCATATCCCGGGCCAGACGAATAATACTGTCTCTCGTAATGCCTCTTAAGATGGCTTGGTCCGGGCTAGGAGTCATTAACACGCTGCCTTTTACCACAAAGATATTTGCAGCCGACATCTCAATGACGTAATCATGCAAATCCAAGACTATCGCGTCATCAAAACCGGAAGCCTCGGCCTCCATTTTCGCCAGTTTGGCGTTTACATAATCAGCTGCGACTTTCGCATAAAAGGGCATAACTCGGTGGTCGCGTCGCCATCTTGAAATTTTCGTTCTGATAGTTTCTTTATTAAAGTAACTCTCCCATTCCCCCATACCGATTACCGTATGAATAACATTGTTGTGAGGACAAGGGCCAATGTCTCCTTCGCCGGAAATTATAAGAGGTCTAATGTAACCTTCCACAAGATTGTTTTCTTTAATTGTGTCTATAATCGCTTGTTCAATCTCAATCATTGAAAAAGGAATTTTCAAACCAATTGCCGAAGCGGAAAAAAAAAGGCGGCGCACATGAGGCCTTAATCTGAAAATAGCCGAACGGCCATCGATACATTTGTAGATTTTAATTCCTTCGAAAATGTTATCTCCATAATGGATCCCATGAGCCCAAACAGAAACTTTTGCCTCTTCAAGCGGAACGAGGTGATTATTCATCCAGACTTTTGCCGATGGTTTAAACATGCCAATTTCCTCCTTAATTTGACATTCTGAATTTCAATTTGTTTTTAAATGTTCTTTTCTCTAGAATATTAGCATAGAAAATAATTATTACAAGTATGCGGAAATGGATTTAAATTCTTTGCTTACAAACGAGTTGCAACTCGGCGAATTTCAAAAAAGAGCCCTTAATAACATCGGGATAAAAACCGTGAAGGATTTGCTTTGGCATTTTCCCAATAGATACGAAAAGTTCGCCGCCGCGTCGGCTATTGCCGACCTTATAGGGGGAACAAGCGCGACAATTAGCGGAAAAATTTTAAAAACGAAAATAGAAAGAACGTGGCGGAAAAAAATGACCATCGCCGAGGCATTGCTTTCCGACGGCACGGGAGAAATAAATCTTGTCTGGTTCCATCAGCCATATATCGCGAAAATGCTTAAAGTCGAAGACGCTGTTGCCGTCACGGGGAAAATCCAAAAAAATAAAAAAGGGCTTTATATTGCCAATCCCGTTTACGAAAAAATAAACCCCGATGCAATAAAAATAGATCGGGGATTGATTCCAATATATCCGGAAACGCGAGGATTATCTTCGCGCTGGTTCCGTTTCGCCATCAGAAAAATTCTTAAAAAAATACTGGAAGAGTCCGGAAACCTAGAAGATGCCATTCCCGATTTCATTCTAAGCCGCTATCATCTCCCCTCTTTAAAAACCGCCCTCGTTTGCATTCACGCTCCGAAAAAGCTGAAAGATGCGGAAGCAAGCCGAAAACGTTTTGCCTTTGAAGAAGTTTTTGCGATTCAACTCTACCGCATCAAACAAAGAATGCAATACGACAAACAACCGTGTTTCACTATTAAAACGGAGCAAAAAAGCATAGAAGAATTTCTTTCTCATTTTTCTTTTGACCTGACTAATGCTCAAAAAGAAGCGGTGAACCGAATTTTGGCTGATTTTCAAAAAAAATCGCCTATGGCCCGTCTTTTGGAAGGCGATGTCGGCTCGGGAAAAACAGTGGTGGCGGCCGCCGCCGTTTTCGCCACAGTAAAAACCGGATATCAAGTTGCCTATATGGCGCCGACAGAAGTCTTAGCTCGCCAGCACTTCAAAACGTTCACGGAATATTTCAAGCCGTTCGGCAAAAAAATCGGCCTCGTAACTTCTTCCGAATGCCTGAAATTTCCTTCAAAAGTAAATCCGGGCAAAGCGACTCACATTTCCAAAAGCCAACTGTTGAAATGGGTCGCTTCCGGTGAAATTCCGATATTAATCGGCACTCATTCTTTAATTCAGGAAAAAGTAAAATTCAAAAATCTTGCTTTCGTAATAATTGACGAACAACACAGATTCGGAACAAACCAGCGCCAGAAACTAGCGAAAAAATCCGTCGCCCCGCACCTTCTTTCAATGACCGCCACGCCAATTCCTCGCACGCTCGCTTTAACCGTTTACGGCGACCTGGACCTAACACTGCTCGACGAGATGCCGCCGGAGAGAAAAAGCATCATCACAGAAATAGTTCCGCCGACCCAGCGTCAAAGGGCTTATGAATTTATCCGTGAAGAAATAAAAGGCGAACATCAGGCATATGTCATTTGTCCGCGCATAGCGGAGAAAACTGATAGTAAAAGCTTAATCAGTCTAACAATGAAGTCGGTAAAATCAGAATACGAAAAATTATCGAAAAAAATATTTCCCGAATATAAAGTTGCCATGATCCACGGCCAGATGCCGGCAAAAGAAAAAGAAAAAATAATGAACGAATTCAGAGATGGCAAAACAAAAATTCTTGTGGCGACATCTGTTATCGAAGTCGGAGTCGATGTTCCTAACGCAACCGCCATTATTATAGAAGGCGCCGAACGTTTCGGCTTGGCCCAGCTTCACCAGCTAAGAGGAAGAGTAATGCGCAGTTGCCACCAATCTCATTGTTTTGTTTTTACGGAATCGAATTCGCAAAAAGCCCTAAGCCGGCTCAAATTCCTGAAAGAAGCGAAAAACGGCTTTGAATTGGCGGAATATGACTTGAAATTCCGCGGCTCGGGAGAACTTGCGGGTAAAAAACAATGGGGAATTTCCGATGTCGGTATGGAAGCTCTGAAAAATCTGAAGATGGTTGAAGCCGCCCGAACCGAAGCGCAAAATATTTTGGCGTCCGACCCCGAATTAATCTCCTATCCCCTTCTCGCCGAAAACCTCTCCTCCCAAAACTCCGAAATCCATTTTTAATAAACCCCGTTAGAAGTTTTTATCTAAATATACCTTAGAAGACAACCTAAGCCGTAGGCGAATTCGCAGTAGCTCTACTGAAAATCATCAACGTATCGCTGAACTTCTAACGGGGTCGGGAGTAAAACAAATTATAAAAAATTTCTCAAAAATAAAATTAGACAAAATAGCGCGGTCGTACTATTTTGTCTAATTTTTAGGCTAATTTGAAAACAATAAAAATTCTACCCTCTACTCTGCCCTGCTCTCTACTTTCTATGCTTCGGCGTAACCCAAAAGCCCATATACTTGCCGAGCATCAGGCGGGTTTGGGCATCAAGGCCTGGGATTGCGCCGAAGATAGGAATTGTAAGGGGCACCATAATCCACTGAAGAATCATCGCGAAATATTTTGTCTTGCGATATTTTGCGGGTCTGGGAGGTAAAAACCAGGTAGAAATAATCGCCGAAGCTATCAATCCCATCATGGCAATAATCATCAAGCTCCTGGTAACACGCGGAAGATTATAGGCGATGAGACTTGTATTAAATTCCGACCCGCCCAGAAAAAGCGGCAGCCATCCCAAGAAAAAAATTATCAGAGGATTTGTTGCCAGAGACCACGAGCCCTCAATTTGAACCAAGGCAAGCCGAATTCTTTTGGCTAGGGGTATTTTCCTATTTTTTAGGAAACCGAATAATAAATAAGTTGCGTTTTCAGCGGTTCCCCAGCACCATCTTCTTTGCTGTTTATAAACATTTTTTGCAGTTTGCCAAAAAGTTGGCGCAAGATTTGCATCCATGGAAACAGGATAAGAAAGAGGAATAACGGAATAATCGCCGTCATAATAAAGCAAACAATTCCAGAAAATACGCGAATCTTCGGAGACCATATTTTTCTGCCAATAACCAACATCATAAAGAGCTTTGAAACTCACCGAGTGAGAAGAAAAAGTGGCCAGTCGTTCAGGCCGCTCCTGCTGCATCATCTGCCAAAAGGTGCCGGAGGTGGCAACCACGCGGGAAAAAGAAGGCGCGTCCCAAATATTATTATTGTAAATGGGCACAGGTTGATACGAAGATTGATATGGATGTTCGGCCGTCAAAAAATGCCATACCATGCATAAAAAATACTGCGAATAAACGCGCGTATCAATATCGAAAGCGGAAACAATAACATCTTCATATTTAATACGATTGGCATCCAAAATTTTTACTCTCGTCTCTTCGGCTGCCCAAGCAATATTCGAACCTTTGCCGGGAATTTCATTCTCGAGATTCTTCGGATGCTTCGTTATCAGAAAATGCGCGAATTTATCGTGATACTTCTCAAAAGCAAGCCTGCAAACCTCCTCCGCCTCTTTACCCGCGCGTTCTTCGCTCGCCAAAACAATTATCATCCGGTCTTTAAAGCAAGGACCGACCTTGCTGTTAACAGCAAGGTCGGTCCTTGGATAATTAGAATTAAGCAATGACTCCAGGCAATCGGAAATAACATCAAAGCCTTCTTTATAAAAAGGAAGGATGACCATATGCCAAACGTGGTCATATTTGAAATTTTTTAATCTTTCTTCCCAATCGGCTTCCATATTCCTGCGCATTCTCTTCCAATTCATCCGAAGATGAATGGATAAATAAGCGCTTTTGATAAGCCAATATAAATCGAAGGTAATAATAAAAACCGCGGCCCAAATCGGCTTTTGCCAGGAAAGAAAGACCAAAAACACCAAAGTTCCCCAAGATAAAAAACCGGGGAAAATCTCGAGCAATCGGTAGATTACGCGATTCTTTCCGGATAAATCCCTCGAAAAAGCAACGTGAAGATAAGGATATGCCACGACTCTCTTATATTTTCATATTGTGAGTAATTTTTCAAATTAAAAAGCCCCGCTATGGCGAGGCTTTACGTATTCGCAAAGTTCTATTTTTAAGAAAACTTTTCGACTAGTTTGTTATCAATGGCATAGAGGCAAATTTCTTGCGCCCCCTGCTCGGTATAATCACACTTTCCCACCAGATTACCAATCATATATTTTACATGATCTCTAAGTCTGGTATCAAAAGTCTTAAATTCTTCAGTTCCGAAAGATTTGATTGCTTCTCGAAAATTTTCATTCTTTAGAAAAGGCTGAAGAGCTTTTTCCTTAAGATTTCTCACGTAAGAATTAAATAATTCCTGGTAAAGTTCTGTTTCTGTTATATTCTTACCTTCGAAACCCTGCAATTCCTGCGCCATAACTTCAACATATTTTCGCTGAACTTCCTGGGCGAAAGCTAAAGCATCTTTATCATTTAGCTGTTCTCCTGAAATGAAACTGCCGATTAGTTTGAAAAAATCAACGGTCACCTCTATTTCTTCGCCGGTAAATTTGCACTTTGTTTTGGAACCGACATCATGATTGACGGCAAAAAGATAATTCAAGATGTCTTTGGAAATTTGCTCCTTATTATAAAAGTACAAAGATTCTTTAATTTCATTCAAGACAATGTAGTCATACCACTTGATAAGCGATTTAAGAAAATTTTCCGGTATATGCTTATCTCGCTTGTCTCTGCCTATTTTGTGCTTGAAGAAATCGTCGACACATTTCATGTCAATAAGCTTTCCTCTGGGACTATAGCGATTAAAAAATTCCCTGAATAGACGGATGGACTCTCTGCCGGAAAACCCCTCTCCTCCTTCTTTTTCCGCCTCGCTGATTAAATTTTTCCTATGTATTGCGGTAAAATTCTTCTTATCTTCTTCGGATAACCACGACGGAATAATTCCGCTATATATTTCCATTCTTAGCAAAAGACCGTTTTCATCGCAATATTTCTCGTACTTCTCAATATTCTTAATCCATTTCTTCAAGGGATTAATCCATCCTTCGGGATGATTGCTTTCTGTATTCATTCGCGATGAAATAATAACTCTCGCGAAATTTTCAAAAACTCTGGGAAGAAAATAACCGTCTATTTGCGAACCGAATATACTCCGATAAACCTTAATTTCGGTCTGCGGTTCCAAGATATAAGGCATTTTGTGATATTTGATTCTTTCTTGAAAAGACTGTATTTTTTCTTCCTGAATAAATTCCTTGTCTTCCGGAGTCATTAAGGCGAAAAAGAGAGAATTCACTCTTTCTTCTATGTCGCCCACTTTATGGACTCCTTCGCTAATGACATTATGAAGCTCCAAAAGTCTTTCTTTGTTCTCGGCTTTTATATCCATTAAGACATAAATGCCGTTATTCGTTTTTGCGTGCCGCGAAAAAACATATTTAACAAGATTTGCGCCGAAAATCGCGTCTAATTTTCTCTGAATTTGCGCGTCTCCCAATGCAGGGTTTTTCATTTGTATTTGTTTGTCGCCCGGGTTAAATACGCTGATTCCCTCTCCCAACCGCCTGTCGAACTTATAGGAACGGGCATAAACCATGTCCAGAACTTTATCCAGCGAACCGAGCTTATCGAATAAAACCCAGAATAAACTCTTGCAGATCGTGCATACTTCATCGTTAAAGAGCCATTCGTATTCTTTTTCGGCAAGTCTTTTCTTTATCTCCTTATCCTTGAAAAGCCTGTCCAAAAAATAAGTTCTGTAATTCTTTGGTATAAGCAGAATAGGATGATCGTGACTTGGGCAATAAATTTCTATTTTTTGAAAACAAGCGTCATTTTCCTTCTTGGTCTGCGAAAAAACGGCTTCGTCAATAATCCAGAATATTTCCCAGCTGCGCCCTTCTTTGGTGTCCGCATATTCTTCAAATTTTTTCAATAAGTTATTAAAGAAAGTGCTTTTCCCGCATCCGGAAGGCCCTTCAAATATATGCATCTGGTTCTGCTGGGCCCCTTGCCTGAAAGTTTCTATGCTCCGTATAAATCTATTGGCAAAAAGACGGTCGGCAAAAAACGGATTATCCGCGCCTTCAACAAAAAGTTTCGCGCAATCGTACTGGACGAACCCGATCGATTCGGGGTCGTCCGGATACTCATCTTTTCCCTCTCCCACGTAAGTTTTAACCATATCGTGAAAAAGCTGAAAAATATTCCTGAAAACCGCGTAAGGATTATTTTGGGCTTCTTCAAGAAATTGACTAAAAGAGATAATCGTTCTTTTCTCTTTTTTATCCATTTCCTGCTTTAGGCGATCAAGCGCTTCTTTTACGGAAGAAGACATTATATTTTACCTCCTTAAAGAACAATTCTGGTGAATCTTTTGTCTGAAATCGTATAGAGCGCGCGAATTTTTTTGAATTTCGGCTCTGTGTCCTGATTCCTTCCATACAGCCATGCCCTATAATCTAAATTCTGCTTCTCCATTTCAAATTCCGTCGTTTCAAGCTGAATCGTATTTCCCCGGCCCCAAAGAAATTCAAGGCCTCTTAAAACCGGCTCTATATATTTTGTGACGAGCGTTCTTCCTTCGAAAACGTGATTAAGATAAAGTCCGTCAGACTTAGCTTTACTTTCGTCAATAATCACGTAAGGCGGATGATATAGATGCCTGTTAAGCATCTCGCGATACGCTTTTCCGCTTCTGGATTTTATATATATTTTAATAATCCATTTGTCGGGATTGAAACGAGCGCCCGCGACAAACAAATTATATTTATTGACGAAATCCTGAAAATCATCATCAGAAAGAAAATTTATCAGCATAAAATCGTCGAAATTCTTTCTCGCTTCCAATAAAACTTTTTTAGCGTACTCTTCTCCCTTTTTCTCGTCATATCTTCTTCTGATTTCGCTGTCTTTTATCAGTTGAAAACCGTAAGAAATCTTGCCTTTTCTTGCCAGTTCTTCTATAAATTCATACAAATGCATGCCGACTGAATAAGGATTAAACCCCACTCTCGGGTCAAATAAAACTCCTGAATTGACTCTGGCATAATCAAATTCATGGCCTTTGATCCTCTCATCGGCCAGAAATAATCTTTCATGCCAGAAACTGGCCCAACCTTCATTAGCAATATGATCTCTAAACTGAGGCTGGAAATAAAGCGAAGTTTTTCTTATTATCCCGAGGACATCTTTCATCCAATTATTATTTTCCTTGTTGATTATCCCGGAATATTCTATAAGATACTGCAAGATGTCTTTAGTTTTAATTTTCTGTTTTTTCTTGCTCTTTTCAAAAATACTGTTGAATTCGGGAAATTTACTTCTAAAAACACCGTCTCTGAAAAAAAACTCTTCTCCGCGCTTTTCACCAAACTGTTTTACGAATTGATTATAGCGCTCTATCTCATCATAATAGAATTTCAGCTCCACGGTCTTTTCGTCATAGCGCTGTCTTAGAAATTCGCCGAAATAAAAACTGGATTTTTCAGAGAATGCTCCAAAAACATTCTGCCTCGCGGCCCTGTCAGCCTCTTCAAGTTCGGAATAATAGCCGACGAGATTATCTATTCCTCTCGCAAATTCAATCACATATTCAACCCATCTTTTCTGAGCTCCCATTTCTTCGCGGATGCTGTTTAAAAGCCGTTTGTCGGCCAGCGCTTGGCCGCAGAAATCGTCATCCCATGTTCGCCTGAAAAAAACATTATTCTGAAAAAAATCTATATGTGCTAAAACGTGGTAAAAAATCATCACATTGAGCCAATCCGGATTATTATCGTTGTAAAACGATATTGCCGGCCTAGTGTTTATTACCGTTTCGTAGGGATTATGAGGATAAGCGTCGTAAATCCATTTATCCCTGATAACATCCACGTCATGAACCCAATAATCATAAAGCGTTGGTATCATAACTTTTGAACTAAGCTCTGTCATATCCCTATTAGTAATTATATATTCCAAGGTTTCTCCTTGAATATTCAAGCCGGCGTCGGCCGCTCTTTTTCTGCATTCTTCCATGATTTTTTTCGTTCTCTGTTCTATCAATTCCATTTCTTTTGCCTCCCTCTAATCTTGGGCTATAAGCGCTTTGATAGCTTCAATATTTTTTTCGTCAGTCACGCCTCCGGAAATATCCATAGCGTGCATTCTGAAAAGCTCTCTTTTATCCAAGATGCTTTCTTTTTTCATATATTGCTCAAACTCGCTTTCTCTATCCGCATATTTCACTATGCAGACGCCCATGCGATTTGCATAACCCAGAATCTTCTTAATTTCAGGGATAGTCTGCCGGCCGTCGTCAAAATCTTCACCGTCACTGCCGTAAAACACATAAATATTGTAATCCCTGTCCAAACCCTCGCCTTGAACAATTTCGTTCACTTTTGCAAAAGCGGAATAAATAAAAGTTCCGCCGTTTACAGACGTTCGATAGTACTGATTCACGGTAACTTCTTTCGCTTCCGTGTCGTGAACGATGAATCTCGGAATTACCAGCTTTTCATATTGGACTAGAAGCCAGGCGTAAATAATCAAATGCTGGGTCACAACGGCTTTAGTCGGCTCGCCGTACATTGAACCGGAATAATCTCTCAGGAAAAACACTGTTGCCTGCGATTTCCACTTTCTTTCCCGGGAAAGAACACGATAAACCTTGTCATTCGGACCGACAATAAGTTTTTTCGTATCCATATCATCTTTATCAATGCGCCCCAAGGCAATATTGGTTTTTACGATGCTTTTTAACGTTTCTTTTTTGTCCAAAAGCTGGCCTGAACCTCTGTGACGGTCGGTTAAATCATAAATGTATTCGTCTGTGGGAATTTTTTTCCCGCGGTCCTTCAGATTTGGAAGCTGGAATTTTTCCGAAAGCTCTTTGCCGATCTTATATGCCTCTGCTTCAATTCCATGCTCTCCCGGCTCATCGCTTGCTTGAGAATCGTCCCCTTCGCCTTCGCCTTCGGGCGACTGCTCGTCTATTATATCTCCTACTTCGCCTTCACCGCTGCCGGCAACGCCCTCTCCTTCTTCGCCTTCACCCTCTTCTTCATCACTATCATCGTTTGGCTGCTTTGGTTCGAATTCTCCGTGAATCAACTTCTCTTCTTCGACATAAGGAACGGCAATAACTTTATCCGGTCCGGCTAAAATTCTTCCAATTTTAATCTTTTTGGAAAAACCGTCTTTTTCCCTTTGCTCGTCTCTTTTTAAAAGATCCTCAAAAGATTCAAGAGATGCCAAGGGTCTATGCGCGGGAATATAAATACCGTTGCGCTTCGCAAATTCATCTTCAATAAAACGCTTCATCCCGATAATATCGCTTTCTGTCATAAACTTTTCTTTATCCATCAAAGCCACCTCCTTTTTATTTTACCGGCAATAGTAATTGAGCCGGGACATCTAAAAACGCCCGGCTCATTATTTGATTAACTTTCGTCTTCTTTCGTACAGAAATACTCTATGGTTTTCTGCGCGCAAGTCGGGCAATATCCTAACTTGCCCAACATGGTATCAATCATTTTGTGGTATATCCGTACGTTTTCTTCGTTAGTGCGGTTGGCCAAAGCGCCAATCAAACTGCCGGCGCCCGCCACATCAGACTGTAGTCGCACGTCGGTCACGGCTTTCACAAGCTCCTGGTTATCCATAAAATCGTAATTCGGATCAATGGTGATTTTTTGTCCATAAATTTTTCGAATTGAATTTCGGAAAGATTCCTTTCTTTCTTTATTCGTAAGACCCAATCTCGCCTCAACGCTGTCAATATATGTCTGGTCTATCTTTATTGATTTTATTTCTCCGCTCTGCGGATCTTTGTATCTCCACATTTTATCGGAACCCAGGCTCTCCGCATCTACGCCGATAACCATATTAACGTATCTAAGCACGTCTTTTCTCACTGCGTCCGGATCGTCGCGGTAGGCGTTGAAAATTGCGGTTTTAACAGCTTCCCGATAAAGTTTCCGAGCTATTTCCAAATCCTTTTTATACTTATCTCTGTCAGTGGCTTCAGTTACATAATCAAGACTTATTCTCTCAAGAGCTTTGAAAATGTCTTTAGCGAAAAGACACTTGCCCTCATTGCTTTCGGGCATTTCTTCAAGAATCTGTAAAGCTCTTCCTAAATCGCGATGTCCCAATCCTTTCTGCCCCCAACGTTTAGTGACATCCGGATTGGCATTCGCGGTTTCCTTAACTTCAATCAGGGTTTTTACGCCTTTTTCGCCGGCTATTTCTCCGGCTTCCAATTTCATAGTCTCAATAGGCGTAAGCTTGTCAGAATGAATTAATCTGGTAAGAACCACTGCGACGGAAAGCGCATAATTTAGGTTCGGATCCTCGTGCATCTCTTCTCCTAAAATAGTGGTCCTTTGCTCACTGCCTATGGAATAAGCGGTTAATTCAGTTTGAAACTTGTAATCCGTGTTATGGCTTACATAACATATTCTGCATCGGTCTTTAATCGGAGACTGTTCTTTCTCGGAAACGAACTTGTTGTATTCCCAGTTATTGCTTGTGGCAATAATAATGGTATCGAGCGGCCACAAAAATCCGTCGATTTCCATCATTCTATCCTGTATAACGCCTAGATATATCTGAACAAGGTCTATTTTATTCTTGAACAGCTCGTCGGCAAAATGAATTCCGCCGCCGGCGACACGCGCCAACGCGCCGCGCCGCAAATCAAATCTATTCGGGTCTCCTAATTTAAGAAGAAGAATATGCTGTAATGATTCTTCGCCAAGCAAATCTACGGAAGAAGAGGTAATTTTATCTTTGGCGGCATATTTACCTGTCGTCATTCCCAAACTCTCCCTTATCTGAACAGGAACAATGCATATATGCTCAAGCACCTTCTTTAAATCGCCGCCAAAACGAGACATTAATTCATGCCATAAATATTCAGTGGAGGCGCCCAATGGACGCCGACGACTGAATAATTTTTCGGTTGCCTCGTCTTTAAAGCCAATCTTGGCAAAAAATTCCATGTTCTCATTAATATCTTCGAAAAGATTCATGGCCAAAACCATCGGATCTTCAGACGTCAAAGAAGGCAATTCTCTAACCCTCTCGTCATAATCAATCGCTTTGTCTAAACCGATAAATTTAAAAGTATATTTACAGTTTCCGGGCAGTGAAATGAATTGCCGGTATTTTCGACAAAGATAATTCCAAACGAAATTGGTTTTCCCGTTGCCGGGCTCGCCGACAAAAACAAAAGCCATTTCCTTCGCGGAACCGCCTCGGGCAGCGCCCTTAATAAAGTGCACGAAAGCATTTATCTCATCATGCCATCCTATAATATGCTGTTTTCCTTCGCGGAAAAATGGAAAGTCAAAATTCGGTTTTCCCGCGTGAGTGATTTTCTTTACTCCCTTTTCCAAAATCATTCTGGAAACCGACTGCGCGGCGTTTTCAAATCTTCTTCTTCCCGCCAATACTTCCTTAAGATGATATTCTAAAATTTCTGTTTCTTTAATCGGAGTTTCAATCATGCAATCTTTCCTCCTTGCGTTTTTTTCCGAAAAATCTTTACGTATTAAATTTTCAAAGACCAATCAATAAACCAATGTTTTTCAAAATTAGTTTACAAATATTCTTTAAAAAGGTCAAGGGCTCAGTTTTTACGACTTTTATCGCTAGATTTGTCAAAGCAGACGCCAAAAGCATAAAATCGAACTTATATCCCCTTCTTGCAATAAAACGTTCCAATTGCTATTCTAAAAAAGCACAGTTCTTTAACATTCGCATAAAAGGAGAGAAAAATGAACGGGATAGGGGAAAAATTGCTGCGCGTATTGGAAACATATGCCGGAACAAGAAAAATCGCTGCGAGCGAGGCGGAAAAAATGGCTGCTATGGCGCGGCTCAAAATACACGGAACAACTATTCTTGCTTTAAAATTCAAAGAAGGCGTTATTATGGCGGCTGACAGAAGATGCGTGGCCGGAGAAAAAATTTTTTCCGACAAAGAAATTAAAATAGAAGAAACCGGCTCGCTCTCATGCATTGCCGGAGCCGGCTATGTTTCCGATTGTCAGTGGCTTGTAAAAGTTTTAAAGCAGGGATTTTTACCTGAACTTGAAAAATTTTGGGAGCTGGATGAAATTTTCGTGGATGGCCAGGCAAATCTGATAGATTTCATAATGGAAAATGTGTTTCTTTTAACATGGCCGATCTTGGCTGGATTTGATCCATTTGAAAACAATGGCCGCATTTTTATGTTTGAGCCGGGAGGAATGCTTTTTAAACCTGATGATTACGCTGCCTACGGTTCCGGCGAAGATTACGCTTTGACAGTTCTTGATAAAGAATGGTCGTACGACTGCTCGGAAACAAAAGGAATTATGATTGCCATTGAAGCCCTGCTCGCTTCCGGGAAAAAAGACAAAAACACTTCGGATTCTCTTCTCCATCCTCCTCTTATTAAAATAATTACTTCTTGCGGAATCAAAGATTTCCCTGCTGAAAAATTCTTCAAAATCGCCTTAAAAGAAAGGGTTAAAGAAGAAGCGAGAAAAGGAATAAAGGATGGATTGGGAACATTTATTGTCGGCCAATTTCTCCAAAATCTCGCGAAAGAATTGGAAAAGAAATAAAAAAACCGATGGAGGCGGAAAAATGATAATCCAAACTCCCGAACTTCTGTTTTACAAAAAAGACGAAGCGCAAAATCGCATTGATAAATACCTTTTGATTTTAGTCGTTTTTAAAAATGGCTTGGCATTCGGCGCGAAATTCAACGAGCGTCAATCAAAGCCGGGCCAATGGCTAATGGAAATTAACAGCAACGCCATAGTCGGCGGAATCGGAGACTTTCGCGATTTTAAAGCGGTAATGCTGACGCTTTCCAATTTTTGTCAAAATGCGGCGAATATTTTAGGAGCTCATTATCTTACCGGAAATGGCATTGTTAATTTTCTGACCGGTCTTCTCAGAGAAAATCTTGAAGAAAAATCCGTTGCTCTCGCCGTGAACTTCATCGTCGCCGATTGCCGAAATAAAAAAAATCTTTTTTTATGTTTTATTGATTTTGACGGCCGGATAAAACAACTAAAGAATTTTGCTGTTGCCGGCGGAAGCGATTACAAAAAACCTCTTACAAAAGAAGAGCTGGAAAAACTGACCCCCGAAGAAAAAGCTGTATTTGATTTTCAAAAATCAAGACTGATGAATGCGGGAATGCCGGAAGAATTTCCTCTTAGTCCCAGCCGCATACACCGTCCAAGAAAAGAGGCAATCGCTTATCTTGAAAAAAACTGGAAGCAGAATATGAAAAAAGAAGAAGCGATTGAACTTATCAAAAAAACGCTTTTTGAATGCAATCCCGAATCGCACGACAAAAAGATTGAAATCATCGTTATTGAATATGAAAAAGAAGCCAAGCTCTTTTATTTCCAAAAGGGTAAAAACTAAAAATCAAAATCTAAAAGTAAAAGAAATTCCCCCGACCAAAATCGGGGGATTTTTATTTGCGCTTTTATAGACGATGTTAGAACCTCCAAAATTTCTGAAATAGATTCGGCGATTGATGCGCCAGAGCATAAAAAGTCCAATATTGTGCACTTTAGGGGAACAGGTTAGAACCTCCCTGAAGGCGCTAGTCGCACTTTAGAAAAACTATTAGACGCTGATAGAAAATAAATTTCTTGGTTTTTGGGTAAATCTACCCCCTAAACATTCGCAACGTTAGCAATGTTCATATTAGTGACTGATTTTTAGACCGTCACCACTATCATATATGTGAAGCACTAGATCTTCGTTCGTCTCGGTGTCTAGGCTGTTCTTTTCGAGAATTGATTGTCCCGCTTCCGTTATGCTAAATGTGCCATAACAACCATCGCCACAAGAATCCTGGCAAAAATCCCATTTAACCCAGCCAAGTTCATAACACGCCGTTATAGTTCCCCGGCCAATACCGTTCCCACGATGAATATGATGTATGCCATTATCCAAAAGAAGTATTAGAGCTTTCTTAGCAACCTTATCCAGGGTCTTATTTACCGATTCATCCCCTTTCATAAAAAGAATGTACCATTTTGGATATTGCCATTTGGGCCCTTTTTCGGGAAGGGGCGTAAGCATGCCTATTATACTTTCTTCCGGAAGACCCTTCAACTTACCAAATACAGCCCTGCGAACAACCTCGTATTGCATATGTGCCTCCTCTTTTTTCATTTTCTTTCCTCCTTTTTGATTTTCAAAGATTTTTTACTCTAACGAATTCTGCTTGAATGTAAGCAAATATAGTCCCACTTGTCAAATCTTTGCGTTAGAACCTCTGCAAAATTATTAAAAAACCGTTTCTTTTTCAGAAAAATTTTCTTCAAGCTATCCAAAATCAAACGATCGTCAAGTTATGGATAGACAGAAATTAAATAACAAATTAAGTGGATGTGTCCAAGCTGAAATTCTATTGCGCACGGATGGATTCGGACCATCGATCTCCCGCTTATAAGGCGGATGCTCTAACCGCTGAGCTACGTGCGCATCTTGTTATATTTATCAGTAATTGCCTTGATAGCCATTAGAACTTTCTCTGAAAGTCTTGCGTCTCCGAGTCCTACGTTGCAAGTGCCATGACCAAACGCTCCTTTATGATTTATAGTTTCCGAAGAACTCTTTTTGATGTACGGCTTATTAAATTGGTTCTGAGGAGTCTTTAAATTTTTTGACCAAAATTGAATTTCTTTCTGAATATTCATATCTTTATAGAGATGCAGATGAACTTTCAATTTTTCTCTAGGTACTTTCAAAGATTTAGTGAGCCAAGTTATAAAAAATTTAATAATAGACGGGTCGGTATTTGAAATAGACAACATATTAGGGTGACTTTTTGATCCTTCGCCCCAATATAGTATTATGGGGAAGTTTAATTTTAGTTTTACGAGTATCCTTACGGCAATGCTTTGGTTTTAAAACCGAAAGACCGCATGATTTTTTCGAATTCCTGTCTTTCTATGCTTTCCTGTTCCATTAATTTATTAGCCAATGCGTCCAAGGCCGGACGATTTTTTTCCAAAATAATTCCTGCGCGCTTGAAAGCTTCTTTCATAATGCGGCTCAATTCCCTGTCAACTATAGTAGCTGTTTCATCGGAATAGTGTTTTTCCGCCATTCCCAATTCTTTCCCTAAAAATACTATTCCTTCTTCGTCGGATAAAGTTATCGGACCGATTTTTTCCGACATTCCGTATTTCGTGATAAGAGCGCGGGCAATGTCGGTGGCTTTGCTTAAATCATCGGCCGCGCCGGTGGTCAAGTCTTTGAATACGATTTTTTCCGCGGTATAACCGCCCAAGGAAACAACTAGCTCCTCCAAAAAATGGGATTTCGAATAAAGATGCCGTTCCTGAAGGGGCAATTTCAAGGTATATCCCGCGGCTCTGCCGCGGGCAACGATGGAAACTTTGTGAACCGGGTCGACATTGGGCATTGCGGCCGCGGCCAAAGCGTGACCTGCCTCGTGATATGAAGCAATTTTCTTTTCTTCGGGACTCAAAATATGGCTTTTTCTTTCCGGACCCAGAAGAACTTTCTCAATGGAACCGATAAGATCGCTCTGATTTAATTTTTTCCGTCCGGAGCGGGCGGCAAAAATAGCCGCTTCGTTCATTAAATTCTGGAGATCGGCGCCGGAAAATCCAGGAGTGCGCTCGGCTAAATCGCGCAAACGGACATCTTCTTCAAGAGGTTTTTTACGCGCATGAATTTTCAAAATTTCCTCGCGGTCGCCTATATCGGGCAAATCAAGAATTACTCGGCGGTCAAATCTTCCCGGTCGAAGCAGAGCAGGGTCTAAAACATCCGGACGATTCGATGCCGCCATAACAATAACTTTTTCATGAGGTTCGAATCCGTCCATCTCAACTAATATCTGATTCAAAGTTTGTTCTCTTTCGTCATTCCCTCCGCCTAAACCTGCTCCTCTATGCCGGCCGACCGCGTCAATTTCGTCCATAAAAACAATGGCGGGCGCCGCGCGCTTTGCTTCTTTAAAAAGCGAGCGCACCCGGCTCGCGCCCACGCCGACAAAAAGTTCCACGAATTCTGAACCGGAAATATGAAAAAACGGGACACCTGCTTCGCCCGCAACGGCGCGAGCAAGCAAAGTTTTTCCCGTTCCCGGCGCGCCCATCAATAAAACTCCCTTGGGAATACGCGCGCCGATGTCCAGAAATTTTTTGGGATTTCTCAAAAAATCTACGATTTCTTTCAACTCTTCTTTCGCTTCTTTCACGCCAGCGACATCTTTAAATGTCACCCGTTCTTTCTGGTCTTCGGGAGAAATAACCCGCGCCCTGGATTGGCCGAAACTGAATGCCTGTAAATTCGCGCTTTTCACCTGTCGTCCAGCCAGCCAGAAAAAAACAACGATTATCAAAAGGGGGATCATAAAGGGCAAAAGATTTCCTATCCAATAGAGAAAACTGGATGGATCCTGAATATCGATTGCCACGCCATTCAAGGCATCCTTGGAAACGCCGTAATTCGAAAGTGTCTGGGAAAGTGCCGTTTCAGCTTCTTTTTTCGCGGTTTTTTGACTGTTATCTTTAAAAGTAATTTCCAAGCTGTCTCCCTTTACGACAATTTTAGAAACTTTATCGGCATTGATCTCCGATACTAATTGGGAAAGAGAAATTTCCTCTTTCTTTGTCGTGCTTTCGATTAATAAAGAATATAAGGCGGTTAAAAGCATCAAAATCAAAAGACCGATTATAATGGTTTTAAAAAATGGCTTAATTTTTCCGTCTTTTAAATCATTCATAAGTACATTTTATTATATAAAAGAAAACCGATTAAGGCAACTTAAATAAAAAGCCCGCCTAAGTTTTACTTCGTAAAATTTAGGCGGGCGTATTTTTAATATCCGTTTCCATTCTTTTCTTTCAACGGTAACGAATACACTATATCCACTACTTGTTTGAGTAAAAAGGAAATATGCTCTCCGGCGACGGCAATAATTTTTTTGCCGTGAAATTTGGCTCGATTGGCCAATCTCACAAAGTCGCCATCGTGACTTACAATGACTACGTGAGTCAAATCCGATCTCTCGATAAGCTTTGACCCCACTTCCGTCATTATCGTATCCACGCGATCTTTTTCTTTCAATTCGGTATTCTCTTTATAAGCCGAGGGACAAGATACAATATATGCCCCTTTATTATATATGTATTCCGGCAAGCGGTAACTCACCAGATGTGAAGGAACGAAAACGAAAGCGAAATCTATAAATCCAACTTGAAGACATTCATTCAGTAATTTATCAAAATCCAAAACCTTACCTTCGAGCGCCGCTTCGCGCGAAACATTTTCATAATCAACCAAAACCGCGAGACGATTTTTCTTTTCTGCTGATTCGGACTTCAATCCCAGTTTCTGCCACAGATTCATCTCTTTCGCCTTTCAGAAAAAATTGCCCTGCAACCCTATAAATCAAGGGTGCAGGGCGCTTGATGTTTTAGGCCTTTTTGACCTTTTTTGGTTTAGATGGTTTTTCGGTTTTTTCCGGCGTTACGGTTTCCACGACCACGCCAGCCATATCAGCAACGGGTGTGGCGTAGGCCGGCTCGTCGGATTTCTCCTTCGGCTTTGCGGCCTCGGAATTGAGCCCTTTCCTCCAGACGCCATAAAGAGCGCGCAGAGTCGAGATAAGGTGAACGACTCGGTCAAACTCATCCTGTGGTAACCGTTTCGGTTTTCCATCCTTATCTTTTGCCGGCACAATTTGCCCTGTCTTCACCCAGTAGTACGGAATCCATCGGTCGGATACAAAACGAGCAAGAGAACCGATGGCGTCCTTAACCTCGACAACAACAAACGGCGCGCGGAAAACCTTTTTCCCTTCCTTCCAATCATACTTACCTTTGTTGATGTCCCGAAGTTCAACAAGGGCGTGACTTTCACCAAACTTCCTTTCACCCTCAATCCGCTTGGGACTGAAAAAATAGTACAGCCCCGGCTTACCGATTTCAAATCTCGAAAGGTCGGCATTGCCGCGAGTTTTGATTGATGTAGCTTTTGAAAATTTTGCCGCGTCTGTAAGTTTGCGAAGTTCGGCATCAAGAGCCCGTCCTCCGGCGCTATCAAAAGCCGGCACAGAAGCTATGCCTTCAAAAAAGATAAGACCTCTCAGGGACTTTTTGGCTGCTTGTGCGTCATCAATCTCTTTCTTTGAAACAATTCGACGATGCCCCAGCCGCATTACACGGCTATAAATCTCGCGCACTTCGCCGAGATGGCTCGGGTCAGTTCCCCGAATCTCCTCGAGAAGCGCAGAAAACTCCATGTGAGCCTTTAAGGCGTCATTTTTGACGCTAAGAATTTGATCCAGTTTTCCTTTCTCGCGCGTCTCGACCGCTTTCAACTGTGCTACCAAATTCTGGGCCGTCGCGGAAAACTCGGAATTCGGATCGCTCTCAATCTTTCTGATTTCAATCCCGACCCTTTCAATGTTCTCCTTGAGCTGGACAATCTTTGCTCCGGCTGCTTCAGCCCACTGACGACCGTCCTCCGCTTCCGTACGGATTTGTTCCTTAACGCTCTCTAAAGTCGGAAGTTCCGCTTCGCTCGCCTCGATCTCGCCGAGATCGGGCAGTGCCGATACGATGACTGCAGTTTTTTCTCCCGCTTTAACGAGAGTTTCCACTGCATTCTCTAAAGTACTTTTCCTTACCGCTTTTTCCTGCGCCCCCAAAAGGGCGTCGGCAAAAGCGGTGTTTCCAAACTTCTCGCTACTGTACTTCAATGTGTCTCTACTCATCGCAATCCTCCTTGTCCCGCTAAGCGGGACTTTTTCAAATAGAATTTGAATTTTTACCGTTCCGATGGAACGGCATAATACCCTGCGGAAGCAGGACTAAAAAACCCCTAGATTTCACCTCCTTTCAAAGATCACAAATTTGTCTTTCATTATACATAAATTGGAAAACTTGTCAATGCCAACTTTTTAAGATATACTCTATTACTATGAACACCAATATCATCCTTTATGTATCCATTGGTTGCGTTGTTTTATTGGCTGTGTGGCTGGGGCTTATAGAGCTGCGCCTTAAAAAGATTTTCCGCGGAAAAAAAGCCGGGGACCTCGAAGAAGTGATGCGATCTTTAGGCGAAGACTTAAAAAATCTCAATATCAGCCGGGAAAAAACGGAAAATTATCTCAAGGAAGTTGAGAAACGGCTTAAAAAAAGCTTGAAGCAGGTCGGCATTGTTCGTTTCAATCCATTCGGCGCTGGCTCGGGCCAAGGTTCAAATCAAAGTTTCAGTATCGCGCTTTTAGACGAAATTGGAAACGGCGCCGTGATTTCCGCGCTTTATATGCGAGACAATATAAAAATTTACGCAAAACCCGTTACAGAATACAAATCAGAATATTCACTTTCCGAAGAAGAAAATGAA
>Ga0100399_1000833_pt1 | contig 22480 bp, 14 predicted proteins | sample CryGeymeta201523_FD_81545 | JGI IMG/M metagenome (GOLD analysis project Ga0100399, IMG submission 81545) | Groundwater microbial communities from Crystal Geyser aquifers in Utah, USA - Crystal Geyser metaG 2015-23 | ecosystem: Environmental > Aquatic > Deep subsurface > Groundwater | place: USA...
GGTCTCCGACCGCCCCGAAACGCTTGACCGGAAGGTCTCAAAGGGCTGCGAATCCACGGGATTCGAGGAGACCTGTCGGTCCGGGGAGCGGCGGGGTCAGGAGACCCTCGCCGAGCACAGGGCCCTGGAGACCTGTCGGTCCGGGGAGCGGCGGGGTCAGGAGACCCTCGCCGAGCACATTCGCGCCAAGTACGGTTGTAGTACTAACTCGCCCATACCGACGACATAGCTGTTGAGGAGCTGGTGCATCTCGTGGTCGGGCGTCCGGAAATCAGCCAGACTGAACAGCAGCATCACCGTGCGCGCCCGCCGGACGAACCCGGCAAACTACACCAGTTCTGTCGCCCGCTCGAAGCACTCGCCTGCTGTGTCGTAGCACAGCAGCGTGCAGTTGGCGTGTTGCGGGACGCCGTTGAGGCGCACCATAGTCGGCCGAGGGAAGTTCTTGGGGGTCGAGTCGGGCAGCTCGCCCTGCTCCAGCAACCCAACGTTCTCGTAGGCCGTGTCGAGGCTGTCTTCATTGAGCGCCATGGTGAAGAACTCGGTCCAGTGGTCCGCGAGCTTCAGCCGCTTCAAGGCGTGGAACAGCGAAGCGAGGTAGACCGTCTTCCCGTGCTGCCGGAACCCAAGGGCGCTGACGACGACGGGCGGGTATCGACGGTAGTCGTTAGCGTAGAGCGCCGGGATCTGCTCGTTGCACAGCGGACACAGGAACACCGGCCAGCGCGTGCCTGTCACCACTCGTTTGCTGAACCGCGTCTTGCCCAGACAGAACGGGCAGAGCATCGACGACCTCCCTCGCCCGGCAAGCAGCCGCCTGGCCCGGGCGCCTCTACGTTCGCGCTCCACCGTTCGGAGTCCTGCCAGCGTGGGAAATGCGCGGTCTCCCAGCGGGCGCTGCTGCGAGCGCGTGGAGTGGGGCGGCATGGGTCGCTGGCTTGCCGCCGGGACGAGCAAGTGGCAGAATAGGCAGAAGTGCGGGGTGGCAAGCAGAGGAGTGGATCATCCATGGCTTCCCAAGGAGCGTCGTCGGCTGTCCCGACGACAACCCAGAAGGCGAGATCGAAGAGGCAGCCGCGCCCAGTCGCGCCCGCCCGGAAAGCGAAGACCCGAGAGGAGGACCTGGCGGAGAGACGAGCACGGCTGATGGCGGAAATGGAGGCTGCCGGCGAGGTGGCGCCGGATGGAGAGCGCATCGAGATCGCGGGACGGATCGACAACCTCCGGTTGAGCCCCGCCGAATGGCGTCGGCTCGCACTGAAGGCGACCGAACTGGGACCGCTGTCCGAGTTGATCATCCAGGATCGCAGATAACCACACCACACTGTGGATCAGTTTCTCGACAGTTCGGCCTTGGTCAAGCGCCACGTCTCCGAGACTGGCTCCGACTGGGTACGACGGCGGTGTGCGACGGCCCAGGCGCGCTCCCTCCATGTAGCTCGCGTGGTGGTCGCCGAGGTGACCAGCGCGCTGTGTCGACGTTGCCGAGAGGGAAGCCTGACGGCAGCGGAGCGCGACGCCTTGATCACGGGCTTTGCCGAGTGCTGCGAACGGGAGTACAAGGTCTGGGAAACCACGAGAGCCGTGGTCACGCGCGCCACTGTGCTGCTGAAGATGCACCCCCTGCGCGCCTATGATGCCGTCCAGCTTGCGACTGCTCTCCGGGTCAGCGAGGGCTTCGTGCGCGCCGGCCTTCCGCCGCTCACCTTTGTCTCCGCCGACGAGCGCCTCTGCGAGTGCGCCCGTGCCGAAGGTCTGTCCACCGAGAACCCGAGCAACTACCCCTCCCACAACGACTGAGTGACCCGCCATGCCCTTCCCCACCGAACGCCCCCGCCGCCTGCGCCGCAGCGACACCCTCCGCCGCATGGTCCGCGAGACGCACCTCTCCGTGGACGACCTCATCTTCCCGTTGTTCGTCTGCCCCGGAACGGGGGTGAAAGACGAGATCAGCTCCATGCCGGGCAACTACCGCTGGTCGGTGGATCTGCTGCCTGCCGAGATGGAGGAGGTGGCCGCGCTGGGTGTCCCGGCGGTGTTGCTGTTCGGAATCCCGGAGTCGAAGGACCCGTTGGGCACCGGCGCCTATGCGGAAGACGGCATCGTGCAGCAGGCGGTGCGGGCCATCAGGCAGGCCGTGCCGGAGTTGGTTGTCGTCACCGATGTGTGCCTGTGCGAGTACACCTCCCACGGGCACTGCGGCGAGGTCGCCGAGGACGGTGAAGTGCTGAACGACCCGACGCTTGACCTGCTGGCGAAGACGGCGTTGACCCAGGCGCAGGCCGGGGCCGACATCGTGGCGCCGTCCGACATGATGGACGGCCGCGTGGCCGCGATTCGGGAGACGCTCGACGGGAACGGCCTCCAGGGCGTGGCGGTCATGGCGTACTCGGCGAAGTACGCCTCGGCGTTCTACGGGCCGTTCCGCGAGGCCGCCGACTCGGCGCCCCAGTTCGGCGACCGCAAGGCATACCAGATGGATCCGCCCAACCGGCGCGAGGCGCTGAGGGAGGTCGCGCTGGACATTGAGGAAGGCGCGGACATGGTCATGGTCAAGCCGGCGCTGGCGTACCTCGACATCGTCCGCGAAGTCCGGGAAATGACCGATCTGCCGGTGGCCGCCTACAACGTGTCCGGCGAGTTCAGCATGGTCAAAGCCGCTGCCGCCAACGGCTGGATCGACGAGCAGCGCGTGGCGTTGGAGATCCTCACCGGCATCAAGCGCGCCGGCGCCGACCTGATCCTGACGTACTGGGCAAAGGACGTGGCGCGCTGGCAAGCGGCGGGAGGAGGGGGATGACGCGTTGTGATGAACGGCCGGTTCCGGGCTGGGTGCCGGAGGCGTTCCGTGAGCTGTATTTCGTCGCCGCCGCAAAGATGACGGCTCCGGAACTGGACGCCGGCCACTGCTGGGACCACGTCGAGCGGGTGACCCGGACGGCGCTGCGGCTTGCCGGCGAGGAGCAGGCTGACGCAGCCGTCGTCTGCGCCGCGGGGCTGTTGCACGACCTGGGCCGCACCGTCCCGGGCGAGGGTGACCACGCGCGGCGGTCCGTCGAGTTGGCGCCGCCGCTGCTGTCAGGGACGTGCCTGAGCGCCCACCAGGCGGCCCTCGCGCTGGATGCGATTGGAGACCACCGCTACCGCGACGGAAAAGTGCCGGCGGCAATCGAGGGGAAGATCCTCCAAGACGCCGACCGCCTCGACGCCGTCGGCGCCATTGGCATCGCCCGGTGCTTCGCCAAGAGTTCGGTTACCGGGCGACGGCTGTACTCACCTGACGACCCGTTCTGCACGGCCGGACGCGAACCTGACGACAACCGGTACACGATTGACCATTTCTACTCGAAGCTGCTGAAGCTAAAAGATACCTTCCACACGGCGTCTGCGCGGAAGCTGGCCGAACGCCGGCATGCGTTCCTGACGGCGTTCCTGGAGGAAATGCGGGTGGAGCTTGGCGCCAGCCCAACAGCATAGGACCAATGGGACCCATCGGTCCCATCGGTCCCATAGGACCTCAGCAACTCACTTGGCCCATCTCGTCCGAACTCGGAGCCCAGACTATGAACATCAGTAAGTCCCGCGACCTCTTTGTCCGAGCTGAGAAGTTGCTCCCTGGCGGCGTCAACAGCCCTGTCCGCGCATTTCGCTATGTTGGCGGCGACCCGCTGTTCATTGAGCGCGGCGAGGGAGCGTACCTGTACGACGTGGACGGCAACCGGTTCCTCGACTACCTCGCTTCATGGGGGCCGCTGATTCTGGGGCATTGCCATCCCGAGGTCGTGGCCGCCGTCGAGGGTGCCGTCCGCAGGGGCAGCAGCTTTGGCGCGCCCACACCAGGCGAGGTGGAGATGGCGGAGTTGGTGGTGGCCGCGGTGCCGTCAATCGACGTCGTCCGCATGGTCAGCTCCGGCACTGAGGCGGTGATGAGCGCCATTCGCGTGGCCCGCGGCTACACCGGTCGGGAGAAGATCCTCAAGTTCGAGGGATGCTATCACGGCCATTCCGACGCCTTGCTGGTGAAAGCCGGCTCCGGCGCGTTGACCATGGGGGTGCCGGACAGCGCTGGCGTGACGAAGGCGTTCGCCGCCGACACGCTGACCGCTCAGTTCAACGATACCGACGGCGTGCGCGAACTGCTCGGCCAGGTCGGTGGCGAGGTGGCGTGCGTGGTGCTGGAGCCCGTCGGCGGCAACTGCGGCGTCATCCCGCCGCCGCCCGGCTTCCTGGAGATGCTGCGCGAGGAGACGGCGAACCGCGGCATCGTGCTGCTCTTCGACGAAGTGATCACCGGGTTCCGCGTTGCCTACGGCGGCGCGCAGTCGCTGTACGGAATCACCCCGGACATGACGACGCTCGGCAAGATCATCGGTGGCGGCTTCCCCGTCGGCGCCTACGGCGGCAAGCGCGAGATCATGGAGCAGGTAGCCCCGTTGGGGCCCGTCTACCAAGCCGGCACCCTCTCCGGCAACCCGGTGGCTATGGCCGCAGGCATCGCCACGCTGAAGCAACTACAGAAGCCCGGAATCTACGAGACGCTGGAGTGCCTTTCGGCCAAGCTCGAAGCCGGCCTCACCGAGGCGGCCCAACGGCACGGCGTCACCGCCACGCTGAACCGCGTCGGCTCGATGTTGTCCCCGTTCTTCACCGACCGCGCCGTGTGCAACTTCGCGGACGCCGCCAGCTCCGATGCCGACGTGTACGCTGCCTACTTCCGCGGCATGCTCGAACGCGGCTTCTACTTCGCCCCCTCCAAGTGGGAAAGCGGCTTCGTCTCGACCGCTCACGCTGACGACGACATCGAGGCGACCGTTGCCGCGGCCAACGAAGTGATGGCACAATTGGCCGCCACCTGAGTCGGCGGCGGCATCGGCCAGCCGCAGTCACCACTCACCACTCACCAAGGAGCATTCGGCATGAACCGGTTTCGCAAAGCACTGTTGATCGTCGGGCTGCTCGTCGGCACGTTGGCGGCGGGCATCAAGTATGGCCAAGCCCAGTACTCACGGGAGGAGGGTCTCACCTATCTGCCTCACCCGGCCGACACAACCGAGATCCTCTCCATGCAACTCGCAGACGTGGGCGGCACAAAGATGATGGCGGTCACCTCCAAAGACGCCGCCGGCCAGTTGCAGATGGCCTTCTATGACCTGACCGGGCAGCTCAAGTCCGTGTATGTGCCCACGATCAAGCGCGAGGGTGGACCCGAGTACAAGAACTGGAAGGAAGTCTGCGCCCCGCGCAAGGTGACCAAGTTCGACCTGACGCCCCTTGGCGAGGAGCCCAAGGATGAGGCGGCGGGAGGCAAAGGCGAGGGCAAAGCGCCGGAGAAGGAACCCGCGGACGGCAAGGCCGACGCAAAGGCGAAGTAGTGTCATATAGAGGAGTGAAGGGATGAGTCGGACAGGATTGCTGCTAAGTGTCGTTGCCCTGCTTTCGTTGGAGGTATTCGCCTTGGCTGAGGAGCCTTACCCGTTGCGGGACGCGGTGGAGTGCACGGCTCGAGCCGGACTGCCTAACTTCTACGCGAAGTTGGCGGCGGGCAACGACGTGAGGATAGGCTACCTGGGCGGGAGTATCACCGCCCAGCCCGGCTGGCGCCCGAAGACGCTGAACTGGTTCCGCGAGCAGTATCCCAACGCCAAGATCGACGAGATCAACGCAGCCATCGGCGGGACGGGGTCGGACCTCGGGGTGTTCCGCCTGGAGCACGACGTGCTGCAGTTCAAGCCGGATCTGCTGTTCGTGGAGTTCGCCGTGAATGACGGCGGTGCGCCGCCGGAGCGGATCTACAAGTCCATGGAAGGCATCGTGCGGCAGACCTGGCAGGCAGACCCGACGACCGACGTCTGCTACGTCTACACGCTGACCCAGGGCATGTTGGGCGACCTGCAGGGCGGCAAGTACCCCCGGGCGGCCAGCGCGATGGAGGCGCTGGCGAATCACTACGGTATCCCGTCCATCCACATGGGCGTCGAAGTCGCCCGGCTGGAGAAGGAAGGCAAGGTAGTCTTCAAGGCGCCGGACCCGAAGACCGACGAGGAGAAGGCGGCGTTGGCGGGCAAGATCCTGTTCTCAAGTGACGGCGTGCACCCGCACCCCGACACCGGTCACCAGCTCTACCTGGAGGCGGTCGTGCGGTCCATGGAGAAGATCAAGCCGGCAGGGAAGCAGGGACCGCACGCGCTCATAGCCCCCTTGGACGCCGGCAACTGGGAGAACGCCAAGATGGTCCCGCTGGACCGCGCCAAGCTCAGCGCCGGTTGGCAGAAGCTCGACCCTGACAAGGACGGGCTCGCCAAAGGGTTCGGCACCCGGGTGCCCAGCTTGTGGAAGGTGAACAAGGCTGGCGAGACGCTCTCGTTCCGCTTCAAGGGCACGTACGCTGCCATCTACGACCTGCTCGGTCCAGACTGCGGTCAGGTCATCGTGAAGCGCGACGACAAAGACCCGGTGACGCGACCGCGTTTCGACCCGTACTGCGTCTACCCCCGCCTCGCCACCCTTGGAATCGCCTCAGACCTGCCGGACGAAGTGCACACCGTCAACCTGGAGCTCTCCCCCGATCAGCCCGACAAGCGCAAGATCCTCTTCGACCACAACAAGCCGGACTTCGACAAGAACCCGGCGAAGTACGACGATATCGCCTGGTACGCGGGTGCACTGATGCTGATGGGGGACGTGGTGGAATAACGCGGGACACCCTATCCCGGCGCCTCCCGGACGTAGAAGTACATCAACGTCCCGCCCCCCGGTGCTTTGCGGAACTCGGGTGAGAACGTCAGCCGCGGCTCGGGCGTCGCCCAGCGTGGCGGGACCATCTCGTAGCCGCCGTCCTCGCGGAGGTAGACCGTCTGGGTCACGTCGCCACCGTCGATGTTGACGGCGCCCCAAACGCGCATGGATAGCCAGAAGCGCTGCAGGTCCGCGACGGTCCAGCCGCCTACGACCGGAATGCGCCCTCTGAGGGCAAGCGCGCTGCCGACTTCGCTGTCCGGCTCCTTCACGATCAGCAGGTAGAACTGCTGCTGGTCGCGGGACCACCCCATCGAGGTACGGGAAGTGCGAATATGATCGACGTCGGGTATGTGGCCGGCTTCCCGGGGAGTGGACGGCACGGGCCGCGGCAGGGGCTTGTCGCCCGGCCGCGGAGGGGGCTGGAGCTGGAGCGGAGCGCCTTCCCGGATCAAGCATTGCGCGCCTCCGGCGCCGAAGGCAAACTCTCGTTCGAGCGTCCCCTTGTCCGGCAGATGCAGCGTTTTGAATGCCGGCTTGCCGTCTCTGTATTGGACGCCGAAGGTCCACCGGTGATTGCCGACGTTGTAGTGCGCCTTGCCGTTCAGGACGACGGGCGCGACGTGCCGCGCCCATCGTCGGTCTCTCTCACCGGGCTCGTTGGAGAAGAACAGCCCGTTCCACGCCGCGATCACCCTCCCGCGGCCGTTGCGGTTCAGGTGGCGGGTCACCTGCCCGACGCCTCGCGACCAGAAGTCGACCTGGTTGTCGAACGGGGTCGCGTCATCTTCGTCTTGGTCGTACAGTTCAAGCCGGAGTTCGGGGTTGACGGAGAAGTCGAACCGCAGCAGGTCGAGCGCAGTGCCGTCGCCGGTGCGCGTCCTCCAATGTGAGACGCCGCGGTGCGGCTCGTCGCGCCCGGCGTTTGCCCAGGGCCATTGGCTCAGCGCACTGGGGGCGTCAGACTCGGCGCCACGGCCGACGGGTACCGGGCCGACATGCCGGTGCTTCATGTACGCCAGGCACCCAGCAACCACGAGGAGCACGACCAGCAGCAGGCGGTTACGGACGCGTGGCGGCATTGAGTTCTCTCCATGCAGGGGCGCTACAGGGCCAATCGCGACGTGTTCGCTACGCCGTCTCCCAATGCCTTGTTCCCGGCAGGTCGGCGAGCGAGCGTGCTACAATCGCGGCAGGAGGCTTGATCTGTGTTGAGACGCGCCCGTGTGCTGAGCTGGTTGGTTGTCCCGCTATGTGCCGTGACGGCGCGCTGCTCGTGGTCTGCGCCGGAAGTCGTCCGACGCGACTGGTACTTCCGGGAGACGCTTCCCGCCATCCGGGACTGGGAGGCGATCCTGGCGCGCTGGGAAGGCGAGACTCCCAAAGCGGAGCGGACGCCCGTCTTCCCCCTGCCGACGAACGGCCAGTGGGCGACGTGGCCCAACCCGATTCCGCTGACGCTGCTGCCCGAGGGGGACGGCGAGACGCGGATGCGCTTTGCGGGTGACAAGGCGGAGGTAGTGCGAATGCCGCCCCGCGGCGCGAAGGAGCAACAGACGGTCGCGCTGGGCGAAGCCGTAGTCGGCTACAAGCATCCGGGCGGCGGCGCGAAAGACCAGTGGTACCACGCGTACAGCCGCAAGTTCGATGGGCTCACCAGCTTCCGGTGCCAGCGTGCGCCGTTCGCGCTGCAACTGAAGGCGCCGCTCGACTTCCGGCTGAGCGCGAACGAACTGCCTGTCGCCCTGCGCAACGTGAGCGCGGCGCCCTTGGCGCTGACGCTGCGGCTGCGATTTCTCTTGCGTGACGGCGAGGGCACCGCCCAAGAGAAGTCGGCCGACCTCGCGCCTGGCGCGGAGCAGACGGTGTCACTCCCCGTTCGGCTGGATTCCCCCGGTGGCGGGTTGCTGCTGCTCACGGTCTCCTTCGGTGGGCAGTCGGGGTCGGCGTCCGACGCGTGGTGGCTGCCGCTGTTCACGCACGTGGAAGACGTGCCGGCGGTCCTGACGAGCGTTGCGCAAGTCCTGGGCGACACGCCGGACGCCGCAGCCGCGAAGCGACTGGCCGAGCTGCGGCACCGCGCCGAGTCGCGCGGGGGGTCGTGGCGGGCGCTCTTCGAGGAGGCGAGCGCGCTGCGCGACGAGTTGTTGCTTTGGCGGCTGCACTTCGACTCGCTGCTGTTCGTGAAGCGGAAGCCGTTCTTCTCGGAGCAGCCCTTCATGGACGCACACCACCTCTACAACCGCCCGGGCGGCGGGCTCTACCGGCTCTCGCCGGTGCGCCCCGAGGGCACGGCGACGCCGGTGGTGGACTCGCTCGGCGAGGGTGTCTACCGTGACGTGTGCCTCCACTGGGACGCCGGGAAGCTGCTCTTCTCCTTCGGCAATGGCAACGACAACTGGGACGGGAAGCAAAGCTACCACGTGTACGAGGTCGGCGTCGAGGGCGCCGGGCTGCGGCAGCTCACCTCCGGGCCGAAGAACGACTGCGAGCCGTTCTACCTGCCCAATGGGCAGCTCGGCTTCACCTCCGACCGGTCGGAACACTTCGTGATGTGCGGCGGCGACCGGCATGCGCCGACGCTGTTTGCGATGGACGGCGACGGCTCCGCTGTTTGCCAACTCAGCTTCAACGTCTTCAACGACTTCAACCCGACGGTATTGCCCGACGGGCGGATCCTCTACGGCCGGTGGGAGTACAACGAGCGCTCGGTCACCTCGCTGCACGACCCGTTCACCATGCACCCCGACGGCACGCAGGTGGCGCCGTACTACGGCAATGCCACCATCCGGCCCAACGTCGTCATGTTCCCGCGGCCGGTGCCCAACAGCGACAAGGTGATGGCGCTGTTCACGGCGCACCACGGGCAGACGCACGGACCCATCGGGCTGATCGACGAGACGAAAGGCGTCGATGGCGACGAGCCGCTTACGCTGCTGACGCCCAACATTCCCGTCACCGGCGAGAAGGCGCTGGACAGCCAGTACGGCTGGTACAGCGACCCCATGCCGTTGCCGGATGCCGACCCCACGGAGGGGACGGACGCCACGTACCTGTGCTCATTCACGCCCACTGTCCAGCCGTGGCTGGAGCGGAGCTGGGCGCTCTATGTGGGCGACCGGCACGGAAACCTGGCGTTGGTGTACCGCGATCCGGAGATCTCCTGCGCCGAGCCGGTGCCGCTGGTTTCGCGCCCGGCGCCAATGCCGCTGCCGCCGGCGCCGACGGACACCGGCGCTACCGACGCTGAGGCCACGCTGCTGCTGATGGACGTGTACCGCGACCTGCCTGGCGTCGCGCCGGGGGCAGTGAAGCTCCTGCGGGTGCTGGAAGACGTGCCGCGCAAGAGCGTCCACACCGGCGGTGTGGTCGTTACCGCAGCCACCAGCATCTACACCATCAAACGGATTCTCGGCACGGTTCCCGTCGCCCCGGACGGTTCGGCCAACTTCGTCGTGCCGGCGAACCGCAACGTATACTTCGAGGCGCTGGACGAGAACCACAGGGAGATCCAGCGGATGCGTAGCGTCGTCTGCCTCAAGCCGAGCGAGAAGCGCACCTGCATCGGCTGCCACGAGTCGCGAATGACGGCGCCGCCCAATGCCTCCTCCGCTGCCTTCCGGCAGGCGCCGAGCCGGCCCACGCCGCCACCGTGGGGGGAGGAGACGCTCAGCTTCCTGCGCGACGTGCAGCCGCTGCTGAACGCCAAGTGCGTGAGCTGCCACGCGTATGACCGCACTGCCAACGGCGTTATTCTCACCGACGACCTCACCGACCAGTTCACCGTCAGCTACCAGGAGCTGCTGCCCTACCTCAGCACGGCCAACGCCATGCGCTGGGACAACCCGGACGACGTCTCTGCGCGCCCGCCGTACACCTATGGTTCGGCCGTCTCGCGTCTAACCAAGCTACTGGAGGCCGGACATCACGGGGTGAAGTTGACCGACGCCGACTGGCAGCGGCTGGCGATCTGGATCGACGCCAACGCCGTGTACTACGACCGCTACGAGAGCGCCTACCCCAACCGCCGGCTCTTCCCCGACGACGCGCGCAAGCCGTTCATGGCGGTCTACGGCCGCCGCTGCGGCCGGTGCCACGGACAAGACGGCGAGGGCGGCTACGGCACGTGGTGGCTGAGCCTCAACCGGCGCGACGCGCGCCTGAGCCGCGCCCTGCAAGCGCCGCTGGCCCGAGCTGCCGGCGGCTGGGAGCGGTGCGAGGAGGTCGTCTTCACGACCACCGAGGACCCCGACTACCAGGCGTTACTCACCTCCCTGTCCGCGCTGCGAGACCAGCTTGCCCAGACGCCCCGCGAAGACCTGCTGTCGATCCGCGGCACAGACGCCGAGCGCCAACTGGTCACACTCCCCCCGCCCCCGCCGCGCCGACCCAGGACGCAGACCGCAGCAGCCGACGGCGGCGTCTACCTCAGCGACCTGACGTGGGAGAGCGCCCGCGCCGGCTGGACGCCCAACAACGACGGGCTCCCGCGCCGCGACCAGGACGTCGAGAACCACCCCCTCACCCTCGGCGCCCGCGGCTACCGCAAAGGTCTGGGCACCCACGCGCCCTCGGAGATCGTCTACCGGCTCGACGGCGACTACGCCCACTTCCGCGTCACCCTCGGCGCGGCGGAAGCGAACGGAACGGTGACCTTCCAGGTCTTCGGTGACGGCAAGCTGCTCTACGACAGTGGCCTCATGCCCGGGCTCCGCGAAGTGAAGACGATTGACCTGCCCGTGACGGGCGTCCGCTCCCTCCGCCTTGTCGTCACCGATGCCGGCGATGGCTACGGCGCCGACATGGCGAACTGGGCCGAGGCGCGGGTGGTCAAGGAAGCGCCGGGCGAGGGCGCGGGCCGGTAGTGCGTGCCTGCTGCGCTTCACGCGGCGCGCCGTCGGGGGCGGAAAGAACGCGGACAACGGAGGAAGCCAAATGAACAACGGCCTGGCACTGCTGGGTACGGCCTTCGGCGGCGCAGTCGCCTTGGCGGGAGGCACTGCCGTCTGCGCGGCGGCGCAGCCGGAGAAGACGCCAGGGCTTACGCTGTTTGTCTCGGCAAGCGGCAACGACGCCTGGTCGGGCAGAACGCCGACCCCGAACCAAGCCAATACCGACGGTGCGTTCGCGACACTCGAACGCGCCCGCGACGAGATCCGGCGGACCAAGGGAGCCGCGGGCCTGCCAGAGGGTGGCGTGCGGGTGGAGATCCAGGCGGGAAGGTATGAGGGAGGCAAGCCGTTCATCCTGACGGCGGACGATTCCGGCTCGGCTGCGTCGCCTATCGTCTACCGGGGCGCTCCAGAGGCGGAGGTCCGGCTGAGCGGCGGCAAAGCCGTCACCGACTGGCAGCCGGTGAAAGACGCCGCGATTCTCTACCGCCTGCCTCCCGAGGCCCGCGGACAGGTCTTCCAGGCTGACTTGCGGGCCTTGGGGATCACCGAGTATGGCGATCTTGCGGTGGATGTTGGGGCACACCTACAGAGGCTGTTGGCGACGGCGGACGGTCAGGGCGAGTACACCATGGGCAGCGTGGCCCCCAAGCCCGGTGCGACGCGCCCCGAGCGGCTCGAGGTCTTCTTCAACGATCGACCTATGGAGATCGCCCGGGGCCCGAACGAGGGAGCGCTCGAGATTGAGGAAGTGCTGGGGAGCACAATGCGCGACGTGCGCGGCCACGTGAGCTGCGTCGAGGGGATCTTCCGCTACAAGGGCGACTACCCGAAGCGCTGGTTGGGTGAGAAGAACGCCTTCGTCTGCGGAAGCTGGTGCCGCGACTGGGCCGAGCAACGTCACCGAATCCAGTCCCTCGACACGGACGAACGCGTCATCACTGTCGAGCCGCCCTACCACTCCTACGGCTACCACAAGGGGCAGTGGTTCTACGGCTTCAACATTCTGGCGGAACTGGACAGCCCCGGCGAGTGGTATGTGGATCGGGACACGGGGATCCTCTACTTCTGGCCCCCGGGACCCCTGGACACGGCCGCGGTCGAGGTCTCGATGGCGCCGGCATTGGTCACGCTGACGGGCGTGTCCCACGTCACCCTCCGCGGGTTAGTGCTCGAAGCGACCCGCGGAACGGCCGTCACTATGGACAACTGTGAGCAGTGCCGCGTCGTCGGCTGCACGCTGCGGAACCTGGGTGTGCATGCGGTGACGGTTGTCGGTGGCAGGGAGAACGGGGTCGTCGGCTGCGACCTATACGGCATGGGCGGCGGCGGCATCTACCTGATTGGGGGCGACCGGAAGACACTGACCCCGGCGGGACACTACGCCGAGAACAATCACCTCCACCACTACGGCCGCTGGGACCGGATGTACCGGCCGGCGATTGTGTTCAGCGGCGTGGGGCAGCGCGCGTCGCACAATCTGATCCACGACGCGCCGCACTCCGCCCTCATCTTCGGCGGCAACGACCACCGGATCGAGTACAACGAGATCCACAGTGTCTGCTCCGACTCGAACGACTGCGGCGCAATCTACGCCGGCCGCGACTGGACCCTCCGCGGCCATGTCATCCGCACCAACTACCTTCATCACCTCTACGGGCGGCTGGGACACGCCTGCAGAGGCATCTACCTCGACGACTCCTTCGCCGCGGCCACCATTGAGGGGAACGTCTTCTACCAGGTTACCTATGCGGTCTTCCTCGGTGGCGGCCGCGACACCCCCGTTGAGAACAACGTGTTCGTCGACTGCCCCAGCGCCATGCATGTCGATGCGCGCGGCCTGGGCTGGCAGAAGCCACACCTGGAGGGCAGGCTCAAAGAAGCCAACGAGAAGGGAACCCTCCGCGGCATCCGCTTCAAGGAGCCGCCCTACAGCACGCGCTACCCGGAACTGCTGACCCTCCTCGACGACGACCCCATGTACCCAAAGGGCAACGTCGTCCGCCGCAATGTCTTCTGGCCCGGCTCCGGCGAGGATCTGCGCAGAGCCGCAGCCGGCAAGGAGCCGAACGCCACTTGGTGGGATCACGTGGCCGCCGAGATCCGGCCCGGGGTGAGGCTCGAAGACAACCTGATCAACGAGGACCCCAGGTTCGTGGATGAAGCAGGGCACAACTTCCAGTTGCGCGCAGACTCACCGGCGTGGGCGCTGGGCTTCCAGCGGATTCCGGTTGAGCAGATCGGTCTCTACAACGACGAATACCGCGCGTCCTGGCCCGCGATTCATGTGCCCAGGCCGATGCCAACGCCGGCCGGGGCAACCGCGGCGCCGAGGTGAGTGTAGCTTGGCGGTCCGCGGCGCCACATGCAGGGATCACTCACGTTCGCGCTTCGCTTGAACACCCCGATGGATGAAGGCGCCTGCCACTGGACGCCCGAACTTGTTCGGGGGCTGAGTGCGGGTAGTCCCCCAACAGGTTGGGGCGTCCGGAATGCGTTTTCGCAGGAGGCAACCATGAGCAGACTTCAGTCCGGCATTGCGGCAGCCCTGATCCTCGGGTCCGCGCTGTGCGTGTCAGCCCAGACGGGCCGATGGGGGAGCGGCGCTGCGCTGATTGTCTCCTACCAAGGGGTTGACGTGCTGACAGGGGACAGTCTGCTGCTGATGGACGGGAACTGGAAGGTGAGGGAGAATCTGAGCACAGTCCAGCCGCAGGTGAAGCGGGACGGCGCCAATACCACTGCCACCTACCAGGGCAAACTCCTCGGGTTGACGAAGACGCTTGAGCAACTCCCCGACGGTGTCGTGGTGACCTGGGAGCTGGACCTCAAGCCCGATCCCCGAGGCGCCAATGTCGAGTTGTGTGTCGCCCTTGAGCGCGCCCAGCTCGATCACCTTCCCGCCACCGACAAGACCCACGACGTTCAGCGCAGTGCGGAACAGCTCCAGCTATCGTCGCTAGTCGGTGACCTGTCGCTGGATGTTGCTGGCTCGACTTCCCCGTGGTCGTTCGACGATCTGCGGTCGCTGACTTGGGCGAAGCGGTTTCGGTTGCGGTTCGCCCCGCCGTATGACCCCGTCAAGGGGTTGAAGGCGAAGGCGGTTCTGCGCGTCCATGCCACGCCGTCGTCGCTGCCGGCATTCCTGCCCCTGAATGTGGCCGGCGCGGGCAACCGAGGCTTGCGCGACGACGTTGCCGAGGACGGCAAAGGCGGCTGGACCGACCAGGGAGCCAACGACCTGCGCAGTTTGCAGCCGGGGCGGCTGGAGGCCAACGAGATCGGTGTTCCCTTCACCGTCGCCGAGCCGGTGGTCGTGCTGCGTGGCGGCGAGCGGCCGGCGTTTCCCGCCGAATGTGCGGAAGTGCCGGTGGGCGCCGAGGTCCGGTCGCTCTACTTTCTCCAGACGGCGGCGTGGAGCGTCGAGCGGGAAGCGCCGGTCGCCGAGTACGTCGTACGCTACGCCGACGGCAAAGAGATCGCCATCCCGGTGCGCTACGGCTTGGAGGTCAACGACTGGTGGGCGACGCGGCCGCCGAGCCTGGGACGCGTTGGGTGGCAGGGCCCCAACGGCGAAGCCGAGGTCGCGCTGTACGTCATGCGGTGGGAGAATCCGCAGGTCGAGACGCCCATTGCCGGGGTGCGGATGCGCTCCACCGGCACCGCCTGCGTGCCGATCTGGTTGGCGGGGACGGCGGTCACGGCCGACGGTCTCACCGATCTCCAGCACCAGGAGTTGGCGCGCCTGTTCGAGTCGCGACCGAACCGGTCTGAGGTGGACATGTCGCAGTGGTTTCCCTGCCCGATTGCCTGGAACGACCAGATCGAGCCGGGATCGGCGTTGGACGTCTCGTTCCTCAATGACGCGCCGGCCGGCAAGCACGGCTTCCTGAAGAACAGCGGCGGGCACTTCGTCTTCGCCGACAACCCCAATCGACCAGTGCGATTCTGGGGCACGAATGCCGCGTTGCGTGGACCATTCCCCGAGAAGACCGACGCGCCGGGGATTGCGCGGGTATTGGCGCGCCAGGGCGTCAACCTGGTCCGGTTCCACTTGTATGCCGTCTACGACGATGCGCTGATCGCGCCGGATGGCAACCTCAATCCTGTAGCGTTGGACAAGCTCGACTTCTTCTTCGCTCAGCTCAAAGAGAACGGCGCCTACGTCTACATGGACCTGAACGATGGAATGCTCTTCGACCGCTTGCTGGGTCACAAGGTCGCGGACAACGGGAAGGCCAAGCTGGCTGCCACGTTCGATCCCGAACTGATTCAGGCCACGCAGAAGCTCGCGAAGTTGTTCTTCACCCACACGAATCCCTACACCAACCTGCGACTGTGCGATGACCCGGCCGCTTGCCTGTACGAGATCACCAACGAGAACTCGCTGACCATGGACTGGGGCGGGACACGCGCGCGCCTGTGCGAACCGTGGCTCTCCGAACTCGAAGAGCGGTGGCACACGTGGCTTGCGGCGCACGGTCTGCCCAAACGCGACCTGCCGGATTCGCTGCCCGCCACGGTCGAAGGCCGCCGGTTCGCCGCCGAGACGCAGAAGGCGTACCTCGACGAGATGAAGCAGTACCTGCGCGACCTGGGCGTCAAGGCACCCCTCTGCGGGACCAACATCACCTTCACCCTCGGCGACTTGTGGGCCAGTGCCGACATGGACTATACCAACGACCATGCCTACTGGGATCACACGGGCGCCTTGGGCCAGTTCCGCACCTACAACAACAGGAGCGCCGTGCTGTCGCCGGCGTGGCAGGCGGGAACGCTGGCGAGCTTCGCCCGCGCCAAAGTGACCGGCGTCCCCACCGTCGCCAGCGAGTGGAACTACGTCTACCCCAACCACCATCGCTGCGAAGGGCTGCCCTATATGGCCGCCCACTGCGCGTATCAGGACTGGGATGCCCCGCTGTTCTACTGCGCGACGGGTTCCTTCGACAGCGGCACGTGGGCGCGCTTCCACGAGACGCCGGGCATCCTGGTCCACAGTCAACAGACCGACCCGGCGACCTGGGGGTTGTCGCAGATCTGCTCGCTGCTGTACCGACGCGGCGATGTGTCGGTGGGCAAACGCAAACTGGTCCTCCGTTATGGACCCAACCAAGTCTGGGAGAACCGCTCCGCCATTTCTCGCCTTCCCTTCCTGCCGGCGCTGGCCCGCGTAGAAACGCAACTCGCGACAGCCGAAACCAAGGACTGGCCGAGGGTCGCACCGGCAGCCGAGACCAGTGCCGAGGAGATGTACCTCGACGCGCTGAAGCGCCTGGGCGACACCCGTAGCTCGTTGGACCGCGTCGTCAGTGACACCGGCGAACTGCGCCGAGAGGTGAGAGGGGGGTACTTCCTGGTCGATAGCCCGCGGACGCAAATCGCCTGTGGTAGGCTCAACCGGATCACGGGGCCGGGCGACTCGCTCTCGAGTCTGGCCATCAGCAGCCCAAACGAGTTCGCTACCATCGCCGTTTCGAGCCTGGACGCAAGACCGCTCACGACCTCCGCCCGCCTGCTTTTGGTGGCCGTAGGCAACGCCCGGAATGCCGATGCGGACATCGAGGACTTCGTGATCAAGTCGATGGGCAAGAAGGGACCCGTGATGGCGGAACCCGTTGAGGCCCATCTGACGCTGCAACGACAGGTGGCACCCCGGCTCCGCGTCTTCGCGCTGGACAGCCTGACCGGAAAGCGGAGGCAGGAACTGCCGGCCGAACAGACAGACACCGCCCTCGCCTTTGACGTTGGCCGTCAGTTCGCGACCATATACTACGAACTAACTGCCGGGTGACTGCCAGAGCATTTCCTGGGCTACCTGGCGTCCGTCAGGAAGCGGCAGCCTCTTTCGGTGAGTGCGCTCCGGAGGCGCGCGCCGTCAATGTCGCCGGGCTCGCACCTATCCGCTACTGCCCAAGCGCCAGCCAAACCGGCGGCTTGACCGGTGGCCATCATGCTGCCGGTTACCCGATACGAGGCGTGGGCGTAGTGGTCGCCGCTGAGGCAGCGGCCCGCCAACAGCAGCCCGTCTACGTCGCGTGGGACCAGGCAGCGGAAGGGGATCTCGGAGGGCTGCATCTTGACGCCGTGGGAAGGGGAGGCGTCGTTGCCGGCGGAGACGCCGCGGTGGATGTCGACGCCGAAGCTGACCGCGCAGACGGCGTCGTCGAACCGGCAACCGGCGGCCAGGTCGTCGCGGGTCAGCTTGTACTTGCCCGTGACTCGCCGACTCTCGCGCAGGCCGAGGCTGGGGGCGGGGGAACGGCAGCTCGAACGCCTTCCCCGTCGCCTCGAGCGCAGCCTGTAGCCAGTCGTAGAGTTCCCCGCTGTTCCGGTGTCGCAACCCGTGGATGGGGTCGATCTCGAACATGAGCGTCATGGGCTGCACGTACCCGTCGACCGGGCTGCCGAAGCAGAACTCGCAGCCCGCGCGGGCGGCAACATCGCCGTCGCCGGTGGCATCGATAACCACGTCGGCCAGGAAAACCTCCCGCCCCGCTTTGCTTTCGAGGACGACACCCTTCACGCAGTCGCCGATCCGCACGGCGTCCACGGCCACAGTGTAGTAGAGCAACTCCACGCCGGCTTCAGCCAACATCTGCTCTAATGTCAGCTTCATGATCTCTGGGTCGAAGCAGTAGTCCTTCACCCAGAGCTTCCACGCTCCAGCCCGCTCCAAACGGCTGATCAGGTCGGCGACGATGAATCCCTTGTTCTTCCACTCGAAGAACGGGTTGACCAGCCCCGCTGTCCACATGCCGCCGGGCATCGCCCAGCGCTCCAGCAACACGACGTCGGCGCCTTCCCTGGCGGCAGCCAACGCAGCGCCGACGCCGGCGGGCCCGGCGCCGCACACCAGCACCTGGCATCGCCGGCGGATTGGGAGGCGGCGGGGTTCTTCGAGAAGGTAGTCGTCACGCACGCTGAAGCCGTGGGGGACGTGTTGGAGGGTCCGTTCCTCTGTCAAGTCGTCTGGTGTGGTCATAGTCTGCATCCGTTTCGAGCCACGATATGTGTAGGGCGTCGTCTCCGTCGCCGCCGGCGTGTTGTGGGTGTGCGTCTTCCACAGGCTGGGCACCGGCAGTTGCGTGGCGAAGACGGAGACACCGCCCGACGGAGTCAAAGCCGAAGCTGAGCGCGCCGCGGCGCCCTCAGTTGCTGATCCACAGATAGTCCAAGCGGCACGTTCCGCTGAGCTCCGCACCGGTGGCCAGGTCGAGGCGCAGTTGCTTCAGGCGGCCGGTCCAGCCGGGAACGGTGCTCATGTCTACGGTGTAGTCGTGGGGGCCGTTGTCGTTGGGAGTCACGTCGAAGGTCTTGCTGTTGGCGTCCTGCCACGCGGGGTCCGCCTCGGTGGTGAAGCGGAAGCGCATCCGGGTGGCGGGGGTGTGGTTCTGGAAGCGGAGCTTGATCGTCTTGCGGCCGATCAGGTCAACGGACAGGTTGTCGCCGGACAGCAGGTGCGCGTCGGGGCTGTTCTCGACGGCGACCAGGTAGTAGCCGCCGGCGACGTACTTCACGGGGTGCGAGATGGTGGACCAGGCGGACCAGAGGGGGTGGGTCCATTCGCGGAGTTGTGTGCCGGTGTTGACCTCCGTCCAGCCTTCTTTGTCCAGCGGCTTGTTGAACTCCCACGCCGCTGCCACAGACACGCCGGGCGGGAGGACGTGCACCGCCACCAGGTCGCTCAACCACAGCTCGCCGTCATCGGCGACCAAGCGCAGCAGGTAGTCGCCGGGCGGGGAGAAGTCTGCTTCGGTCTGGGGCGACGCGGGATCGCGGAAGGTCACGGTGCCGGCGCCTTCGAGGACTTCCCAGCGTACCGTCAGCGGCTTCGCCGTGCGGCCGTCGTCGCGGACGGTGCCGGCCAGGCGCACGGTCGGCTTGTCGGTGCGGACGTCCGGCCCGGCGTCAACCTCCGGCGGCCCATTGAACGGCATGCCTTTGTCCAACTCCGCGGTGGTTGCGTAGACCGTGTTATTCTGAAGCGTCCACTGTGTTGTCTTCGGGGCTTCGTTGACGAAGAACTCTACACCGGGCAATGTCACGTAGCCGTTGTCGTGAATGCTGCCTGTGCTGCAACAGACTTCGGCGTTCGGGCTTCTCCCCCACCCCCAGATGTAGACCTCAGCGGGGCCGTGCTTGCGGGCCGTGTTGTTAGCGAGAAAGCGCGTGTCGGCAATCTCGAGGTTCCTGGGCTGCGGGCTCTTGAGACCCAACACCTCGATGGCCGCCCCGGCGTTGTTCTGGAAGGTGCAGTGATCGATCAGGCAGCCGTTGCCGGCCGCCTCGAAGTCGATGCCGCCCTCGTCGTACGAGCCGGAGTCGGGCTGATTGCGGAAGGTGCAGTTGCGGATGATCAGCCCTTGCGGATCCACGACCATGATGCCCATGGTGCCGGCGGAGGCGTGGAAGCCGGGAGCGTCGAAGATGCTGTTCTGCAGGTACGACCGCCTCACCCCGACCAGGGCCGGGTGCGGCGAGGTGTTGAGGACGTAGTTGTCGTGGCAATAGACGCGGTCCACGATCAGCCCCTCGCCGTTGGCAAAGTAGTAGCCCCACGAGTTCTGGAACACCTCGCAGTCGCGGATCACGGCGTCCTTGGACGGCACCCCGGAGAGCATGATGCCGGCAGACCTGTGCAAGCCCTCGCCCTCGGCGCCGTTGCGGTCGCGCCACTCCGGGATGCCGTTGGCGTTGGGGCGGTAAAGCCCCTCAATGTGGTGCGCAATGCAGTCTTCGATAAGCAGCCCGGTGTGGCGGCCTTGCTGGTAGTGGACAACCAGCCCTTTGCCGGCGTAGCACACGACCAGGCTGCTGATATGGAGGTAGTCGGGATTGCGTACGAGCGCGCAGCGGTCGTCGATATCCCAGTTGCGGCGGATGGTCGGCCGCGGTCCCGTTCCGTAGGCGCCGATCTGCGCCCAGTTGTCGGCTGTCCCGCGGGCGGAAACAGACAGCTCCTGGTTGATGACGCTGCCTCGCTTGATCAGCAGCTTCTCGCCGGGGCCAAGCGTCTTGCCGTTGACATTGGTGAAGTCGCGCCAGGGCGCGTCGGGTGAGGTGCCGGCGCTGGCATTGTTGCCCAGCAGGCTGTCCACGTAATAGGTCGTCGCGCCCGCGCGGTGGGGTGGTCTCATCCTGACCGCCACTGCCGCCGGCGCGTCGTCACTGGGGAAGAAGGCCAACCTTCGGCGGCTGGTGACGGGTGGCGCGCCCTGGCACGTCAAGCGGACCTCGGCCACGCCTGCCGACTCGCGATCCGCCTGCACCTGCCATTGGATCGTCTTCGTGTCGCCGGTTGTCAGCGTGCCCAGCGGCTGAACTGCGTCGCCCAGGCAACGCACCTCCGGCGGCAGTGTCAGCCCGGCGCTGACCTCGCCGGCCTCGGCGCCCAGGTTCTGCACGAGCGCCGTCAGCGTCTCTCGGACGCCGACTCGCAGGAGCGTGTGCTCCTGGCTCAGTTCTCGCACCTGCACGACCGGCAGTCTTGGATTCTCCAGGCGCAACTCGTCGATCCGCAGGTCCGGTCCGCCAATGGTGACCGGGTTATCGGTCACGTGCGGCAGCCCGCCGCGGACGAGACGCGACTTCTCCCCGTTCACGTGCAACGTCAACGCCGAGCCGTCCCACCTGGCGATGACCCGGTACCACACGCCGGCCTGCACCGGGCGCTTGATCTGAACGCGCGGCTCCCAACCGCCTAAGTTGACGAAGAAGGAGAAGTTGCTCCCTTCGTTGGGCGGATTCACGCGCAGCATGTACTCGCCCTCTTTGCGCACCAGGTTCTGGATCCCCGGCGGCACCTTGTCGAAGTAGACCCGGCAATCGAGGCGAATTCCGGGTGCCAGTTGCAGGTCCGGGCTGTTGGCGACCACGACCGGCTCGCCGCCGCGCAATGCCTGCTCCACTCGACCAGGACTGAACTTCGCTCCCTCCGCCACGCCGTCGTGCCCGTGTCCCGACTGGTCGCGCAGGTCGCCGTCAAACGGCCAGTACGCCACGCCCGACGACTTGGCGTTAGGGTTGTCAATCCGCACTTCGTCAAGGATACCGACCCCGGGACCGAAGCACAGCGGCTTGTCGGTGGCAGCGGGCTGCCCGGCGCGTTCTCTCTGGGCGCGGTCACCGTTGGCTTCCAGCGAGAGCACTTTGCCATCCCAGCCCGCGGCCACGTGATACCACGTGCCGACCTGCGGCACCACCTTGGACTGCACCCGCGGCTCCCAGCCATCGAGGTACACGAAGAACGAGAACTGGCCGCCTTCCGACGCGGGGTTCACGCGCAGCAGGTACTCGTTCCGCTTGACCAGAATCTCCTGCCCGCCTGGCGGCAGTTCCGCGAGCTTCACCCAGCAGTCGAGCCGCAGCCCCGGCGCCAGTCGCAGGTCCACGCCGTCGGGAGCGGCAGTTGCGACACCGCCCAACTTCAGTGCCGAGCCACGCTGGCCCTCCGCGAACTGAGGCGCAGCGACGTACGCGTCGTTGCCGCGGCCGGTCGCATCGCCAAGATCACCGTCAAAGGGCCAATAGGCGACGGCCGGCGGCTGTGTCGCGGGCGTCTCGCCGGCAAGGCATTGCTGGGCGCAGCACGAGAGGGCGAGTGCAAGGACGATTCGGTGAAGAGAACGAGGGGACATTGGAGAGGCTCCTTTGGGAATGCAGATTTGAGGTAACTACTCACCTTATCCGCCTTGCCGCTAGCGCGGCGATGGGGGCGGGGCGAGTTTCGTGAGAAGTATACTCCCCCTCCGGCCGCATGTCAATACCCGCGGCAAAATGTTTGCTGCAAGCGAGGTCTACAGATGCGGGCAGCTCAAACGCACTCACCGCCACTCCAGGAGCCGCCACCATGA
>Ga0100399_1000835_pt1 | contig 22453 bp, 17 predicted proteins | sample CryGeymeta201523_FD_81545 | JGI IMG/M metagenome (GOLD analysis project Ga0100399, IMG submission 81545) | Groundwater microbial communities from Crystal Geyser aquifers in Utah, USA - Crystal Geyser metaG 2015-23 | ecosystem: Environmental > Aquatic > Deep subsurface > Groundwater | place: USA...
AAACTATAGCATTTGTTTCGGTATCGGGAAAAACCAGCCAGGGTTTAAAGGTTTTGGCTTCCTCGAAATCCATTGCAGCATAAGAAATAATAATAACCACATCGCCAACAGCGACTTTGCGGGCGGCAGGTCCGTTGAGGCAAATGGTTCCCGATCCGCGTTCGCCTTTAATCACATAAGTTTCAAGGCGTTCACCATTGTTGATGTTCACCACCTGTACTTTTTCGTATTCAATCAGGTTGGCAGCATCCATCAAATCCTCGTCAATGGTAATGCTGCCCACATATTGCAGGTTGGCTTCGGTAACGGTTACCTTGTGTATTTTCGATTTACAAACTTCAATTTGCATCACTTTGTCTTTTAGTTAAAAACAACATTGTCAATCAACCTTACTTTTCCGCAGAAAACGGCAACACAACAAACTTTTTCACCTTTATCGTTCCAGCTTTTAACCGGTTGTAATTGCCGTCCGTCAACAATTTCAACATATTCAACAGTTAAATATTGATTTTTGTTGATGGTTTCCGATATCCATTCAGCAATTTCTCTTACGGATTTTTGTTCAGTTAGTTTTTTTGCTTCGAATAAAGTTTTTGAAATTACGGCGGCGTTTTTGCGTTCTTCCGCTGTTAGTAATTCATTGCGCGAACTCATGGCCAAACCGCTCTTTTCGCGCACAATTGGGCAGGGTACAATTTCAACCGGCAACTTAAAGTGCAAAACCATTTCTTTAATAATTGCCAGTTGCTGGAAATCTTTCAACCCAAAATAGGCTTTATCGGGCTGAACAATATCGAAGAGTTTACTCACTACCTGCGCCACTCCGTTAAAATGGCCGGGGCGGTGTTTGCCTTCCATAACGGTTTCCAATGCGCCAAAATTAAACTTGCGGGTATCGGGTTCAGGATAAATTTCTTCGGCAGTTGGGGCAAAAACAATCTGGCAACCTGTTTTTTCGAGCAATACCAAATCGGCTTTTAAGTTTCGTGGGTACTGTTCCAAATCTTTCGTATCGTTAAACTGGGTTGGGTTTACAAAAATACTTACAACTACTGTTTTGTTTTCCGAAACAGCGCGCCGAACCAATGAAATATGCCCGTCATGCAATGCTCCCATGGTCGGAACAAACCCGGTTGTTCCGGTTTCCTTAAGCTCGTTCAGTTTATTTTTTAACTCTTTTATGGTTTCAATCAGAAACATACCCTTCAAATTTGCAGTGCAAAGTAAATAAAATTAATTTGCAAAAAATTTGAAATACAGGAAGCCAAATAATTGATTAAATTTGTCATAACTTCCTTAAATTGAATATTCAGGATAATTTTATTACCTTTGCACCCTTGTTATAAAAAGCGTTCACCGGAGAATGGAAAAGAAAAAGGTACTTTATATTTCACAAGAGATTACTCCTTATTTACCTGAAAGCGATATGTCTGAGATATCGAGGTATTTACCTCAGGGTATCCAGGAAAGGGGAAGAGAAATACGAACGTTTATGCCCCGCTACGGTTGTGTAAACGAAAGACGAAATCAACTGCACGAGGTAATTCGTCTTTCGGGGATGAACCTGGTAATTAACGACACCGACCACCCGTTAATTATTAAAGTTGCTTCGATTCAGACTGCGCGGATGCAGGTTTACTTTATTGATAATGAAGATTATTTCCATCGTAAATGTATTTTAACCGATGAGGAGGGAAATGAATTCACTGACAATGATGAAAGAGCCGTATTTTTTGCCCGGGGAGTTCTTGAAACAGTGATTAAATTGCGCTGGGCCCCGGATATTATTCATTGTCACGGCTGGCTGACTGCGCTGGTGCCACTTTACATTAAAAAATATTATTATAACAATCCGCTTTTTAGAAATTCGAAAGTGGTTTATTCAGTTTATGACGACGATTTTAAAAATACCCTAAATTCAGATTTCAACGAAAAACTTCTGCTCGAGGGAATTAATAAAGAGGATGTAAGTATTATCAGCGATCCTACTTTTGTTAATGTCAGCAAACTGGGCATCAATTTTTCCGACGGTATTATAAAGGGCACCCAAATAATAAACTCCGAAGTTGAGAAATATATACCTGACAAGGGCAAACTTTATCTCGGTTACCAGCCTAAAGAGAACTACATTGATGCGTATAACGAGTTTTACAATAACGTAATCAAAATAGGTGTCTGTTAAAAAATCAAATTTTAATTTAAAAGATCAAAAATCGAATTTTTTCAAACAGGTAATCGATGTAATTTTAATACGTTTGTGTGATTTTTATCGGAATAAAAGTTGAAGCATTGACAATTAAATAATCAGAAAATTAGTGAAAAGCAATTATAAAAATCATTTTCTTGCCGCAATCATCTTGATTATAACTGCATTAACCAGTTGCGAGGAGCAAACCAGCATTGGGGTTGAAGTTCTGCCCGCCGGAGATTTAATAACAACGATGAATACGATCCAGGGAAATATAAGGTCGTTTACATTTTCAGAAGATTCAATTCGCACCGACGAAGCCAGTAAAAGTCTGCTGGGAAGTTTCACCGATTCGGTTTTTGGAAATACAACCATTGGTTTTGCAACCCAGTTCAGGTTGTACGGGTTCCCGGAGTTTGGTGTAAACCCCAAAGCCGATTCAGTTAAAATATATTTATATTACCGAATTGTTTATGGAGATACCACAACGTACCAAAAATTTAATGTTTACGAACTTGAATCGCCGCTCGACGTGGATAGCAGATATACCCAGAGTACGGATTTAAAAGCAATGACTTCCGGTTTGAAAATCGGAGAACTGGAGTACAAACCAAAAATCAGGCAGGATTCGACCACACGCGATACTTTCTACCAGTTAATTAATATACCACTCGATATTTCATTAGGCGAAAAACTGATTAATGCAGACTCACTCAATATGATTAATAACGATGTTTTTCTTGAATATTTCAAGGGATTGTACATCGAAACCGAGAAACAAAATGGCCGGGGTGGGGCAATTTTATCGCTTGAAGCTGTTCAGCAGGGTAGTTTTAACGGGTCGGCGCTGGTTTTGTTTTACAGTAACGATTCGGTGAGGAGCGCCGCTGGCGGCGATACTTCTTTGATAATGCCTTACATCATTTCGACATTCAGTGCAAGGGTTAATAATATTTCACACGATTATACCGAAACACCATTTTATCATAACCTGAATTCAGAGACTGTGCAAGATTCACTGATTTATGTTCAGGCAATGGGCGGATTAAAATCCAGAATTATAATTGATGGTCTTACATCATGGAAAGATTCGGTAAATACGGCCATTAACAAAGCCGAAATAATTTTTCAGATTGATACTGTTGCATCACAAATCTACAAATATTTTCCGCCCTGGCAACTGTTGTTTACTGTGGTCGATGAGGATGGGAAGGAATTTCTGCCCAAAGATTATGTTTTTAGTCCCTCATTTTACGGCGGCGGTTTACGAAAAGATTACACCTACCATTTTAATATTACACAGCAACTTCAGGAAATTATTGACGGGAAAACCGGAAATAATGGTTTTTACCTTACTCCGGCACAAAAAAATAATGAGGCAAACCGGGTAATTTTAAAAGGAAGTACAAGTACAACAGGCATTAAAATGATTATTACGTACTCGAAATATACAGATTAAACTGTTCCCGTTTTGTCTCTGTCAGTTTGATTATTTTTACCGCTTTTTTATCGAAATGACATTTACACAATTCATAACTTTCCTGTTGATTGGAATCGGCTTGAGTTTAGATTCATTTGCCGTTTCGGTTTCGTGCGGCTTAATGAAACAGGAAATCAGGTTTAAGCAGGCTATTTTTATTGCAGGCTCACTGGCTCTTTTTCAGGCGATTTTTCCGGTAATTGGCTGGTTTCTGGGATCAAAAATCAGTCATTTAATTGCTTCAGTCGATCATTGGATTGCCTTTGGATTGTTGGCTTTGATAGGCATAAAAATGATAATTGAAGGATTAAAACCCGAAGGAATACTGAAAAAGTTTAATCCGTTCGATATAAAGGTTTTAATTAGTCTTTCGGTTGCCACAAGCATTGATGCACTGGTAGTTGGGTTAAGTTTTGGTTTTCTCGATCTGAATATCATTTTCCCTGTAATTGTAATTGGGGGTGTTACGTTTATCGCTTCGATGCTGGGAATGTTGTTTGGCAAAAATATTCCTGCTAAAAGAAGTCACCAGTCAATAATCATTGGCGGTATAATTTTAATTGTAATGGGTTTTAAAATTATGGTAGAACATTTTTGGCTATAACTTTGGAAAGATTTTTATACCTGCTAATTCGAAAGTTTTTCAATTGTTAAAACTACATCATAATCTTCAAGTTTTACTGTTTTTGTTGAAACTGGATAAGGTAAAACATCAATAATTTTAAAAGAATAACTCCCAACGGTATCAACCGGATTAAATAAAAGTTTTTCATGACTAAAATTTTGTATTAGATAAATAAATGTACTGAATAGTTGCGTGATTGGTTAAATTTGTACCACAATAAAAATTTGGATGAAGATTGGCAACATTGAACTTAAAGGCATTCCGCTGTTTTTGGCGCCCATGGAAGACGTTACATACAAGTCGTTTCGATGGATGTGCAAAAAATTTGGCGCCGATGTAATGTACACCGAATTTGTTTCATCGGAGGCACTTATCCGCGATATCAAAAAAACCAAAGAGAAAATGGTTCTCTCCGATTTCGATCGACCTGTGGCAATCCAGATTTACGGGCATAATACCGATTCAATGGTTCGGGCAGCGCGGGTTGCCGAAGAGGCAAATCCCGATTTTATTGATATTAATTTTGGCTGCCCCATGAAGAAAATTATCAGGCACGGCGCTGGTGCGGCAATGTTGCAGGATTTGCCAGGGATGCAGCAAATGTCAGCCGAAATTGTAAAAGCTGTTAACATTCCGGTAACCGCAAAAACCCGGCTGGGCTGGACCGAATCTGACACGCCAATTGTTGAAGCTGCCGAACGGTTGCAGGATGCCGGAATTACCGCTTTGGCAATTCACGGGCGCACACGCGACCAGTTATACAAGGGTAAAGCCGACTGGACTTTGATTGGTGAAGTAAAAAATAACCCAAAAATAAAAATCCCGATTATTGGAAACGGCGATATCAGCAGCGCTCAAAAGGCCAGATATTTTCTCGATAAAACCGGAGTTGATGCACTGATGATTGGGCGCGGGGCAATTGGTCGTCCGTGGTTGTTCCGCGAGGTAAAACATTACCTCTTAACAGGAGAACTGCTTCCTCAGCCAAGTGTTGCCGAAGTAGTTGAAATTCTGAAAGAACAAATCAGGTTAAACCTCGAATGGAAAGAAAACGAGTTTACCGGTATTTTAATGCTGCGACGCCATTTTGCCAAATATTTTCCCGGCCTTCCCAATTTTCGCGAGTTGAAAATTAAACTACTTCGCGCCGAAACGTCCGTTGAAGTGAATGAAATTCTGAATACAATTGTTAAAATTTATGGTACATACCAACCCGATTATTCAAATACAAGTCTATGAAAATGAACGACGAATACGCTAAATATTTTTCTGAGAAATCGCTTTGGGAGAAAATCAAAAAATTCTCGAAAGCCGCCGGATCAAAGGTAGTTTATGCTGTATTGCTCTTGTATTATGCGATGGGCGATAAAAATGTAAGCATAAAAACAAAACTTTATATTGCTGCTGCTTTGGGTTATTTTATTTTACCCACCGACGCCATTTTCGATTTAACTCCAATCATTGGTTATTCCGATGATTTAGGCGTTTTGCTGTTCGCACTTAAACAGCTTTCAACATCTATAACACCTGAAGTACAACAAAAAGCAAGAACTAAAATTAAAGAATGGTTTGAAGGGATTGAGGAAAAAGAGTTAAAAGAGTTGGAAGAAAAAATATTTTAACCATCTGTTTTCAAAATTATGGTTGAGTTCGATTTTTCGCTGATACAATGGATTTTGCTGGTAATTTGCGCCTTATTTGTGGGTATGTCGAAAGTTGGTATTGCCGGAATCTCAATGTTTTATATTCCGGTACTTGCTTTGATTTTTGGAGGAAAACCATCAACCGGGATTCTTTTACCGATGCTGATGATGGCAGATATTTTTGGAGTTGCTTATTATCACCGGCACGCTGAATGGAAATACCTGATAAAATTGCTGCCCTGGGCTTTTGTGGGAATTGGAATCGGACTCTGGGTGGGAAAAGTAGTTAATGATGAGTGGTTTAAAAATATCATCGCCTTTTTGGTATTTTCCGGAGTGGGAATCATGCTTTGGCGCGAAAAACAAAAAAGAAACGATGTTATCCCCAATACTTGGTGGTTTGCAGCAATTATGGGCGTTTTGGGCGGTTTTGCCACCATGATTGGAAATGTGGCCGGGCCAATATTTGCCATTTATATGCTGGCAATGAACCTGCCCAAAAATGCGTTTATCGGAACTGGCGCCTGGTTTTTTCTGATTGTCAATTTTTTTAAATTCCCGCTTCAGGTTTGGGTTTGGAATAATATAGAATTGAAAACTGTTATTATTGATTTAATTATGTTACCGGCAATTGCATTGGGTGCATTTCTTGGAATTTGGATAGTGCGAAAAATATCGGATAAAACGTACCGTACTTTTATTATCATTGTAACCGTTTTATCAGCATTTTTATTATTGATTTAAATTATGGAACAACTGAAAACTTTTTTTTCTGATTCTGAAATAAATTCAATCCTTGATGTTGGAACAGGTTCTGGAGATTTTATTGCTATTTTAAAAGATGTCTTTTCAAAAACGAAAATTACCGGAGTTGATCCAGACACTGAATCTTTGCAGGAAGCAATTAAAAAATATTCCGAAGTTTCTTTTAAGGAAATGAGCGCTGAACATCTTGAATTTGCTGATAATTCTTTTGACCTCGCAAGTATTTCAATGGCTTTGCATCATTTGACCGACATTCAAAAAGCATTAAAAGAGATGCAGCGGGTTGTTAAACCGGGAGGTTGGTTTATTGTAAACGAACTTTTCAGCAATCATTTGAATCAGGCGCAGGAAGTTCACAAAATGTACCATCATTTCCGAAGCAGTATCGATCGTTTAACCGGAATCAATCATAACGAAACCTTCGAAAAAGAACATATTCTGCAAATCATAAAAACAGCAGGAATTAATGTTCAGTTTCATTTTGAAAATAAGGAAGAAACAAATTTAATCGCTTCGCCCGGCGAATTGGATGTACGAATAGAAAAAATGAAACAACATCTCGAAAAAATAAAAGGCCGTCCTGAATATGAAATTTATAAACCTCAGATTGAAGAGTTTCGACTACGCGCACTCCAGTTCGGGTTTCAGCCCGCAACACGAATTGTAGCGGTTGGGCAGAAAAATCATGAACTTTGGGAAAGTCCGTGTCCCGGTTAGAAGTTTGCAATTTCTTTTTTTCTATGTTTGTCAAACAATAAATCCGGCAACTATGAACCGATTCTTTTTTATCTTACTTTCATTTTTTTCAATATCACAAACGGCTGTTTCCCAAAAAGAAATTGATTTTCTCCCCTCTGACTGGCAAAATCCTGCTGTTTTTGAAAAAGGGCAAACCGCGCCTCACGCTTTTTATATTCCTTACATTTCAGCAGATGATGCGCTGAAAAACAAAAAAAGCCCATACTTTCAGTTGCTGAATGGCCAGTGGAAATTTAAACTCGTTAATACGCCTGACCAGGTTCCGGCAAATTTTTGGAATCCAAAATATGATGTTAAAGAATGGGCTGAAATTACAGTGCCATCGAACTGGCAAATGGAAGGTTACGACCACCCCAAGTTTAGAAATATTGCCCTGACATTTGAAAGCGATCCTCCAAAAATTCCCGATTATTTTAATCCAACGGGGTGTTACAAACGCAAATTTACCTTGGCAAAAAACTGGAACGAAAAGGAAATCATGCTCCGTTTCGAAGGGATAAAATCGGCTTCATATATATGCGTGAACGGAAAACGCGTGGGATACAACCAGGGCGGTTTCGAACCGGCTGAGTTTAATATTACCCCGTTTCTTGTGAAAGGCGAAAACGATTTGGCGGTTCAGGTGATTCGTTTTTCAGATGGTTCATACCTCGAAAACCAGGACATGTGGCGGCTTTCGGGAATTTTCAGAGATGTAAAACTTTATGCCCTGCCAAAAACCTATATTCACGATTTTTATGTGGTTGCCGATTTGGACAAGGATTACAAAGATGTTAACCTGAACATCGAAGCCGACATCATCAACACTATTCCCGATTCGGCAAACTGCATGTTGGAAATCGACGTTTTTGATGGAAATCTGAAATCAATTTTAAAAGATGGGGCGCAATCTGTTAATTTTAAGGTTGATTCTCTTTCAGCAAAAAAAATAAACCTTTCTACACTGGTTACCGATCCCCCAAAATGGTCGGCTGAATATCCCAATTTATTTACCCTGCTTTTTCTCTTAAAAGATAAAAACGGGGCAACATTGCAAACTTTCACCAAAAAAATCGGGTTTCGGGAAGTTGAATACAAAAATAAGATCCTTACGGTAAACGGAGTTCCTGTAAAACTGAACGGCGTAAACAGCCACATGCACGATCCCGAGCATGGTCAAGCGGTTCCGCTGGAAACATTGAGAAAGGATTTGATAATAATGAAGCAGTTCAATATCAATTGTGTCCGCACATGCCACTACCCGCCAACACCTGAATACATTGAAATGGCCGATGAACTGGGGATGTACATTGTTGACGAAGTGGGCGATGAAGCCCATGCCAACGAATATTTGTCGGAAGACCCAAAATGGACTGAGATGTATATAGATCGGAGCCGCAAACTGGTGTACCGCGACCGGAACCATCCGTCGGTAATTGTGTGGAGCGCCGGAAATGAATCGGGCAGCGGATTTAATATTGACGAGGTGATAAAAACCGGAAAAGCCATCGACCCGAGCCGCCCGGCATGGATGTACGGAGGAAACGATTTTTACATTCCTTTCGAAGATATTGTTGGCCCGCGTTACTGGATTCCCATCGACTATAAAAATCTGGCCGAAGGAAAAGTGCTTCCCGAAAACGATTTGCGGGCTTCGTTTATGGACGAATACCTCGCTGCCACCGGAAACGGATTGGGCGGCCTCGACGAATACTGGGAACTGATATGGAAACATCCACGCCTGACCGGTGGCGCTATTTGGGACTGGATTAGCCCCGGGATAAAAACCCCGCGCTGGATTTTACCCGATTTGTCGCCTAATAAAAACGACGGGCAAATTATGGGTCGCCCAACATTTGTTGATAGTAAAAATGGCCGCGGACTTGAATTCTCAGGTCACGACGACTGGATAGAATTTTACCGTGACCAAAGCCTCGATATTGAGGGCAACCAACTTTCCATTGGGTTTTGGGTGAAACCATCAAAAATTCCGCAACCCAACTCCTTCATTACAAAAGGAAAACACGGATTTGGAATCATTATGGAAAACCCCGAAACGCTTGAGTTTTATATTCACAGCGGCAAACGGATTTCAGCAAAAGCAAAAGTTGTATCTGACTTTTACGAAAACTGGCACTACATTGCCGGGATTTACGATGGCAGCAAACTGCAACTTTTTGTTGATGAAAAACCTGTTGCGCAAACCAGTTTCAATGGAAACATCAGCGACACACCTTTTCCGCTTTGTATTGGCCGCGAAGCTGAAACACAGGATCAGGGTGAATATTCGGGACGAATGTCAGAAATGGTGATCGACGATGTAAAAATATTCGGTAAAGCAGTTTCATTAAACGAACTGAAAAACGATACAACAAATGCAGCACTTGCTTTGGATTTCGAAAACGACAAAAAAGAAGGCGATTTTTATGCAGTTGGTCTGGGTGGAAGAACTTATGGAACAGTTTGGCCCGACCGCACAATTCAACCTGAAATTTGGCAGATAAAAAAATCGGGTCAACCCGTTAAAATTGAACCGGTAGATGTTGAAAATGGGAAAGTGAAAATCACTAACCGCCACGAGTTTAAAAATTTAAACGAACTGGAGGGAATGTGGCAGATGAGCGTTAATGGCGATACAATTCAGCGCGGTTTTTTCAAAGTGGATTTGCCCGCAGGACAATCGGTTGTGGATTCAATCCCGTTCAGAATGCCAACCACTGAAGACGGTTCAGAATGTATTTTAACGGTTTCGTTCCTGTTAAAGGATAAAACAAAATGGGCGGAAGCCGGGCATGAAATTGCCTGGGATGAAATGGTTGTGAAAACCCCGGTTTATGAAAAAGAAAAAGTTGTTTTCAAAGGGAAAGGAAACGTTGTTGAAAACGACGAGGAAGTAAGGATTACGGGAGACAATTTTAAATATGTCGTCAATAAAAAAACAGGAGAACTTGGCTCTCTTCAGTTTAACGGTACGGAATACCTGGAAGGTGGCCCGGTATTTAACGTTTGGCGTGCTCCGCTGGCAAATGACATTGATCCGTGGGGAAGTCAGCAGTTTACCAGAACGAACTATACCCCTGGTTTTGGCCGCAGTATCGACAACCAGTTGCGAACGCTTGGAATGCGCGATTTGATTTCGCAGGTGGATGAAATTGAAGTTTTCAAAAAATCAGACTCAAAAATAGTGGTGCGGATTAAAGCATTTTCAAACTCCTCGCTGCCGGCCAACCGGAAGATGAGATCTTACGCAGGTTCTTCAGCATTCGAACGCAACGAAACCTGGACTTTTCTGGCCGATGGAACCATTGAACTGGAGCAGGAAATCATTCCGCACGGACCGATGCCAGACATGCTGCAAAAAATCGGGTTACAGTTTCAATTGCCAAAACAATTCAGCAATGTTGAATGGTATGGCCGCGGTCCGTTCGAAAACTATCCCGACCGTAAAACCGGCGCTAAAATCAGTCATTATGAATCAAACTCCGACGAGATGTATGTTCCGTATATTTTCCCGCAGGAATATGGAAACCGTTGCGATGTGCGCTGGTTAAAAGTGCAGAATAAAGATGGAAAGGGATTGTTGATTAGCGGTAATGAGTTTCTCAATTTCAGTTTGCACAAATATACAACCGACAATCTCGATCGCGCTGTTTATACCTACCAGTTAAAAGAAGCGCCCAATACAATTTTGAATGTTGATTATGAAGTAACAGGAGTTGGTGAAACTGCTACCCGGCAGTTGCAGCGGTACCGGGTGTTGCCAAAAGCAGGAAATTATAAGTTGACGATTAAGCCGTTTTGAAACTTTAATCAAATTCAAGGTTTTCAATCATTTCTTTTAACTCATTTGGCCTCAAATCTGGTTTTTCCTTTTTATCGTATATTGTTAATAGATAAACTGTTTCTTTTAAATGATACACATAGGAAATAACTCTTGCTCCTCCACTTTTACCCCTGCCTTTGCTGGCTATTGCCAATCGGATTTTATAACAGTTGTTTCCAATATAAGTGCCTTTTTCTGGGAATTGGTTAATTTGATGAATTAAATTGGTGAATTCGGCTTTTAAAGAGGGGTATTTTTTAACAAGCCGCTTTATTTCTTTCTCAAAACGAAAAGTAGTAATGACATTATAATTCATTTAGTAATTCGTTCGCCGTTTTTAATTTGATTTTTCCTTGTTTATGAAGGCGAACCTCCTCTGCTGCTTCATTTAAATCGTTAAGAAGAGCAGCAGAAGCTGACGAAACAGGTTTTGCCTTTCTAATAAACGACAGACTTTTTAAAACCTTCATTCCAAAAACAGCTTCATTGTCAACAATATCCACAAGTACTTTCATGTTACTATTTTATATGAGTCAAAAATAAGGAATTATTCCAACAAATTCAGACACCGCTCAAACGGTTCTATCAATTTATAATCAGAATTATAACATTTCAACAAATTTCCATGCCTGAATATGATTAATTCCCTTGTTGGAAGGCATTACCAAATCATCTAAAGTAACCACAAACTTTTCGTAATTGTCGTCAATGGTTTCCAGAGGTGTATATTCCCGTTCAATTGTTTCCGGTTCTGCAAGTAAATAAGCGCACTGAATATAAATTACTTTATCGGCTTTTTTTGCAATAAAATCAACCTCTTTGTTCCTGATGTTTCCGGTATATACTTCATAACCAGCCCTGCGAAGGTCTAAATACAATAAATTTTCGAGCATGTAACCAAATCCATAGCCAAAACCCGGATACAGATAATTTTTATAGGCCAAATCGTTGGCATAAAATTTCACGTTCCCGGCAATAGTTTGCTTTCCACGTATATCATAGCGTTCGCAACGGTGCACCAGAAAAGAATCCTGCAGGTACCCGATGTAATTCGAAATGATATCATAACTTGTTTTTCTCCCCAGGCTTTTAAAGTAATTGAAAACATTATTCACCGAAATAAGGTTAGAGGCGTTGTTAATGAGATAAACAAAAATATCTTCCAGCAACCCGGGTTCTCTTATATTCTGTCTTTGAATAATATCGCGCAACAGAACTGTATCTTTAATGGCTGAAACATAATTCCGCCGTGTTTCGGGTTTTGGAAGTATAAAAAGCTCCGGCAAGCCCCCGGTTGACATGTATTCCAGATAACTTGTCTTTGAATTTTCACTTTTGGTTATTCCAAGAAATTCTGTGAAACTGAACGGAAAAATATTGAAGGTGACATACCTGCCCGACAATAAGCTGGCCAGTTCTGTTGAAATCATCTTCGAGTTTGAACCACTGACAAAAAATTCGAAGTTTTCAGTATAATCCTGTGAATATGAATTTACGACCCGTTCCCACCCTTCTATATTCTGAATTTCGTCAATAAATATATAAATCCTGCCTGCCGGTTTCAGTTCCGATTTGTATAGTTTAATAAATTCGTCAAGCGCTTTATAATCGTTCAGAAAATCGAAGTCTGTAAATTCCTTGTTGATGAATAACGTGTTTTCAGGAGGTAAGCCATTGTCAATCAGATTTTTTGCCACTTGTCTGAGGATGTAACTTTTTCCTGTCCGACGCTGTCCGACCAGCACTTTTATCAACCTGTTGCCTGTAAAGTCTGCTATTTTATTGGTATAACCGGAGCGTAAAAATCCCAAATCGAAGATTTTATCGCCCCAAAAATTGAATTTTGCTATTTTTTTCAATCTTTCGTCCATGCACGAATAATTTTATGCAAATATAAAAAGATTCGTCTATACACAAAATATTTGATTTAAAATTTAAAATATTCGTCCATACACGAATAATTCTTTACTTTAAATAAATACCGGTTTCAGGTTCTTTTTGAAGTCTCTTTTTTCGGTTCGCTATTTCATAAGCAACCAAAAAAGAAAAACCTGCAACCCGTTTCATTTTCAGATAGTCAATCTTATCAAAATCGTCAGCGGGTGTGTGGTAATCTTCGTGCAGGCCGGTGGTTATTCCCAAAACAGGAACGCCATTTTTGTGAAAATTAAAGTGATCGCTGCCCTGAATAAATTCGCCAGACAGTGCATCGCTGGGAATCAGGTTTAAATCAAGGCTGATTTTATTGCTGATTTCTGTTAGTTCAGCACTTTTACCTCCGGTAATAATGTAAACTCCATTGGGACCAGCCAGACTTTTTTCAGGATTTTCAAATTCAACCAACTCCGTTTCTGCCGATCGTCCAACCATATCGAGATTAATATTTGCCACAGTTTTTTCAAGTGGGAAAACCGGGTTCAAAGTGTAATATTCCGATCCAATCAGTCCTTTTTCTTCGGCGGTTACCCATGCAAAAACGATACTCCGGCGCGGTTTCTTTTTCAGTTTGGTGAACGCCTCGGCAATTTCCAATAACGCAACCGTTCCCGATCCGTTATCATCGGCGCCGTTATTAATTTCGCCATTTCTGTTAACTCCAACATGGTCGTAATGAGCGGTAAACACAACACATTCGTTTTTTAAAACCGGGTCGCTGCCTTCAATAATGGCAATAATATTTTCTCCTTCAACATTTTCGGCTTTTTTAACCAGTTGAATTTCGGCAGTAACATTTTCTATTTCAAACGAATTTGGTTTCCCCGACCGGTTAATTTCCTGTTGAATTTCCCTGAGCGTTTTACCACTTTCCTTTAAAATTGCATCGGCAATTTCAGCGTTAGCCAGAATAATATTTACCGGAAATTCCTCCCGGTCCTGCCCTTCCAACTGGTAAGTTCCCATGCCGGCATATTCCTCCACCATATCGAACCATTTGTTATCGGTATTTAATGGGTCGGGAATAAAAATAACTGCCTTCGCCCCCGATAGAAATATGTGGCTCAGTTTCATCATTTCCATTTTTGTATAATCCTCGTTCTGCGCTGTATCGCTGGCAATTTCAATGTTCCGGGTCATTAGCATTACAACTTTATCCTTCAAATCGACTTTTTCAAAATCATTGTACCCGTTTTTATCTTTTTGATAACCGTAACCTGCAAAAACGATATTCCCCCGGATTGTGTCGTTGTTTACCGAACCCGGAAAGGCCATGATTTTATCGCTTCTGAAAACCTCTTCACCATCATTATTTTTTAGTGCGATGAATGTATTTTCTTTTTCGGTTTGAACCGAAATCATTTTAACAGGTTGGGTATAGTTTAAATCACCAGGTTTTAATCCCATTCTTAAGCATTGTGCTTTCAGATAATCAGCGGTAATCTGCAAACCCGGAATTGGAGTTCCAAAATCGCGCCCCTGCATGTTATCGCCGGCAATAAACTCCAAATGTGCTTTCAGTTCATTTTCAGTTATCGATTGGAGTTCTTTTTTCTGGGCAAAAACGGTTGTAAAAACAAAAAGAAACAGGAATGTGCCGGTGATCTTTAAATTCATAATAAAACGTTATTCAGTTTGTACTTTTATTTGAAGAGAATTCAATTTTTTCGCGGTTGGCAATTTCAATCCCAACCAAAAAACAGAGGTCGGCCACACGTTTCATTTTGTCGAAATTGATTCGTGAGATTTCATCTGTAACTTTATGATAATCGGCATGATAACCGGTAGCATAATTGATAATGGGCACGCCGGCACTGTGAAAAGAAAAATGGTCGCTGCTGCGCAAAAAACCGGAGGGTAACGAATAATCGGGGATCAAATCCAGAGTTTTGCAAACAGCCGTGTTAATCTCCTTAAGCCCGGGCCATATATCGTTTGTTAAAGTGTAAAGTCCGTCGAAGTCTTTTACCATTTTGACCGATTTGTTCCAAACCGTATCGCGCGCTTCAAAAACCCGTCCGGCCATGTCGATGTTAAAACAAGCCACCGTTTTTTCAACCGGGAAAACAGGATTTTTGATGTAGTATTGCGACCCCAGCATTCCCACTTCTTCGGCAGTAACCCATAAAAAAACAATACTGCGTTTTGGTTTTGGTTCCAAACTCATAAATGCCTCTGCAACTTCGAGAAGTAAAACAGTTCCCGAACCGTTATCGTCAGCGCCGTTAAAAACATTGCCCGAGATATCAATTCCAATATGGTCGTAATGCGCCATAAAAACAACACATTCGTCTTTCAAAACCGGATCACTGCCTTCAACTATTCCAATTACATTTTTGGCCTGAATGTGTTCGGTTTTTCGATTTACTTTTACGTTTATACGCAATCCTTCAATGAGATAAGAATGAGGATGTTGTTTCACTGAAATTTTCGTGAGTTGTTTTTTGAGTTTTCCTTTTCCGCCGAGCAGTGCATCACCAAAAGAAGCATTTACGAACACAAAACTGGTGCTTTCAGTTTTAGAACCAGAAGAAGGCAAACTGAAGTCATTTCTATTAATCCAACGGTTCAGTCGGTTATAAATAGTATTCCCTTCATCAAGCGGGCTGTTGATTATTAGAACAAATGCAGCGCCGGCATCCATTGCCTTTTTTATTTTGGCAGTTTCCAACGAATTGTTCCATCGCGGTAATTCCTTTGTTTTAAAAGATTCGGGCGTACCCATGGCAAACATCACCACTTTACCCCGAACATCAACACCATTCAAATCGTTGCAACTGGTTTTATCGTCGTTCCAACCAAATCCGGCAAAAACAACTTCTGCATTTAAAATATTAATTCCGGTGCCTGCAGGTAATCCAATAATTGAATCGGTTTTTAAAATGGTATTTCCATTCGTATCGGTTATTTCCAGAAAAGTATTTTCAATATCGGGTTGAGATGAAATAATTGAAAAATTTTGAAAATATTTATCAGCGCCTGAAACCAGGCCCGTTTTTTTAATGTTTGCTTTGAGGTATTCGGCTGCCAAATCCAAGCCAGGAAACGGTGTTCCATACGCCCGTCCCTGTAAACTGTCTGATGAAATAAAACTCAAATGGCGTTTTAAATCAGCGGTATCAATCATTTTTAATGCCGGATTCTGAGCAAATGAATTCAGCCTGGCAAAAAAAAGTATCAAAACCAACAAAATGCTTTTTGTAAATGCCATTTTAAAAAAGAGTAATTATTATTTTTGAAATCAAGAAAACTTTGGGGCTAAAAGTAATATTTAGTATCTGAAGTACAAATTTATAATATTTGAGATTCTGATTACTTTTGATGAAATTTTCAACTAATAAAAAATATAACACCATGAAATTTTTTGAAATAACTTACCGGCTTTTTCTTCTGGCAACAATAATGGTCCTAATTCCATCATGCGCAATTAATCCGGTTACAGGTAAAAAGCAGCTCATGTTTATGTCTGAAGGTCAAGAAGTTGCGCTTGGCGCTCAGTACCATCCTACGGTTATTTCAACATTTGGCGTTTATGAAAGTCCTCAATTACAGGCTTTTATTACTGAAAAAGGAAATGAGATAGGTAAAATATCGCATCGGCCAAACCTCGAATTTCATTTTAAAATTCTTGATTCCCCGGTTGTGAATGCTTTTGCTGTTCCAGGCGGTTATGTTTATTTTACCCGTGGAATTCTGGCGCAATTCAATAACGAAGCTGAATTAATCGGAGTTCTTGGCCACGAAATCGGACATGTTACCGCGCGTCATTCAGCAAGCCAGCAAAGCAAGCAGCAACTGGGTCAATTGTTACTGATGGGAGGAATGATTGCTTCTGAAAAATTTCGCGAATTTGGTGGGTATGCCATGCAGGGAATGCAATTGCTTTTTCTGAAATTTAGTCGCGACAATGAAAATGAATCTGACCGGCTGGGTGTGGAATATTCTTCGAAAATAGGTTACGATGCAAGGGAAATGGCTAACTTTTTCAATGTGCTGAATAAAATGTCGATGGAAAGCGAACAAGGTGGAGTACCCACATTTATGTCAACCCATCCGGATCCGGGCGACCGTTACAATTCCGTAAAAAGTCAGGCTCAGCAGTGGCAGGATAGTTTAAATTACACCGATTGGAAAGTAAATAAAGACAAATACCTGCGCATGATCGATGGCTTGGTATATGGAGAAGATCCACGCCAGGGATTTGTTGAAGCAAACATGTTTTACCACCCCGGCATGAAATTCAAATATCCCATTCCACCGGGTTGGCAACTCCAAAATTCTCCAATGCAGGTTCAAATGGCGCCTAAAGATGGGAATGCATTTATGATTTTTACACTGGCACAGCAAAAAACTCTTGAAGAAGCGGCACAAAAAAACCTCACCGATTTAAAGCTTACTGTTTTAGACAGCAAAAGAACCACCGTAAACGGTTTCCCGGCAATAGCCGCTATTTCGCAACAGGTTTCGCAAGACCAGCAAACCGGCGCCCAGCAGGTAATAAAAGTGATGTCGTACCTGATTCAGGACAATAACTCGATTTTCATTTTTCACGGTGTTTCTGACGATGCCAACTTTAATTCTTACTATCGCATATTCGAATCGACAATGACCAACTTCAGCCGTTTAACCGAACCTGCCAAACTGAATGTAAAACCAAAACGGATAAAGGTTATTCAGTCTCCCACTACCGGAACGTTGTTGCAAACATTCAAAACTTTAAAAGTTCCTGACAGTCAAATGAAAGAACTGGCATTGCTGAATAACATTGAATTAACCGACCAGGTTGCAAAGGGGAAACTGATAAAGATAATCGGAGAATAGCGGGATGCAAAAGGAACAAAAAAACAAAGGACACAGTTTTTAATACAATGTCCTTTGTTTTTTTTTCTATCCCCACGTAAAACTCTCATATTTTATATCATTAGCATCCATAAAGTCGCCAAATAATGTGTAAGCTTCATTAACGCTAAAACGGTTTTTTATTGCTTGCAATAATCCAGATTTATCTCCTTCTTTTAAATTAAAAATTTGATAAAACTTACTTACCTCTTCCGGTTCAATTGTATAAGTGTACTCATAATCAGAATCGCCCCAGGCTTCTTCAACAGATTTACCAATATCATAACCATCGAAGTATAATTGTTCTTTCTCATTAAAATAAATCCGTATTGATATTTTAATGTCTGGTCTTTCTAAATAAAACAGAATAACCTTTACATATCGCTATTTTGGTTATTTCGCTATTATTTCAATGTCTTTAAGCTTATAACCGTTTGATTTTATTATATTCATTAACTCTTCTTTTCTTGATAATATATTTTTGTCAGGGTCTGTTCCATATTTTATAACTGCTCTCCAAATTGAACGACCATGATTAACCGCGGAAACTAAATCATTTTGTACAGCGCTGGTTTTATAAAAGCAGTTTATTAATCTTGTGAAGTAAAAAATTGGGTCTTCGTTTGGTGTTGACTTAACATTTTCAACAGACATTTTATTAACGTCATAATTTGTAATTCTAAAATTGAATGAGTTTGAATTTTTTTCTCTGTTACAGACCCCACATAGAGTTTGATATAAATCTGGAATGTCATTATCAGGTTCCTGTTCCTTAAATGCAATGATATGGTCAGCCTGTAAATTGTTTGTTTTCCCACAACATAAACATCTGTGTCCATCTCTTGAAAAAACAATTTTTCTAACCTCTTCACTTGCCAATCGTTGCACTTTAATATCCTGACTTGCTTCTGAAATTGAGACATTTCCCCGTTTTTTTCTTCTGTAAACGTTGTCTTCGTATTCATACGCTCTGTAAAAGTCTTCGTATGTGGGAAAAATAACTTTTAGAAAAGGATTTTCTGTTTTCAGATATTCAAATTCTAAATATTCTTCTGCTTTGTCTTTCCCAAAATTGTTCTCTCTGATTGCAATAACATATTTCATCAAATCAACATCGTTTCTTTGTTCAAATGTAAAATATTCAGGTTCGTTATTATTTTGTCCTAAGTGCCTGGCAACTTGAATAAGTTTTGTTACTGAGGCTTTATTGGGTACATATTCATTTAATGTTAAAAAGTTAGTGAAGAAGTTCTCCGCGCTTTCAAAATCTAATTCTTCTTTTTCCCAAATGATGTTTTTGTGATAATAAGAGTATTCTTTTATAAATTTCTTGAATAAAAATTCTTCCTGTTCTAAAACTATAACATTCTCAATAAAGCTTTCTGTTATTTTTTGTGATGTGTTTTCTTCATCTTCTTCGTCAATTGTATCCGTATAAACAACAACATACCAACCAATTGGAATTAAATCGAATATGCTTTTTTCATAATCCTGATTTTGATATTCGAGTTCTAATTTGTCCAATAAATCTAACCTTATCAGTTCAAACGGTCTGTATCCTCTTTCTTTGGTTTCATAGTCTTGTTTTCCCCCTAAAAACCTGCTGCTTGCAAAATGAATATGCCTATTCCAATTGTCAGTAAACATTACAATATCTGCCGTTGATTTGTTTCCTCCGGCACCTTCACCTCTCAATGCCCTGCCAATCATTTGGGTAAATAAAATATTTGAATTGGTGTCCCTCGTCAAAAATACTGTTTTTACATCAGGCACATCAACGCCTTCAGTAAGCATTTTTACATTAATCAAGACTTGCAATTCTCCTTTTTTGAAGCGGTCTAAATTTATTTCGTTTTGATTTGCAGTTCTGTTAATGATGTAGTCAATATCTTTGTTAACATCAACATACGAAAAAACAGAGGCTGCAATTTCTTTACCTGCTTTTTTATTGATATAATTTTCAACGGTTCTGCATTGATACCAGCGGTCTAAAAAGATTATAGTTTTCCCAAATTTTAAGTAATTGTCACAATAATATTGTGAAATGAAATCGTTTCTTTCTTCGTTTTTTGCAATTTCTTCGATAATGTGACTCGGAATTTCCTGGTGCTTAAAAATCACTTTGTCCACATCATTGTCTGAAAGAACCAATTTGAAGTTTGTCTTTTCCTGTATAAAAACGGGGCTTGCTAATATCTTTTTATCTTCAAGTTCTTTTTTGGAAATTTCATAGATAATGCCATCCTTAAATATTTCCCAAAGCCAACCTCTTTGGTGTTTGTTGGTGTAAGTCGGCGTTGCGGTCAATCCCAAAAGTTGCGTTTTCGGAAATTTTTCAATAATTCCTGTCTTGCCTTCAGAGCCCCCTATTAATAGGTTTCTTCTGCCAAATGCAGGCGTGTGATGTGCTTCATCATAAATGATAAATAAGTTTCCGTTCTTAGCGTTTTCGTTGATATATTTTTTAAACTTCGTGTCGTTGTTATCTTCCCAACTACTTATGGCTGTCTGCGAAGTGATTAACAGAATGTCGTCAGAAATGGATATTTGGTTTGGATTTCCGTGCTTATCACTTCCCGAAACCAAACGAATATTTATTTGCTCACGTCTGGTTGTATCGACTTCTAAAATATTTTCCAAAAAAGATTCTCTTGTTTGTTCAAGTAAAAATCCCTGGTCTGCAAGCCAAAGCACTTTTTTATTTTTGGAAATTATATTTTTGAGCAACCAGTAAACTGAAGTATAGGTTTTCCCTCCTCCTGTTGGTAAAACCAAAATACCTGCATTCTTTTCGTCCTGCAAAAAGAATTTTGTCATTGCCTTTTGTGCTTTTAATTGATGTTCTCTTGGCGTTTTGGAACTCGATTTGCCTTTGTTATTCTCAAATTCTGCTTTTAAGTCAATCGTTAAAACATTTTTGTAGTGAATCATATTTGTATATATTATGCTTTGGATTTTTCTTTTTATTCTTTATAAAATCACTAGCAATGAGTTAGTTTCAGTTTTGTAATAGATATCAGCGAGCATCAGTTTCCGGTAGGATTTAATGTTAATGCGAGAATCCGCAGTTGAAAAAAACTAACTCTGCTATGAAATTTACACTTTATAAGCGCTTTGTGCTTTATTTTATTTTTGCTAATTTTTGTTTCCAATTATCAATTATTGGATATGGATTGTATAAATCAAATACTCCTCCATAATATTGAATCTTTTTGTTAGCATTTATATATTCCATAGCTTTATTTTCCATGCCATATTTCTTAGCCACTGATATAATCTTGTTTTTTTGATTCTCTTTTAACTTTTCAAAGTGTTCTATTGCTTTTTCAATTATTTCAATAACTTGTTCTTTCCATTTTAATTTATTGTATATAATTATTAGTCTTTCAAATGGTTCCCTACCGTCATAATCCTCAGCAATTAGTTTTAAATATATTTCAATTGCATTTTTATAATTATTTTGATTCTCCACAATTAGAGCTTCATTTAGAATTGATTTAAAAGTTTCTCTGAATTCACGCAATTTTTTTGATTTTTCAAAAGGAACAGGTTTATAAATACTTAAATATTCAAAGGTTTCCATTCCATTTGGCATATCATAATAGAAATTGAATTCAGGCAATGAGTCTTTGAATTTCTGATATTTTTCCCCTAATGTCGGATCATCCGGTGTAGGAACCAAAATGTCCGCAGGGGTGATTTCAACACCACTTTCCGCAGAACTTTTTGCAGTTATTTTTGATAATCGAATTTTCCATTTATCAACATCAGAAAAAGTGGGATATTTTTTAATTACGTTTTCTAAAAACACTTTTTGTTTGTCGTCTTGTTTTGTTTTTCCTAACAGAATTATTACTCGTTCAATGTCATAGGCATAATTGGAAACATTTAATTTTTCGGAGTTTTCACCATAAGTAACTGAATCTTGAAAATTCTTTAATGCTTCTGAATGTTTTCCCAATTTCTCTAAAGCATTTGCTTCTTCCCTAAGTTTAATAATATGATTGAACTCTTTTTCCCATGCAGAATGTTCTTTTCTAAGCCTATCTGTCTCTCTCTTTAAATCTTCATACGAGTTGATATTTTCAGTTCTGAAATCACTTGTTGAGTCGTCAATTTTTTTAGATTTTAAAAAGTCAAACATTCCCATGGCTTATAATTTTATTTTGGTTACAGCCTGAAAGCTAACATCAAAATATCCCCAAAGTTGTGGATTTATCTGCATTAAAAACATTTGTTATTCGCCTGATTTGCAATACTTTTTGTGAATTGAATAATTTTTTGGCGGAAAATGGAGTTCATGTTTATCGGTTTAAATTGATTGTGATTCCCAAATATAAATATAAATCGATTATTAGGGTGAGTTAACTTAAATTCTTTTTCGGAAAGTTTTTTTGATTCGCCTTAGGCTTGGTAC
>Ga0100399_1000851_pt1 | contig 22331 bp, 19 predicted proteins | sample CryGeymeta201523_FD_81545 | JGI IMG/M metagenome (GOLD analysis project Ga0100399, IMG submission 81545) | Groundwater microbial communities from Crystal Geyser aquifers in Utah, USA - Crystal Geyser metaG 2015-23 | ecosystem: Environmental > Aquatic > Deep subsurface > Groundwater | place: USA...
GGGTTAAAAAGAGGAAGGAAAATAAACTTTGTTAAGTGGTATTTTTATCTAAAATCCCAGACCGAAAATACCTAAAAAAACAACACTTTTTGTCAATTATGCACTATTATTACGGGCGATTTGGAGCCGAAGGTTCGTTTCTGGTATTAATTTGAAGGAATAACGGAGACTTTACCTCTTTCCTGCAGGTAATGGTAAGCGTAAAGATGGCCGAAACCGGTATACCAAACATCGCTTCTTCCTTTTACATAATCGAAATGTTTTAAAGCGTAACCGTTAGCTGACCAATCCATGGCGGCCGGATGAAAAAAGGCGTGATAGATACCGCCGGCTTGATAAGTCTGGTCGAAAGCACTATTTAGGGTACTTAGGTCGCTCGTTCCTTCCGGGTCCATCCAAACATTAATGAAGGTTCGGCCATAAGTGCCATTTGGCAAATCCCATGCCGGAAAAGCCGTGCTTCCCCATCCTCCCCGATCGGTTAAATATTTATAATACCCCAATTTTTGCCTTACGATATCATTGATTGCACAACCCGGTTCTATCCAAGCGTAAATATATTCGCTTGTTCCTTTTCTGTTTAAAGGGGGTAGGGTTAAGTTATTTTTCAAATCAGCCGCCGAACCACCGATTTCTGCGTCATAATCTTTATATGGCAGGTTAGGGTGGGTTTTGGAGTGGGAAGCCGGTTCAATGTATCCCTCGTCGAGTTCTTGCTGAATACCGGCCCACGAAGCGGGATAATGTTCGCCGGTAACAATGCTTACTGTTAGCCAGAGACCTCTTGCCTGAAACTCATTTGAGGCGGTGATAAACTCCGGGTATGAGTAGTAAGCCATCCAATCATCAGCCGTAAAAACGGCGGCGGCTTGCCTGTTGTCATAATATAGGGCAATTTTGTCAAAAACAACCGCAATTTTATTTCCCGGCGCGTCTTTAAAGAGTAAGTAAATTTCATTACTTTGGTCGGAAAAGGCAACTGAAACATAAGCTTTATTGGCCGGAAAATCAAATCTGGCGGCTTCAACCCCGTTAAACAATTCGCCGGCATTCTTTTGCGGCAGCGGTGACCAGCTATCGGAGATTAAATATTTTTTGTAGACAGTTGTCTCACTTAGACCCGCAGGTAAATTAAAAACATAGGTTGCCGGATAAGATAAACCATAATCTTGGTGGTCGGCCGTGGGAATCGTCAGCGTGTAGTTCCACCCGACCGGATTAACCGTGGGGGTAGGGGTGGGAGTTAACGTCGTTGTGGGTATCAACGTGGGCGTGGGGACCTGTTGGCTGCCTTCTTCATTACCAAAGGTAAGGAAAGCGGCCGGGTTGCTCTGATTTAAATATTCTGTTTTTATCCAATCGGCAGAGCGGGGAGTTTTGGAAATTCTGACTTCATCAATAATCCCGTCCCAATAATTTCCGGCTCCGATTTGCCATGATTTTGTATCATTCGTAATGATTCCTGTGCCATTGCTGGTATCCACTTGGTTACCATCACGATAAAGTTTAAGATTAGCGGTAGTCAATGAACCATTATATGTTCCGACGATGTGGTGCCAACCGGAATCCGGTTTTCCTCCGGATATTGCGCCAAAGCCACCGGGATTAATAAAAGTCGCCCAGGAACCGCTGTACATGCCGATCATTTGCTGTTGATAAAATCTGGCAACAATTTGGTGACTGCCGGCGGTAACATCACTCTTTGCCCAGCCTTCGAGAGTTGCCTTGTTCCCGGCAAAACCAATTGCCGGTAAGTTAATCCAATTACTCTTTCCATTAAACTCATCTGCCGGCCCAATGATGCCGATATCGGCTCCCTGTCGAGCTACTGCCACGGCAGTGGAATTTTTGCCATTGGTGGTAGAATCAAAATGCTTTCCGGAAGTTTCGCTTAAGTGATAGACCGCCAAATAATTGTTGTCCCAGACGCCGGCCCGGTTCCATTGCTTTGGACAATTTTGATTGCCATAGTATAAATAGACTATCGTGTCTGTGTTTGGAGATAAAGTTGGTATCCTTACCCAAGTTATTAGTTGTCCGGTTGCCGGATTATATTTTTCCACTTCGTGATCCAATTTGGAGACCCCGTCACCGCCCGTAAAAACAAAATCGCCGCCGTCATTTTGGCCAACATGACCGTTATTGGCCAAATTTCTCAAGCTGCTGTCAAGTTTGCTGATTAGTACCGGGAAATCAACCTGGTCGGTGTTGGCCACTTTGGTGTGATCAATGGCAATCTCTTGACGGTAGCCCCACGAAGAATCAAACCAGGCCACGCTTTGAGCCTTGACGGAAGGAGTAATTTTTGTTGAAAGAAAATTAAAAATACCGGCGGTTAACAAACACAAAAATATTTTTTTCATTTGGTAAGCCTATAATTACTCCTATTAGTGTAATTGTCAAGGACTATTCTCTAATCTATTATTCCTCGGGCGATTTTACGGGCGAGGGCTTCATCCAGAATTTTTTTTCTGATTCTGATGCTTTGAGGCGTGACTTCTACCAGCTCATCATCATTGACATACGCTAAAGATTTTTCAAGATCCATTATTTTTGGTGCATTAAAATGATCAACGTGGTTTTTAACTCTTGCTTTTTTGTTGGCGGCCTCTTTTTCCTTACAGGGATTTAAATGAATGTCTCCCGGTCTTGTGCTTTCTCCGACAATTTGTCCTTTATAAACATTTATTGACGGACCATAGAATAAAGTCCCTCTGTCCTGAAGAGCAATTAGGGCATGGATTAAGGTAATTCCCGACTCACAGCTAACCAAAGATCCTGTTTCTCTTCCTTCAAAAACGCCTTTTTCTTCAGCAAATTTTTCAAAAGAAGTATTAATTATTCCCAGTCCCCGGCTGTCGGTTAAAAATTGGTTGCGAAAACCAAAAAGCCCTTTGGTTGGCACAATAAATTCCAGATAAGCGGTTTTATCAATTATTTCCATTTTTTGTATTTCACCATATCTACTTCCCAATTTTTGAATTATTGCCCCTGACAATTCTTCGGGCACTTCGATAAAAACTTTTTCAAAAGGAGCCAAAGTTTTTCCGTCAACAATCTTAATGATTGCTTGAGGTCGGGAAACTTCCAATTCATAACCTTCCCGTCTTAGCCGTTCAATTAGTATTGCCAAATGAAGTTCTCCTCTGCCGTAAATAATCCAGCCGCCGGATGGGTTATCTTCAACTTTTAAAGCAACATCGGTTTGCAGCTCTTTTTGCAGTCTTTCCCCTATTTGCCGGGAAGTGGTAAATTGGCCTTCTTTTCCCGCAAATGGAGAAGTATTGACATTAAACGACATTTTAACGGTAGGTTCTTCTATATTTAGAAGCGGTAAGGCAATGGGGTTATTAATATCGGCAATTGTTTCTCCGATGGTGATTTGGGGAATTCCGGAAATAGCCGCGATATCTCCGGCGGGGATTTCTTCCAAGGTGTCTTTTCTGTTTATTCCTTCAAAGGTCATGACTGAACTTAAAACACAAGCCTTTTTTTCTCCGAATCTATTAATATAAGTAACACTTTCTCCTTTTTTTAAAGCTCCGTTATAGATCCGGCCAACCGCAACTCTCCCTTTATAATTATCGCCGGTAATGGTGGTGATTAACATTTGCAGGGGTTGATTTCTATCTCCGCTTGGTGGGGAAATATGTTTTATGATTGCTTCAAAAATTGGGGTGATATCAACCATTTCCTCCTCCAGAGGAGAATAACCGGCTTTGCCCAATTTTCCCGAAGCGTACAAAACGGGATAATTGGCGATATCATCATCAGCTCCAAGATCGATAAAAAGATCAAAAACTTTATTTAATGTCTCGTTTATTTTTTTATCTGGCTGGTCAATCTTATTGATAACGACAATAATTTTTAGTTTAAGTTCGAGCGCCTTTTTAAGAACAAATCTGGTTTGGGGCATCGGCCCTTCTTTTGCATCCACCAAAAGCAGGCAACCGTCGGCCATCCGGAGTACCCGTTCAACCTCGCCGCCAAAATCAGCATGGCCTGGGGTGTCGATAATATTGATTTTGGTATTTTTATAGATGACGGAAGCATTTTTGGAAAAAATAGTGATCCCTCTTTCTTTCTCTAGCTCGTTGCTGTCCATAATGCAGGTATTATTGATGACCTCTTTGGATAGATATGTTTTTGACTGCCGCAGTAAACTGTCCACCAAAGTAGTTTTTCCGTGGTCAACATGGGCAATAATGGCAACATTTCTGATATTGGTCATAAAGATTATAGGATATGATTATACCACATCTATTGACTTTTGGTTTTTACAATTTTATGATTTGGCCATGGAAGAAGTAATTCATTTATGACAGGTAAAATTTTTACCGGGGAAATAAAAGCCAGGATTATTGAAGTGCGGTTTGGCTTGTCGGGTAAAGTGGCAACGGTTGCCAAGAAAGCCGGAGACAGTGTTCAAAAAGGCAATTTGCTGGCCGCTTTGGATCGGAAGATATTGCAAACGGAACTGGACAAGCAGTTGGCAGATTTTGAAAAAACCAGAGCCGATTTTGAGATTTTTAACTTAAAACAAAGCGGAGTTTTAGATGACCTGACCAAATATTTAAAAGTTGAGAAGCAGGCCCAGCTTAATGTCAGTGTTAAGGAAGTCGAATTGGCCAAAGCCAGACTTGACCAGGCGGATTTATTTTCTCCGGTTGAGGGGACGGTGATTGACGAAAGCAATATTACTCCCGGTCTTTATGTAACTCCTTCTTCCAATCCTTTTAAAATTTTGGAAACCGCCAGTTTCTGGTTTGAAATAAAAATCGAGCCGGAAGAAATTTTAACCTTTGTTAGTTCCCGTCATGGGGAAGTTAATTTACCGTCGATAAACAAGAGAGTAGCGGTTGACAGCCGGCCGTTTTTTTCCGGAGAAAAAGATTTTTTGGTCAGGCTTGATTTGTCGGATAAACAAGGGTTATTTTTGGGTTTAGAAGGCGAAGCCTCTTTTTCTTAAGCTTCTTAAAATATGTTTTTTATTTTATTGTTTTTTCTGGCTTTAGACAGGCTGCTTAAGTCTTTTTTCCTGAAAAATCCGGCGGTATTAGTTAAGCATTCCGGCCATTACTGGTTTTCTTCTGTAATTATAATTTTACTGACAGTATTTATTTTAAAGTATAAAAAAAAATTACCCGTTCTGGTTCGTCACGGACTGGCACTGATTTTTGTCGGTGGTTTGAGTAATTTTTCTGATCGGGTAATTTTTGGGTTCGTGATCGACTATATCAAGATCAGTTTTTTACCCTTTGTTTTTAATTTTTCCGATATACTGATTACCGCCGGCTGTCTTTTGGTTATCTACCCATTAATAACCATTAAGAGTCCAGCCAACTGACCATCTGTCCTTCATATGGTCCATCAGTAGCGTAGGCAACCGGGACAATTGTTTGGCTTAGAAATTGTAAAAACCGAAGGGCATTTTCTGGCAGGTCTTTGGGTGTTTTGGCTTTTCCGGCAATTTCCCCGTCCCAGCCCGGCAAATCAGCGATAACCGGGGTTAATTTATCAAGTTCACTTTGATACGGCCGGTAAGGCGCCGGATTCCCGTTTTCATCTTTGTAACCGATGACGACTTTAACTGTTTCGGCTGTCCAATCAAGATGGGTAACGATTAACCATTCATACCCGCCGACCTTTTGAAAATATTTCAGGGCCGGCAGGTGAATAGGATAAATATCTCTGTCTCTTCCGGTGGACCGGCCTCTTTCGTCAAAAGTATCCCGCATTTTTGAGGCTGTTTCCTGAGGCAAAGGACCGCCGGGAAAACGCCGCAGTTTAAGCCATTAACTTTATCTTCCAGCTGACCTTTAGCGGTAAGAAGTAAAATGGGAGTGTGATTATTATTCTGACGAAGGCTTTTACAGATAGAAAGCCCGTCCATCCTTGGGAGCATGATGTCCAGGATAATGACGTCAAATTCCTCGCCATCGGCCAGATCATAACCTTCACTTCCATCATAAGCAACATCAACCGCGTATGACTCCTGTTCCAATCCCTTTTTAATTGAGTTGGCGATTTTATGCTCGTCTTCGACAATAAGTATTCTCATAACCGAAACATTATACCAGAAGTCTGAGAAATATCTGAAGAAATTATTTCCTGAACCTTCCCAGTAATTTTTGTAGAATTTTTTCAAATAAATTTTCAAAAGAAGAAGACTTGGACAGTTTTTCTCTTGACCAAACGGATAAAATTACCCATTGTTTTTTTTCATTTTGGCTGGCGACCACTTCAATTTGGTACCCACTGTAGTTTCGGTAAAAAACCCAAGCTCCTTTTGTCTGGGCAAATTTTGAGCTTTGAGGATGGCTGAAGGTTGCCCAAGCATCGCCCTGGCTGATGTTTCTTTCTTTCAATCTTTGCAGGGCGTGATTGGTCCAGATTATTCCCTTAAAGTTGTTGTCCATGAAATAAAATAGTTCTTGCTTTTCAATTATTAGGCTAGTATATTTTGATAATATGGCCGATCAGGATAATATTCAAGACGGAGAAATTGTTACCAATCAAGCCACCAGTGATTTTTTAAATCTGGAAAGTCTTATTAAAAGTTATGTCGCCAAAATTGATTTGGCGGAGAAAGAACTTAGGGAAAAAAACCAAATGCTTAAAGACGCTTTTGAATCGGATGCAGTTTACAAGGAGCATGCGGATAAGGCAAAAGAAGCCAACCGGATAAAGAGTGCGACTAAACAACAGATATTAAAACAGCCAAACTTAGCGGAGTTGAATGAAAGAATCAAGGATATCAAGTTTGATGTAAACGAACAACAGGCGGTTTTGACTGATTATTTAAGCCAGTATCAACAGCAAACAGGGGCTAATCAGATAGAGGTTGGGGATGGAGAGGTGATGGATATAATTACCGTCGTGAAATTGTCCAGAAGGCCGAAAAATAGATGAAAAAAACACCAATAATCATTGTTTTATTGATTTTAGGGGTTACTGTTGTTAGTATTATTTCTGCCAAAAAGGCGGGGAAAGACAAAGAAAAAGAAGTCGCGGAAATAAAAAGTCAAGGCGAGGTTACCCAGGCACCTTTGCCGCCAACTGAAGTTGAGAGTCAAAAAATGGAAATTGATCAAACCAAAAAATATACGGCTGTTTTAAACACCTCGATAGGCAAAATAACGATTGAACTGAATGCAGCCAAAACTCCAATTACGGTTAATAATTTTGTTGGTTTATCGAAAAAGAATTTTTATAATAACACGGTTTTTCATCGGGTGATAAACGGTTTTATGATTCAGGGCGGAGACCCGAAAGGCGACGGAACCGGCGGACCGGGTTATCAATTTGATGATGAGCCTTTTGAGGGCGAATATACCAGGGGAACGGTGGCGATGGCGAATGCTGGGCCGAACACCAACGGCAGTCAGTTTTTTATCATGCATGCCGTTTACGCTTTATCCAAAAATTATGTGATTTTCGGTAAAGTAACTGCCGGGATGGAAGTGGTGGATAAAATTGCAACCGCTTCGGTTCAAGCGAGCCCGACGGGTGAAATGTCAATGCCGGTTAATCCGGTAAAAATTGAGTCAATTCAAATTTTAGAAGAATGATTTTTGCTTTTGGTTCCGGCCTGCTTTCGATTTTTTTCGCCCTTCTCTTTTACCGTTTTGTGAACAATAAAAAGTGCGGGGATGAAAAGATGGTCGAATTTTCCAAGGCAATTCAGGAAGGGTCAATGTCTTATCTGTGCCGTTTGTATCGAGTTTTGGTTTTAATTGCTTCCTTAATCGGTATTCTGATCTTTTTTTCTCTAGGTTGGCAGACGGCGGCGGCTTATTTGTTCGGCTGCCTTTGTTCGGCAGTTGCCGGTTATTTTGGTATGTTTGTCGCCACCAGGGCTAATGCCAAGGTTGCTTGGGCGGCCAGGCAAGGCATAGGAGAAGCTTTTCCGGTTGGATTTTACAGTGGGGCGGTGATGGGGTTATCTGTGGTGGGTTTGGCTTTGATAGGCATGAGTCTGGTTTATTTTATTTTCAAAGATCCGAAAGTGGTTTTAGGATTTTCTTTCGGGGCCAGTTTATTGGCCTTATTGGCTAAAGCCGGTGGGGGAATTTATACCAAAACGGCGGATATCAGCGCTGATTTGGTTGGCAAGATGGAAGAAAATTTGGCGGAAGACGATCCCCGTAATCCCGGTGTGATTGCCGACAATGTCGGTGACAATGTCGGTGATGTCGCCGGTATGGGAGCGGATATTTTTGATTCCTATATTGCTTCGGCCGTGGCGGTTATGATTTTAGGGTTTGAACTTTACCATTCGCAAATAGAATTTGTTGTTTATCCTTTGGTTTTGGGTGGGGTAGGGATTATTGCTTCTCTTTTGGGAATGATTTTTGTCAGGATAAGCGGTAATGATCCAAAGAGGGGTTTAAATCAAGGTACCGTCGCCACTACTGTTATTTTTAGCTTTTTGGCCTTACTTTCTGCCATATTTTTAGGAATTAAACCGGTTTTGGGTGTTTTTTTACCGACCCTTGCCGGACTGTTGGCAGGAATTATTATTGGCTTTACCTCAGATCGGTTTACCGATATTGACCGCCCGGCGGTGCAAAATACGGCCCACGCTGCTAAAACCGGTCCGGCAGTTTTAATTTTAGAAGGTTTTTCTTATGGACTTTTTAGTATTGTTCCTTCAATTTTAGGAATTTGCCTTGCCTTGGTGACGGCTTGGTTTACGGCGGAGTATTTTGGTATCGCCGGTACGTACGGAGTTTCAGTCGCGGCGATGGGATTACTCTCGATTACGGGCATGATTGTTTCTGCCGATGCTTACGGTCCGATTGTGGATAACGCCAAGGGTTGTGCGCAGGCGGCTAAAGAAAGTAAAGAAACAATTGCGGTTTGTGATCGGCTTGATGCCGCCGGGAATACCGCTAAAGCGATAACCAAGGGTTTTACCATCGGGGCGGCGGCTCTGACAGTTTTGGCTTTGTTTTCCGCTTACGTGCAGATAACCGGTGTGGCGATATTGGACTTGCGCAACCCCGGGGTGGTGGTTGGTCTGTTTTTAGGAGCGATGATGCCTCCGCTTTTTTCCGCCATGTTAATTTTGTCGGTCAGCAAAAATGCCAAGGTGATGGTAATTGAGATCAGAAGACAATTCCGGGAAATTCCAGGGATCCTTGAGGGCAAAGTTAAGCCGGATAGCAATAAATGTGTTGATATTGCCTCAAAAGGAGCTTTAAAATCATTGATTGTTCCGGGGTCGCTTAGTGTTCTGGTGCCTCTCTTTGTTGGTTTTGTTTTGGGACCGAACAGTCTGGGCGGATTTTTAGCCGGATCAATTGTTACGGGGATAATTTTTGCCATATTTATGGTCAACTCCGGCGGATTGTGGGATAATGCCAAAAAATTTATTGAAGATGGCGCTTTTGGCGGAAAAGGCTCGGAAGCTCACAAAGCGGCAATTGTCGGGGATACGGTCGGGGATCCTTTTAAAGATACCGCCGGCCCTTCAATTAATACTTTAATTACCGTTATGTCCTTAACGGCAACTGTTTTTGGTTCTTTGATTGCCAAATACGCGATATTTAGGTTATGATTAATTATTGATGAAAAAATACTAAAAGTAATTTTATACTTTTTAGTTTTGACACTGGTAATTGCCTGTTCCTATTTGATACGTCTTAAATATTGTTTAGATAAATCAGCTAATTTCGAACCAGGGGAACGATAACGATAGGGGATATGCCTGGATCAAGAGGTATGACAAGAACATCAACTTATAATCAGTGTATATCCTCTTCTGGGAGATTATTTGAAAATATTTAGCTTCGTAAGGCCTCCCCTTTTGGCCTCGTTTTTACCGCCACCATCTTTGGCGGTCTAATCGCCAAATACGCCATATTTAAGCTGTGACTAATAATTGGATAATTTGAAAATTCGAAAATTATTCAGTCACTCTTTCGGTATATTTTCCTGATTCAACATTGACGGAAACGATATCGCCTTCTTTGATAAATAAAGGCACCAAGACTTTATATCCTGTTTCCAGTTCAACCTCTTTGGTTGCCCCCGTGACGGTATTGCCTTTGGCTCCCGGTTCAGCTTTAACGACTTTAAGTCTAACTTTTAAAGGTGGCCGCAGAGCAATGGTCTGTCCGTCCAGCATGTAAAGCTGGTAGGCGTCCTGTTCTTTCATCAATGGGAAAAAATCACCCACGATTTCTTTTTTTAAAGTAACCTGCTCATAAGTTCTGGGGTCAACAAAAAATAATTCTTCCCCGTCAGAATATGAATATTGAAATTCTTTAACTTCCACCGGTGCTTCTTCCAGTTTTTCCCCGGATTTGAAAGTAAACTCCAAAACGGACCCGGTTTTGATATTTTTCAGCTTTGTCCGGTAAAAAGCCGAGCCTTTACCTGGAGAAACAAAAGTTTTTTCCACCACAATGTGCGGCGCATCGCGGAAAATAATACACAAGCCCTTCTTAATATATGAGGTATCAATGGTTGACATAACGGCTATTTTAAGGCTAAAACTATGATTTGTAAAGAAAATTCGAAGTTCGAAGCACGAAGCACGAAACAAAAATAAGAATATCAGATTATCAGAGTATCAGTAAAAGATAATCAGAGAAAAAGTAAATCAGAATAAATAATATTGTGATACCGATTTACTGCTCTCTTTTAGTGTTCTTCGGATATACTGATCTGCTAACTTTTTTTCGATATTCGGATTTTTACAATGACAGTGGTGCGACTTCATGAATATCGGCGCAGTCGGTGAAGAGCATTACCAGTCTGTCAATTCCTACTGCGATGCCGGCGGTTTTGGGGATACCCGATTTTAAAGCATTAACAAATTCATGGTCATAATCAAAAACTTTCATGCCTTTTTCTTTTCTGGTTATCAAATCGGCCTTTAGCCGTTTTTCCTGTTCCTTCCAGTCAGTCAGTTCAGAATATCCGTTACCCATTTCCAATCCGCCGATATAAAATTCAAATCTTTCGGTATATCTTGGGTCGGTATCTTTGATTTTTGATAGAGCCGCCAAAGGGCTTGGATAATCGTACAAAATCAGAGGTTGCTCTTTCGGTAGTTTCGGTTCAACTTCATTTAAAAAAATTTGATGATAAAGCTCTTCCCATGAGTTTCTTTCATTCACTTGGTAACCTTTGTTTTTACAAATTCTTTGGGCATTTCTTATCTCAAAAAATTCATCCAAATTTACTTGGGCATATTTACCAAAAGCCTCTTTACAAGAAATTCTTTGCCAGGGCGGAGACAAATCTATTTTTCGTTTTTGGTAAATTAAGTTTTTTATTATATGGTTTAACAGGTTCTCACAATCAGTCATTAAATCAGAGTAGTCCGCGTTGTCTCGATACCATTCAAGAATGGTAAATTCATTAAGATGAAGCGGGTCATTTTCCTGCCAATCACGGTAGGCCTTGGTGATTTGGTAAACATTTTTCAGCCCCAAAGAAATCAGTTTTTTTATATTAAATTCCGGAGAGGGGGTCAGGTAAAGATTTTTCCCCTCGATTTTAAAAACTTCATTAAAAGGACTGGGGTCTGGTGATGAGACCAAGGTTGGAGTATCGATTTCCAAAAATCCTTCTTTTCCAAAAAAATCTCTTATTGATTTTAAGATATTTGCCTTGGTTTTGATGATTTGTTTATTAATTTTTGTCATAAAATAATTTGGATTCTTTTAGAAATTAGGAATTAGAAATTGAGTTCTGGCTTGATATTTTATTACATTATTGGTATGTTTGTAATGTGATGCAGAGAACAAATAAACTTTTTGTTATTATACTGCCTGTTTTGTTTCTTGTCGCCCTCGGGGTAATGAGTTTGAGCTTAAAGAGAATTGGAATTGGTACTTGCGGATGCGGAGAACCGCTGGTGGCTACCGGCGAATTTGATGAAGCCGGAGAGCAGGCTTTTTTTATGGATCGGCAGATTACTTCACCTTTGGTGCAGTTGCCGGTAATTGACCAGTCTTTAGTTTTGGGAGAAGCTTCCGCCAGCGACAAATGGATCGAGATTGATCTTTCCGAACAGAAGCTTACTGCTTGGGAGGGGAACAGCAAATTTTTGGAAACTTTAGTTTCTTCCGGAAAATGGGGAAAAACCCCGACCGGGGAATTCAATATTTGGAGCAAGTTTAAATACACCAAAATGTCAGGCGGAAATAAAGCCTTGCATACCTACTATTATTTACCTAATGTTCCTTATACGATGTATTTTTATAAAGACTTCGGTCTTCATGGCACTTATTGGCACAATAATTTTGGGACGCCGATGAGCCACGGATGCGTCAACTTACCGACCGTTATGGCGGAGAAACTTTTTTATTGGTCGACTCCGATTTTAGCCGAAGGAAAGGCTTCCGTTACGGCCAGTAAGAACAATCCGGGGACAAGAGTAGTAGTTCACGATTAACCTCAATTTAGCGGTTGACAATTAGCAGTCTGAATGCTAAACTGCCAAAGATGATTCAGGATAAAAAAGAAATTGCTGTTCCTTTAGTTCCGTTGCGGGATGTGGTGATTTTTCCTTTTACGGAAGTTCCCCTGACTTTCAGCCGGTTGAAATCAAGTGCTGCCTTATCTTCGGCTTTTAAATCCAATAAATTAGTTTGTTTTGTCTGCCAGAAAAATTCCCGCGTGGAAACTCCTCAACAGGAAGATTTTTATGCTTACGGAACGCTTGGAATAATTGAACATATGGTTGAAAACAATGGAACTGTCCACTGCTTGGTCAAGGGAATTTCGCGGGTGAAGATACTGGCCGTTACCCAATCCGAACCTTATTTTGCGGTTAGCGTTGAAGAGACGGTTGAGGATATGGTTGAAAATGACGAATCAAGAGCTTTAGCCAAACATGTTACCGAACAAGTCCAAAAAGTATTTAACCTTGGGAAACCGATTGATGTGATGATTTTAATGCGTCTTTTGTCCGGAGTTTCCCTGTCGGAACTGGCCAATCAAACAGCTTCGATTTTAGACCTAAAGCCGGCAGATAAACAAATTCTTTTGGAAACAAATTCATTTAGGGAAAGACTGGAAAGAGTAGCCGAGAGAATGTCTTATGAAATTAAGATTTTAGAGTTGGAGCGGTCTATCGCCAATAAAACTCAGGCCCGTTTTGATAAGGGCATGAAGGAAACGGTTTTAAGAGAAAGAAAAAGAACGATTGAAAAAGAATTGGGGGAATTAGGGGAAGACGAGAGTGAAGAAAAAGAAATTCGGGAATTGAAACAAAAAATACTTAAAGCGAAAATGACAGTTCCTGCTCAAGAGAAAGCGCTGGACGAACTTTCCCGTCTTAAAAAAATGTCTCCCAACAACCCCGAAACCGGTTATATCCGCAGTTATCTTGATTGGCTGATAGCAATGCCCTGGTCGGTATCAAGCCCGAATCATGTGGCCATTTCCCGCGCGAAAAAAGTTTTAAATGAGGATCATTACGGTCTTAAAGAAGCCAAAGAAAGGATTTTGGAATATCTGGCGGTAATGAAACTAAAAGAGCGTAACAGTAAAAAATCTCCCGAAAAAAGCCAAGACGAGGGCGACAAAAGAGGGCCGACAATCCTGTGTTTTATCGGTCCGCCGGGAGTCGGTAAAACCTCAATCGGCAAATCAATCGCCCGGGCCTTGGGCAGAAAATTTGTCCGGGTATCACTGGGTGGAGTCAGAGACGAAGCCGAAATTCGGGGTCACCGTCGGACTTATGTCGGGGCTCTTCCCGGCCGGATTATCCAAGGCATTAAAAATGCGGGTACTAGAAATCCGGTTTTTATGCTGGATGAAATTGACAAAATCGGAGTGGATTTTCGAGGTGATCCTTCTTCTGCCTTGCTGGAAGCTTTAGACTCGGAACAAAACCGTGAATTTTCCGACCACTATCTGGAGGTATCCTTTGATTTGTCGGATGTTTTCTTTATCACTACAGGTAATATGCTTGATACAATTCCTCCGGCCTTGCGCGACCGGTTGGAAGTTATCCGGTTTTCCAGTTACACCGAAGAAGAAAAGCTTGGTATTGCCCAAAAGTATTTGTGGAAAAAACAGCTGCAGGCTAATGGTCTTCGCCATGAAGAGTTGGCTTTAAGCAGGGAGGCGCTTTTGGAAATAATCCGCCGTTATACCCGTGAGGCGGGGGTTCGCAACCTGGAAAGAAACCTTGCCTCGGTCTGCCGGAAAGTGGCCAAAAGAGTGGCCGAAGGTAAAAAAGTTGAAAAAGAAGTTTCCAAAGATCAAGTGAAAAAATTTTTGGGTCCGCAAAAATTCAGTCAAACCATGCTTGAAGAAAAAGATGAAATTGGTATTTCTACCGGAATGGCCTGGACCCAATTCGGCGGAGAAATATTATTTATTGAGGTTGCTCTTATGCCCGGGAAAGGCGTATTGCTTTTAACCGGCCAGCTGGGGGACGTGATGAAAGAATCCTGCCAGGCAGCCATGACCTATGTTAAAAGTCATTATAGGGATTTTGGCCTAAAAGACACTTTCGCTAAAAATTTAGACGTTCATATTCATGTTCCTGAAGGAGCGGTTCCCAAAGACGGTCCTTCCGCCGGGGTAGCGATGGCGGCCGCCTTGATTTCTGCCTTGACCAAGAGACCTTCAAGAAGGGATGTTTCCATGACCGGGGAGATAACGTTGAGGGGCAAAGTGATGGAAATCGGCGGAGTAAAAGAAAAAGTTTTAGCGGCTCATCGGGCGGGGATAAAAACCGTAATTTTACCCAAAGATAATCGGAAAGATTTGGAAGAAGTACCGAAAGAGGTTCAAAAAGACTTGAAATTTGTCTTTGTTTCAGACTTGCCCGAAGCCCTCAAAATCGCTCTCAAATAAACCCTTGGCCAGGTTGACAAATACTACAGGATATGCTATAATTCCCCCGCTTCCAATAAACCAGCGTTTTGTTAATGTTGTTAATTCCATTTTTTATGAAAAAAATATTTTGTTTAATGGTCATTGTTTTCCTGGCAGGAGGCTTGTTTTCTGCCCAAAAAGCGGAAGCGGCTGGAATTGCCGGTGCCTCGGCCAGCCTGGTGGATGAACTCTCGAAACCAGACTTAAGAATCAAGCAGTTAGAGTTGGCTTTAAAGTATTATAAGTCTCCTCTTGCCGATTATTCGGCCGATTTTGTGCAGATGGCGGACAAATATGGGATTGATTGGAGATTGCTTCCCGCTATTTCAGGAGTGGAATCAACTTTTGGAAAACACTATATCGCCGGTACTTTTAATGCCTACGGTTGGGGAGGCGGAACAATCCGTTTTGAGTCTTGGAAAGACTCGATTGAAAAAGTTTCCAAAGCTTTGAGCGAGAAGTATTATGGCCGGGGTTTGGATACTCCTTATAAAATTGCGCCGGTTTATTGTCCTCCTTCCAAGGTTTGGACCGGAAATGTAACCTTTTTTATGGAAAAAATGGAAGGGTTCAATGGAAAAGACGACTTATCCGCTCAGTTGGTACTTGACTAAAAAGTAAAGGTATAGTACAGCAATGGAGTCTCTTTTTTTAGTGAGCTCACTCGGATTCCCTGCCCGAAATGCTTCGGCAGGCGGGGAGCCGAGGTTAAACAGTGTCGCCAGGGGGATTCGAACCCCCAATCTTCAGGATGAGAACCTGATGTCCTGAGCCGTTAGACGATGGCGACAAATCGTAGTTTTCGCTTCCAATTATACCCTGAAGGAGGGGCTATTGACAAATAAAAATTAAAGGCTTATCATTTCTTGAATTAATTAAAAAGTCGGCCGAAAAAAGGCTGGCTTTTATAGTTTTTATTAACTTCCGGTGAGAAAGAAAAACGAAAAAATGAACAATAGAATTTGCGTGACCGCTGATGGTTTGGTGAAAATCAAAGCAGTGCTGTCCGATTTAAAAAATAAGAAAAGACCGCAAGTGGTGGAAAGACTCGCCCTAGCGAGAAGTCAAGGTGATCTTTCGGAAAACAATGAATATGCGGCGGCCAGAGAGGAGTTGGCCTTTCTTGATGGGAGGATAGAGGAAATGGAAACAGTCGTTTCCAATGCCTTTGTTTCTACCGTTCCTGTTTTGAAAAACAGTGTTTGCCTTGGTTGTAAAGTAAAAGTAAAAATTGACGGAAACGAGACGATCTATGAAATTGTCGGTGAGTTTGAAGCCAATCCGGCCCTAAAGAAAGTTTCTGCCAATTCTCCTTTGGGAAAAGCTTTGCTTGGCAGGAAGCCGGGAGAAGAAGTGGAGTTTGACGCTCCGGCTGGTAAGGTTGTTTATAAAATTGTCGATATCTGTTAAAATCTCCCTAATATGTCAACTTTCGATGACCTTCGGCAGGCGAAGATTGAAAAACTGCAGGCAATAAAAAAATTGGGAATAGACCCCTATCCGGCCAAATTTGACCAAAAACAAACTTGCTTACAGGCTAAAGAAAAGGAAGGTTCCGTTGTTACTGTTGCCGGTCGACTGCGTTCTTTGCGCGGGCATGGCGGATCGCTTTTTGCGGATTTGGTTGATCAAAGCGGAAAAATCCAGCTTTTTTTCTCAAAAAAAGATGTTGGCGGGGAAAAATTCAGTCTGCTTGAACTGTTGGATTTAGGCGATTTTATTGGTGTAACCGGCGGAGTTTTTAAAACTCAGGCAGGGGAAATTACTGTTAAAGTGGCTGATTTTTCCTTACTCACCAAATCAATTGCGCCTCTGCCGGAAAAATTTCATGGTTTGACCGACATGGAAGTCAGGCTCCGCCAGCGGTATTTGGATTTAATTATGAATCCGGAAGTGCGGGAAATGTTTATTAAAAAGTCTAAATTTTGGGTGGCGGTCAGAAAATTCTTGGCAGACAAAGGTTTTATGGAGGTAGAAACACCGGTTTTGGAGTCTGTTCCCGGAGGAGCGGACGCGACTCCTTTTATTACACACCATAACGCTTTGGATACCGATTTTTATTTGCGTATTTCCCTGGAGCTTCACTTAAAGAGACTTCTGGTCGGTGGATACGAAAAGATTTTTGAAATCGGCCGGGTTTTCAGAAACGAGGGAATAGATGCCGAGCACTTGCAGGATTATACCTTATTGGAATTTTACTGGGCTTATGCGGATTACAACGATTTGATGGAATTAATTGAGGAGTTTTATAAATATTTGGTTAAAGAAACGACCGGCGGTTTAAAAACCGTTTACAAGGGGAAAGAGGTTGATTGGTCCGGCGATTGGCCCAAATTTGACTATTGTGAACTTTTTAAAAAAAAGACCGGTCTTAATCCGGTGAAAACAACGGGACAACAGTTGTTTGAAAAGGCGGTTGAATTAAAACTTAAACCGGAGAAAAATTTAGGCAAAGGAAGACTGATGGATTTAATTTATAAAAATACGGTCAGACCGGGTTTGATTCAGCCTTGTTTTTTGATTAATTCACCGGTTGAAATTTCCCCTTTGACTAAAAGACACAAAGAAATCTCGGAAATTAGTCAAAGAATGCACCCGATGGCGGGTGGGACAGAATTGGGTAATGGATTTTCTGAGCTTAATGATCCTCTTGATCAGAGAGCCAGGTTTGAAGAGCAGCAAAAATTGCGTGACGCGGGTGACAGCGAAGCCCAGACGATAGATGAAGATTTTGTGACCGCCTTGGAATACGGCATGCCGCCGACGGCCGGCTTTGGCATGAGCGAGCGCTTTTTTGCCTTTTTAATGGACAAACCAATTAGAGAATGTGTTTTTTTCCCACCGATGAGGAAGGGATAGATGATTACTAAAGATCAAGCTTTGTCGATAATAAATGAGCATGTCTTAAACAAGAACATTGTCAAGCACATGCTGGCGACCGAGGCTCTGATGGGTGGAGTTTACGGTGAATTAAAAAATCGTGGCAGAAGCGATGAAGAATTAGGTGGAGTAAAAGAAGAATGGCTGATGGCAGGATTACTGCATGACGGGGATTATTGTGATGAAGTGCCAATGGAAAAACAGGGAGTGCAGATAACCGAGTGGGTTAGGGAAAAGGGATTTAATCTGCCGGAAAATGTGGCTCACGCGATGGCGGCGCATAATTGGCATGCGACAGGAGTTGAACCAAAAAATTTGATGGACTGGACAATTTTTTTAGGGGATAGTTTAACTGGCTTAATCGTCGCTTCAACCTTAGTTCTTCCGAACAAAAAACTGGCTGACGTGACGACCGAAAGGATTTTAAAGAAATTTAAAGAGAAATCATTTGCCAAAGGAACCAGGAGGGAAGATATTTTAATGTGTGACGAAAAATTAGGGTTTAGTTTGGAAGAATTTGTTAGAATAACGCTAAACTCGATGCAAGGGATTTCTTCGGAATTAGGTTTATAAAACTTATAACGATTATAAAATTTATGGTGGATATTAAAAAATTACGCGAAAATCCGGATTTTTTTAAGAAGGCCACTGCGGATAAACAACGGGGTTCAGGGTTAGTGGATGAAGTTCTGAAATTGGATGGAGAGAAAAGAAATTTACTTCAGAAAGTTGAGACACTTCGGGCAGAACGCAATAAATTAGGCAAAGAAGATATTGAAAGAGGGAAACAGATTAAAGTGGATTTAAGCGGATTGAAAGCGGATTTAAGCAGAGTGGACAAAGAACTGGAAGAAATGTTATGGAAGCTTCCGAATCCGGCAATGCCGGACGTTCCTGTTGGGAAGAATGAAAATGAGAACGTGGAGGTTAGAAAATGGGGGGAGATTCCTAAATTTGATTTTGCGCCGAAAGCACATTGGCAGCTGGGTGAAAGTCTGGATTTGATAGATACTCAAAGAGCCGGTAAGGTTTCCGGAACCAGATTTGGGTATTTGAAAAATGAAGGAGTTTTACTGGAGCTGGCCCTTCTGAACTTTGGTTTAAAAAAATTAATAGAGAAGGGTTTTACCCCGGTTTTACCGCCGGTGATGATTGCAAAAGAAGTTATGTCGGCTTTGGGCTATAACAATTACGGTTTTGACGAAACATATCAAATTGTTGATGAAGATTTGGTTTTGGTCGCAACCGCCGAGCATGCTCTTGTACCGTATTATAAAGACGAGATACTTACAGAGGGAGATTTACCGAAAAGATTTGTCGGTTTTTCGAGTGCCTTCAGAAAAGAAGCCGGTTCTTACGGTAAAGATACCAAAGGTATTTTGCGGGTTCACCAATTCAATAAATTGGAGATGGTCTCTTTTTGCAAGCCGGAAGATTCTCAAAAAGAACATGAGTTTATTTTAGAAATTGAGGAAGAGTTGATGCAGACTTTGAAAATTCCCTATCATGTGACGCAAATGTGTACCGGAGATTTAGGCGATCCGGCGGCCGCCAAATTTGATATAGGGGCTTGGTTCCCGTCAGAAAATATATACCGCGAGACTCATTCCTGCAGTAATTGCACTGATTATCAAGCTCGAAGATTAAACATCCGCTTTAAAAGAAAAACAGGAGAAATTGAATTTGTTCATATTTTAAACGGGACTGCTTTTTCCGAAAGGCCGATTTTAGCGATTTTGGAAAATTATCAAAAACCCGACGGAACCGTCGAAGTTCCCGAAGTCCTGCGTCAATTTGTCAGCAAAGATATTATTTCTCCAAAAAGCTGATCGTTTTTAAAGTCGGTGATTTTTACCGGTAAAATTTTACCTTTTACTCTTGCCCTATCTCTTACTCTTACTTGTATCGGCCAGCCGTTTTCGGTCATCCCCTCATTACCCCTGACGATTAGACAATTGGTAGTTTGTTCGATTATTTTTTCAGCTTCTTTTTGGCGGATAGCCTTAACTGCTTCCACGATTCTCTTTATTCTTTCTTTTTTGATCTGACTTGGTAAATCAGACAATGAATAAGCGACAGTTCCCTTTCGAGCCGAATAAGTAAAAATATGGGCAAAAGATATTTTTGCTTTTTTAATAAAGTCCAGGGTTTCCCGAAATTCTTCTTCACTCTCGTTGGGAAAACCGACGATAATATCAGCCCGAAAAGTAAAAAGTTGATTTTCTGCTTTAATCTGCTTAATGATAGATAATAATCTGCTTAAATCTGTTTCTCGGTTCATTCTTTGCAAAACATTTTGCGATCCTGACTGTAATGACAGGTGAAAATACTGACTGATACGGGGATTATTAATGACCAATTTAACAAAATCTTCTGTCAGCATCTCGGGATAAATTGAGGAAAAAGAAATTCGCTCGATTTTTGTTTCTTTTAAAATTTTATTAAGTAGTCCGGTAAGGTCAGGGTAAAGGCCGATATTAATGCCGGTTAAAATTACTTCTTTAATGCCGTTTTTTACCCAAAAATTAATCTCTTTGATAATTTTTTCCGGCGGAATGCTCTTGGGAATCCCGCGTAAATAGCGGGTGAGGCAATACGAGCAATATTTATCGCATCCGTCTTGAATTTTAATAAACTTTCTTCCTGATTGAATATATTTATTATTTAAACATGTTTTAGACTGTAGGGGCGCGATTAATCGCGCCCGAAGATGTTTGTTAAGAATGTTGATTGTTTGATCCTTATTTTCATTTGAGACGAATAAATTGGCTTCCGGTAAATTAATATTGAATATTTCTCTCGCAGTTACGCCACAGCCTAAAACAACCAAAAAACTTTTTGGGTGTTTCTTACGCAATGCCCGTATTTTTTGTCTGCTTTCTTTCTCGGCTTTGGCCGTTACAACGCAGGTGTTTAGTAAAACAAGATCAGGTTCTCTTAATGTTTGCCGTAAGCCATTTGCTGTAAGCTGTAGGCCGATATCTTCCATTTCCGCTTGATTCGTCCGGCACCCTAAACTGTAGGTTAAAAACGTCTTTGGTGCTAAAATTGAGTTTGACATGATTATTAATCAGGGTGTGGATGAGATGTGAGAAGCGAGGCGGGGATGGGAAGTGTGGGTGAGTAAGATTTTCTTAACCCACTTCTCATTCTCACTTCTCGACTCATTTCACACTTCCCACCCTCATCCTAAATTATTTTTTGTGTTTCGAATTTGAAGTATTTTACCATTCTATGAAGCTAAAATCATTTTTTAAACGATTAATTTTGACAGAAGAAAAAATTGTCCAAGTTTTTTCACCGATTAACGGCGAGATTTTGGTTTATGAAGACTTATTTGGGAAATACAGTATGCGCATCGGCGGTGTCAGTCAATCGGGGGGATTGGTGGTAGATATTTGGAAAAAAGCGATTGAAGAAATTAGAAATTTGAAATTAGAAATTAGAAATTGTTTAATTCTTGGATTAGGATGTGGAAATTCGGCGGGACTGGTTAGCCAAAAATGGCCAAGTGCGAAAATTACCGGGGTAGAAATCGATCCGGTGGTGATAGAGGTTGGAGAAAAATATTTTGGGTTAAGGAGTATAAAAAACTTAACAATAGTAATTGGCGACGCCTTGATTCCTACAAGCTACAAGCTAATTCCTACAAACTTTGATTTGGTATTGATAGATTTATACCTGGGTCAGAATTTTCCCAAACAGGCGGAAAGCGAAAAGTTTATAAGTGACCTGAAGGATATTTTGAACAAAGAGGGGATTGTCGTTTTTAACCGTTTTAATTGGGGGCAATATCGAAATCAAGCCAGAGATTTTGAGCAAAAATTAAAACATCATTTTGCCAAAGTTTGGTCTAAAAAAACCGTCTCCAATCTGCTTCTTTTTTGCCAGGGATGATATAATTCGAGTCATGGAAACAACTGAATCTCCCAGACTAAAACTTGAGTATAATTTGGCAGGGGGGTTACTTCTTACTATTAGAGAAAGAGATTTAGAACTATTAACAAATGAGTTGGTTTCTTCCGGTTATCGTTATGGGTGTGTTTTGCCGTTTAGGGGGTTGACTAAAGAAGGAGCAATCGGAAATTTACAGAATTCTACTTTGTCCATTGTGCATATCGAGAAAGCTTGGAATCCGACGAGTCACGATTTTTTTCCTAAGGCAGTTTTAGCCGGAATGTATGGATACTATAAGAGATTTTGTGGAGACAAAAGCGGAGCGCCGATCTTACAAGATGCCGCTTTTCCTTCAAAAAATACATGCGGCAGGTTATTTAAAGAGCTATACCGTGCATTTCCTGGTATTAAATTTATTTCTCATTCTTTTGATGTAAATTTCCCTTCTGACAGAATGCTGGTTGAAATTAACTCGGGAGTTGAATTAAACCTATCGGAAATTTTAGATACTTCATGGCAAAGAGGATTAGGTTTAGTCTTTGATCCGAGTCATTTACTTGCTCCCGGTAAGGTTATTAGTGTTACAGGAGAACCGACACGATCTTATCAAGGAGAATGGGAAAGGCAGTTTAATGCTTTTAGAGAACAAATAGAGGTAGTGGATATCAATCCGCCAACTTCTGGCGCAGTGTCTGACTTGCTTA
>Ga0100399_1000878_pt1 | contig 22011 bp, 19 predicted proteins | sample CryGeymeta201523_FD_81545 | JGI IMG/M metagenome (GOLD analysis project Ga0100399, IMG submission 81545) | Groundwater microbial communities from Crystal Geyser aquifers in Utah, USA - Crystal Geyser metaG 2015-23 | ecosystem: Environmental > Aquatic > Deep subsurface > Groundwater | place: USA...
AGGCTGAGGGTGCATGATATTGACTTTGATATGAAGGCGCTGACAGTCCGCAGCGGCAAGGGGGACAAAGACAGAGTCACGACATTTCCGCCCAGTCTCCAAGCGCCATTGGAGACGCATTTGGGGCATGTCAGAATCGTACACGAAGGAGATCTTGCCAGTGGATACGGTGAAGTCTACCTACCCCACGCTCTTGCCAGGAAATACCCCCATGCCGCAAGGCAGTGGCAATGGCAGTACGTCTTCCCCGCTCAAAGCCTGTCAACCGACCCGCGCACAGGCATCGTTCGCCGGCACCATCTGGATCCCAGTCCCATCAACAAGGCATTATGTGCCCTGTATCCAGTTTGCCAATCTTCGTTTGATGCGAGATAGACGTTGAGTATCAATTTGGCCTAATTTTCCCAAGAGAATATCGCCATCAACTACAGCAGGTCTGCTGATTCTGATAACGCTTGCTAACTTCAAACCAGACTGTTGGAAATCTGAATCAGTGGGAGTGATAACTTCATCAAAATCAGGAATTTTTTGATGGAGTTGTGACGATATAATCGAAATTAGCCAATCGTTATATTGATCAAGTAATCGACGAAGTACGAGGGCAGGGTGAAGCTTTGCTTCTGTTTGATCTGTTTGAGGAAATCTGAAAAGGACAATCTGACCTTCGGTAATCATGAAAATAATTCCGGTTAGGCCTTCTACGCCTTGATGCCGCATATCCTATCGTGGATTCGGCAGGATAGTAAGCATCCATTTCCTTGAGAATGATATAAATTCAGAACTCCTATGTCATCGCCGGTAAAGATGGGATATACCACGACTGACCTTATATGTAAATATTTTGAGAAGCATCTGATATCAAATATCCAGAAGGGAAAAATAAGCTTACTCTATTTTGTGGATATTGACACACAAGACTGCTTGATTTATACTTACCACTAACCTGGATCTGTAGATAAATGGACGAAACAGATAAAAAGATACTCAATATTATCCAGACAGATTTTCCCGTCGTGGCTGAACCTTTTAAAGTGATTGCCTCTATGACCGGTATCAGTGAGGGAGAATCTCTGGCACGTATTAAAAAGCTCAAAGATGATGGGATCATTCGGAGAATCGGAGCGGTATTTGATGCGCGTAAGCTCGGGTTTGCAAGCACCCTCTGCGCCGCCAAGGTTCCGGAAGGAAAGCTGAAGACCTTTATTGAAGCTGTCAACGCCTATCCGGGTGTTACCCACAATTATAGGAGAAATCATGAGTACAATGTGTGGTTTACCGTAATCGCTCCCTCAGGGGAAGAACTGAAAAGATTCTTCACAGAGGTCACTGAGAAGACCGGTATCACTGAGATCTTAAGCATGCGCGCCTCACGGATCTTCAAGATCAACGCAAGTTTTGAAATGTAAGAGCCATCGTAACTACTCAGGCATAAAGGCTGAAGGTAGATAGACTGAAGGGAAAAACATGTGCGACCACACAAAGCCAAAATCGTTTGGATACCTTGACAGATTGTTGTGTCATGAATGATGATTATTGTCCTTCAGTCTTCAGCCTTCAGTCTATACACCTGAGTAATTATATGAAAAAAAGGAAAGTCCTATGACCGAAGAAACGAAAAAACCGGCATTATTCCTGGTTGATGGCAGCAATTATATCTATCGCGCCTTTTATGCCATCAGGGATCTTTCCAATTCCAAGGGATTCCCTACTAATGCCATCTATGGATTTACCATGATGCTGATCAAGCTCCTCCGTGATTGGAAACCGGAATTTATCGCCATTGCCTTCGACCTCAAAGGTCCCACCTTTCGCCATGAATCCTATGAACAGTACAAGGCAACCCGTAAGGCCACGCCGGATGCGCTGGTCTCCCAGATTCCCTTCATCAAGGATGTCGTTCGGGGATTCAATATAGCTGTATTGGAAGAACAGGGAATCGAGGCCGATGACATCATTGGAACGTTGGCGAAGACACACGCCGGGACAGAGATGAAGACCGTTGTCGTTTCAGGAGATAAAGACCTGCTCCAGCTCGTATCAGAGGATATCATCATGATAGATACGATGAAGGATATAACCTACGATATTGAAGCTGTGAAGGCCCGCTTCGGGGTTGAACCCGGCAGAGTGGTGGAAATCCTTGGCCTCATGGGGGATACATCCGATAATATCCCCGGTGTTCCCGGAATTGGTCCGAAGACCGCCCGGAGGTTGATTGAGGAATACGGGACGGTGGAAGAGGTCATAAAAAATGTGGACCGGGTCAGGAATGCAATTTTAAGGGAAAATATCCGGAAATTTGCCGATCAGGCCAGGTTGAGCCGTGAACTGGCTACGATCAAAACGGATGCCCGGGTGGACTTCGCTCTGGAGAGCTTCCGGTATTTACACCCCGACAGGGATCTTTTGAGAAAACTTTTTACAGAGCTTGAATTCTCCTCTCTCCTTGAGGAACTGGATCTCGGTGAAGAGGCCGCGGCAGGAGAATATCGCCTGATTCTGAAGGCGGATGAGCTGGGGAAATTGGTAGAGAGACTGAAGGAGATAGGAGAGTTTTCCATTGATCTTGTCCTGACATCCGACGAGCCGATGCGGGCCGGTGTTGTCGGCTTATCCGTCTGCCCGGGGCAAAATGAGGCACGGTATATACCGGTTGCCCATGACTATGACGGCGCGCCGGTTCAACTCAAGATATCTGATGTTCTGAAAGCTTTGTCCTCTTTTCTTTCCGATAAAGTTACCAAAAAACATGGCCATGATCTGAAAAATACCTTGATTATCCTGGCCAGGGAGGGAGTCAATATGAAGGGCCTCGGGTGCGACACGATGGTAGCCTCTTATGTCTTGAATCCCACGAGGCGCAACTTTGATTTAACCGATGTAGTAAGAGATCACCTCCATCGCCAGATCGTTTCTACCAGGGGTCTCGTAGGCAGCGGAGCCAGGGCAACGCCCGTCAGTGGCGTTTCTGTGGCGATGATGATGGATTATGCCTGCCATAGGGCAGATGCAATTTTCGGACTTTCCTCAATTCTTTCCCAAAAAATCGCCGAGGAGGGATTTAAGGAACTCTTTTACCGGCTGGAGATGCCCCTCATCCCTGTCCTGTCCTCGATGGAGAAGAAAGGTGTCTTACTTGATCTTTCTCTGCTTTCGACCATGTCAAAGGAGATCGAACAACTGCTGTCTCTCTCTGAAGAGAAGATTTACCGCTTGGCCGGAGAGAGGTTCAATATCGCCTCACCCAAACAGCTCCAGACTATCCTCTTTGACAGGCTCGGCCTTCCCAGAGGTAAAAAGACCAAGGAGGGGTATTCCACCGACGTGGGGGTTCTTAGCTTCCTGGCCAGGAACCATGAACTTCCCGCAGAGATACTTGCTTACAGGAGCATGGCCAAGCTGAGATCCACCTACATTGATGCCCTGCCCCTGCTGGTCAACCCGGATACGGGGAGGATTCATACCTCCTATAATCAGACCGTTACCGCTACGGGAAGACTTTCCAGCAGTAATCCGAACTTACAGAATATCCCCATAAGGACCCTCGAGGGGAAAAGGATAAGACAGGCCTTCATCTCCCCGGAAGGCTGGGAGATTGTCTCCTCCGATTATTCTCAGATAGAACTCCGCGTCCTGGCGCACCTTTCCGAGGACAGGGCCCTTATCGAGGCCTTTCACGCCGGTGAAGACATCCACAGCAGAACTGCTTCCGATATCTTTGGGGTGTTTCCGGAGATGATCAACGAAGATATGAGGAGGCAGGCTAAGGTGATCAATTTCGGTGTCCTTTACGGGATGAGCGCCTTCGGCTTAGCTCAGCAACTGGGGGTGTCCCAGAAGCTGGCACAGGCTTATATAGACGGATACTTCAATAAATACCATGGTGTGAGAACATATCTGGATGGGATTCTAACAAAGGCAAGGCAGGACGGATTTGTATCTACACTCCTCGCCCGCCGCCGGTATATCCCGGAAATAAACAGCGGCAGCTTCTCCCAACGTCAGTTTGCCGAGCGTATGGCCATCAATACCCCGATCCAGGGGACGGCGGCCGATCTCATCAAGGTTGCCATGCTCAATATTTCAAGGCGTTTTGCGGAAAAGAAGCTCTCTGCCTGCATGATCATGCAGGTCCATGACGAGTTGGTCTTCGAGGCGCCCTCGGCGGAAAGGGATGAGGTTATGACCCTGGTCAAGGAAGAGATGGAAGGGGTAATTGAGCTGCAGGTACCCCTCAAGGTGGATATCGCTTCCGGGAAGAACTGGGATGAGGCGCACGGATGAGAATTGCAGCAAAAGGAAACCCGTCATAAAGTTGGTTTAAGGATAGGTTGGGATAACAGTTTTTCTAAATGGGTGAGAATAAAAACACCCTGGGTCACAGAATGACCACATCAAAGGCCGGTAGAGTCACCTCCACCGGCCTTTGATGTATTTGAAATCACTACTTAATCAGCGGAACGATAAGCAGCGCCACAATGTTGATAACCTTGATCATCGGGTTGATTGCCGGGCCTGCGGTATCCTTGTAAGGATCGCCGACGGTATCACCGGTAACCGCTGCTTTGTGGGCCTCGGTTTTCTTTCCGCCGTATGCGCCATCTTCGATGAACTTCTTGGCATTATCCCATGCACCGCCGCCGCTCGTCATGGCGATTGCCTGAAAGAGCCCCGTGACAATACAGCCTATAAGCATCCCACCCAGAGCCTCTTTGCCGATGATTACGCCTACCAGGATAGGAGCTACTACGGGAATGAGGGCAGGAATCATCATCTGCTTTATAGCGCCTTTTGTGACGATATCAACGCAGGTTCCGTAATCGGGCTTTGCCTTTCCTTCCATGATGCCTTTGATCTCTCTGAACTGCCTCCTCACCTCTTCAACAACTCCACCAGCCGCATTTCCGACAGCTTCCATCAGAAGAGCGCCGAAAAAATACGGTAAAAGGCCGCCGATAAAGAGACCTACGAGGACTTTCGGATTTGAAAGGTCAAAAGCAATTATCTGGTCGAAAGACCTTGAGTACTCTGCAAAGAGCACAAGCGCCGCCAGAGCTGCCGAGCCTATTGCATACCCCTTTGTGACCGCCTTTGTAGTATTTCCGACTGCATCGAGCGGGTCAGTAACTGCTCTTACGCTTTCAGGGAGCTCAGCCATTTCAGCTATTCCACCGGCGTTGTCGGTTATCGGACCGTATGAGTCAATGGCAACAACGATCCCTGTCATGGAAAGCATTGCAACTGCTGAAAGCGCTATGGCAAACAAACCGCCGCCCGTATTTCCTGCAAAGCCGCCGCCCAGCGAGTATGCCCATAAAATGGCTCCGCAGATAACAAGCGCCGGGAGCGCCGTTGATTTCATACTGACTGCAAGACCGGCGATAACGTTGGTTCCGTGACCTGTCTGGCTCGCCGCAGCGATGTGTTTCACGGGGTTAAAGCTTTTGGACGTAAAGTATTCGGTAATCACAACAATCAACCCGGTGAGGATCAATCCGATAAGTGCTGTGGTAAAAACGCCTGCTGCGGTAAACGCTTGTTCAACACCGGGAAGAGTAAGGAACCACTGGGATGCAAAAAAGAAAGCGACTGCAGCGAGGATTCCCGCAACTGCAAGCCCTTTATAAAGAGCGCCCATAATATACTGGCTCTTTCCAAGTTTTACAAAGTACGCTCCTATAATTGACGCAATGATTGAAATGCCACCGATAAGGAGTGGAAACTCAACCCATAGACTCTGTGCTCCGAAGACCGTCTTTGCAAGAAGCATTGCAGCAACAAGGGTAACGGTATAGGTTTCATAAAGGTCTGCTGCCATTCCTGCGCAGTCACCGACGTTGTCACCGACATTATCGGCGATGACTGCAGGGTTCCTCGGGTCGTCTTCCGGGATTCCTGCCTCAACCTTTCCGACAAGGTCTGCTCCAACGTCTGCTGCCTTTGTATAGATGCCACCGGCGATACGGGCAAAAACGCTCATGAGGGAGCATCCGAAGCCCAGACCTATAAGGGCGTGGAATGCTTCATCAACAGGCGCCATTGATTTTGCAAGCAAGTAATATCCTGTTATACCGAGCAATCCGAGGCCGACAACCATAATTCCGGTAACCGCGCCACCCTTGAATGCCATGGTTAATGCAGACTGGATTCCTTTTTTTGCAGCTTCTGTAGTCCTTACATTGGCCCTGACAGCGACCATCATACCGATATAGCCGGCAAGGGCGGAACCTACTACACCGATAATAAATCCTATGGAAGTCCAGACACCGAGATAGAGCAGTATTATCGCAAGAATAATACCGACGATGGCGACGGTTTTATACTCTCTTCTCAGAAAGGCGGTTGCACCTTCTTTTATGGCATCTGAGATCTGCTTCATTCGCTCTGTACCGGCAGGCTGTTTCGTAACCCATAATGCGGTAAAAAGGGCATAAATAACACCCAGACCGCCGCATATCAGGGCAAAAAAAATTATTGAGCTCATCTAAACTCCTCCTTGTTTGATATTTACTCTTTAAGTATAATCACTTCACAATTGCTTCCCCAAAAGACAAACGCCTTAAATACTAAGGCCGGTTCCCGGCCATACGCTTACGCGATAACCCTTTTTTCACCTCCTTTTCTTCAATTAATGATCTCCCCTCTCTTTAAGGTAACGCCTTGCCACTTCCTCGGCGAGTGTGTAAGGATCAGACTCTCTGTGGGTCAATTTTTCTACCATGCAATCAAATTCACCGCTTGTTATGAGTTCCTTTAAAACCGGCTCCAGGATAAAGTCACGGAGAGCTTCGTTGATCTCAACGATTGTTTTCCTGCGGAGGCGGTCGCCCAAGAGCTGGCTACTGGCCAGGTGCTGATAGTGCTCATCAATTTTAAGGGATAGCTCTTCAACCTTTGCCTTAAACGAGACCGGTTCAAACACGTTTTCCACCAAAACTACAGGAGGTCTCCATCCGCCGGGAAAGTCATGTGCCATATTGAGCATGGCTTCTACCAAGCTGTGGAGCTGTTGTGCGCCTTCACGGTCCGCCTTGTTAATCACAAAGATGTCAGCAATCTCCATGATCCCCGCTTTCATTACCTGTATTTCGTCTCCCATGCCTGGTACCAGGGCCACAATGACGGTGTGGGCATGGTTGACAACTTCAACCTCCTGTTGTCCCGCACCCACTGTCTCCACGATGATGATATCTTTTCCCATGGCATCGAGGATATGGATGGCATCACCAACCGCCTTGGAGAGACCACCGAGAGCCCCTCTCGTCGCCAGGCTCCTGACAAATACCTCAGCGTCCTCGGCATGCCGTTGCATGCGGATCCTGTCACCGAGGATAGCGCCCCCGGTAAAGGGACTGCTTGGATCCACCGCCAGGACGCCAACGGTTCTTTTCTTTTCCCGAAATGACGTAATCAGGGCGTCGGTAAGGGTACTTTTCCCCGCACCTGGTGAACCGGTGATACCCACAATATGGGCCTTACCCGTATGAGGAAAGATGTGTTTGAGCGTTGTCTTTGCTTCGGGAAGACGATCTTCCAGATTTCTTATCAAGCGGGTAGCGGTCCGGACATCACCTTTTCTTATCTTTTCTGTCTTTTCCATAATCTCAAAAATCCTCGTTTATTGTTTTCCTTTTTCTATGACCTACGACTTATGACTTGTTTTCTACGATCTCGGAACTACATGATTCCTGACCCACTCCACAATTGTCGCGAGGGAGGCGCCAGGAGTGAAAATCGCTTTAAGACCGGCATCGTAGAGCATCTTAAAATCATCATCAGGAATGACGCCTCCTCCGATCACGATAACATCGTCTGCTCCCTGTTCCCTTAATAATTCCACGACCTTAGGGAACAGGTGCCGGTGGGCGCCGGAGAGGCAACTGAGGCCAACCAGGTCTACGTCTTCCTGTATCGCTGCGGCAGCGATCTGCTCAGGACTCTGGTGGCAACCCGTGTAAATGACCTCAAAACCTGCCTCACGGAAACATCTGGCCAGCACCTTGGCGCCGCGGTCATGGCCGTCAAGACCTGGTTTCGCCACCATGACACGAATTTTTCTCTGGGTCATGTCGTTTTCCTTTTCAGTAGTATCCGGGGTCGTGGTACTCGCCGTAAACTTCTCGATACACGTCGCATATTTCCTGGACAGTGGCCAGATTTTTAACGGCTTCAACACAGTAGGGCATAACGTTATTCCCCTTTTTGCAGGCATTTCTCAAGTCATCAAGACTTCTGCGCACGGCCTGATGGCCACGCTTTCTGCGCACGGCATTTAATCTTTCGATCTGTTCCATCTCAACACTATCGTCTATTTCCACACGGGGAATCACCTGATCCTTGGCTGTCTTGTATTTATTGACGCCCACCATGATCTTTTCATCCGCCTCAAGCTGCCTCTGGAAGGCATATGCCGCATCGGCGATCTCTGTTTGAGGAAACCCTTTTTCAATGGCCACCACCATACCCCCCATATCGTCAATCTTATGGATATATTCCCAGGCCGCCGCCTCCATCTCGTTGGTCAGGGTTTCTACAAAATACGAACCGGCCAGGGGATCAATAGTGTTGGCAACGCCGGTTTCTTCCGCAATGATCTGCTGGGTTCTCAAGGCTATTTCCACGGCCTGTTCCGAGGGGAGACATAAAACCTCATCGAGGGAATTGGTATGCAGGGACTGGGTGCCTCCTAACACGGCTGCCAGAGCTTCGATGGCCGTCCTGACAACATTGTTGTACGGCTGCTGGGCTGTCAGCGAGCACCCCGCCGTCTGGGTGTGAAAGCGCATCCACCATGATCTCGGATTTCTGGCTTTAAAACGGTCACGCATGATCCTGGCCCACATCCTTCTGGCGGCCCGCATTTTGCAGATTTCCTCAAAGAAATCTATATGGGAATTGAAGAAAAACGATAGTCTCTGGGCAAAATCATCCACATCAAGACCCTTGCGCCGGATGACATCTTCGACATATTCTATGCCGTTACGCAGGGTGAAGGCGAGTTCCTGAACGGCCGTGGAACCGGCTTCCCGGATATGATAACCGCTGATGCTGATTGTATTCCACCTGGGAACATATTTCGCCCCGAATTCCACAGTGTCACTGATAAGTTTTACCGACGGTTCGGGGGGACACATCAGGGTCTTCTGGGCAATAAATTCCTTGAGCATGTCATTCTGGATAGTGCCGCCGATCTTGGAAAGTGGAACACCTCTGAGTTCAGCCGCAGCACAGTACATTGCCCAGAGCACCGTGGCCGGCGGATTGATGGTCATCGAGGTGGTCGCCTGTTCCATGGGAATCCCGTCCATCAGGGCTAAAAAATCTTCGAGGGTGTCAATGGCAACACCGCACTTGCCACATTCGCCACGGGCCCTGGGGGAATCGCTGTCATAACCCATAAGAGTTGGAAAATCGAAGGCCGTACTGAGACCTGTCTGGCCTTCTCTCAGCAGGAGGCGCCAGCGCCTGTTGGTGTCTCTGGCGGTGCCCATGCCGGAGAACATCCGGAACGTCCAGTGCCTTCCCCGATAGCCGGTGACCTGATTACCGCGCAGGAAGGGAAATTCCCCGGGAACGCCGACATCCCGGGTAAAATCCATATCTTTGATGTCTTCCGGGGTATAGAGCCTTTTGATTTCGAGGTCTGATACCGTGGACCAGCGGGATTTCTGATCCGGTACTGTGCTCACAATTTTTCTTACCTCGTCCTCCCACTTTTTTGTAAGTTCCCTCGAATGATCCAGCAATTCCTCAGCGAAATACATTTTATTTCACCTCTTAAAAACGTGGCAACATAGTATCTCAAAACTGTTACCTTGTCAAGTTAAGTGTCTAAAGTGAGCTAAAGTTTAAAGTGCCTAAAGTTATTTAAAAAGGAAATATACTATCAAGATATATGACTGCCCGTCTATTTTAGTCCCTTAACTCTAAAATTCATGCTTTTCAGGGCAAGAAATAAATTCAAAACGAAGTTTTAAAATAAAGTTAGAAAATCTTACCTTAACTTTAGTGCACTTCCAACTTTAGCGTACTTCAGAGGCACTTTTCCCCTTTATGCGGGTTAGGATTAAGCGATTTCAAAGAGAAAAGGACATCTTCAAGGTTCCTCCCCTCCCCAGGATGTCATGAAGATGTACATAACCTTTGAGCTGATTTTTCTCGTTGACGACAATAAGGGTGGTGACTTCATCCTTCTGCATGTATTCTATGGTCTGGGCAAGGGAAGTATTTTCCTCTATCGTTTTGGGAGATCGGGTCATTAACTCGTCAATAGTTTTACCCTTGAAATCTTCTCCTTTCCGTACCAGGCGTCGTACATCCCCGTCGGTTAGTATTCCTAACATATGATTTTTTCTATCCGTAATCAGGACAAATCCCTTATTTTTGGCGTCAACTTCTTCTATGGCCTGGATTGCCGATACTCCTGAATAAACCCTCGGCACTTCTGTTCCAGTTATCATGACATCCCTGACCTTAGCCCTCAACCGCAAGCCGAGATGTCCACCAGGATGAAATTTGTAAAAATCTTTCTCATTGAACTTCTTCTTTTCAATAAGGGCGACCGCCAGGGCATCCCCCATAGCCAAACAAGCTGTGGAACTTGATGTAGGGGATAGGCCAAAGGGGCAGGCTTCCCTTTCAACGCCCACATCAATCACCACATCACTGGATCGGGCAAGGGTCGAGGAGGAGTTGCCGGTAAAGGCTATCAGTACGGCGCCGATCTCACGAATATTGCTAATGAGTATATTGAGTTCATATGTCTCTCCACTGTTAGAAATGGCGAGTATGACATCATCTTTTGTAACAATGCCGATGTCTCCATGCATGCCCTCCACGGGATGGAGAAAGATGGCATGGGTGCCGGTACTGGTTAGAGTCGCCACAATTTTCTTTCCCACCAGTCCGGATTTACCTATCCCCGTCACGATAACCCGGCCTTTTGATTTATAGATAATCTCAACTGCTTTTGCAAAATTGTGGTCCACCTTATCAACAAGATGGAGGACGCTTTCAGCTTCTATTCTCAAGACCTCTTTTGCCAGTTTTATCGCCTGCTCATCTTCCATTTGATACTACCTTTGCGTATAAATTAAGTGCCTAAAGTGAGCTAAAGTTTAAAGTGCCTAAAGTTATTTAAAATGGAAATTCCTATGCAATTAAATTATCATTTCCTCTCTGGAGAGAGGCAGAAATCAACTTCGGGACCAAATTCGGTTTAAAGGTACAGCAGTTCTCCCGGTGTGTCAATCAAGTAATCCGGTCTTGCCACCGTAAGTTTTTCTCTGCTGTGCCACCCCCAGGTGACGGCAACGGTTCTCACCCCGGCCATCTTTGCCTCCTTGATATCCCCGGCGGTATCTCCGATATAGTAAGTACTGTCTCTTTCCATCTGAAACCTGTCCATGGCGTGAACAATCTTCCCCCTCTTGCTGAACATGAAGTCAGACCCGAGGACTTCCTCGAAGTAGCCATTGTACTTATGACGGGACATAACCGCATTGATGGCCTCTGAATCATTGGAGGAGATGACGGCGAGGGTGTGATCTTTCGCGAGTTTATCCAGGACAGGCGCTAAATCATAAAAAGGCGTCATCTCATCGTAGTTGATCCGGGCGATGATCTCCTTTGATGCATCCATGTACTCCCCGAGATCTATACCCCTTGAGACGATGGCCTCATAAAAGTTTTCATCAAAGAGATTTAGGAAATCCGCACGATTTTTAACGATAGGTTTGCCGATCTTTTCCAGGCAGAGGGTCACCGCCCTTTCATATATCTCCAGTGAATCAATCATAACACCGTCAAAGTCAAAGAGAAACAATTTTTTCATGACATCTTGAGTTCGTAATAGTAAGTTCATCTATCAGGCAGTTCTTGGCGTAGGAAACCACATCGTCGCAATCTTCCAGAAATCGGGCAAACAGCAGTTCAAAATGGCTGTCGCCAATGATGCGGTTGAAGACGCTTTTTTTCGGGATGAGGTAGCCCTGATCCTTGGCCACAAAGGGGCGCATCTGCCGCAGCTTGGTGGTGTCGCGGATTTCGGCGTCGCCTTTGTCCTGCACGGTAAGAGCATTAATCGCCTTCTTGAAAGTTTCAATCAGCGTTTTTGTGGCCGCCAGTTCCGACAGGTTGCGCAGGCCCTGAAAATCCTTGTAGATGCGATCCAGCACGATGATATTGGGGGCAATCACCAGAAAGTTGCGCGCCAGTCCCGACTCCGGCTCATACAGCTTGTGGTAAAAGCTCCAGGCCAGAACCAGACTCAGCACCTTTGTCTTGCCTGTGCCGGTCGCCATTTTCACCACAAAGCGCCGCCAGGTCTCGTCAAACATGCCGGTGGAAACCGCACCGGAACTGTCGAAGCGCATTAAGTCGTACTTGTCCTGCACCCCCGCCACATCGTACAGGTAAATGATCGTCTCCAGCGCCTCGCGCTGGGCAAAGTAGTACTGGAACTCGGCCATCGTGCCGTCAGCCTGGGGCAGCAGGTGCGGGGTGTTGAACCACCAGTTGAGCAGGCTCCGGCTGGTCTCCGTCGCTCCCACATAGCCGCTGTCCCGCCATACTTTGGCTCGCTTGCGCAGTTGCGGCACCAAGGGCGGCATCAGCTTTTCAGAACTGGACTCCCGCAACGCTTCATCCGCCGGAAACCAGCGGATTTCAGGGTCGAGGATGGCATATGGCGATTGCGGAAAGTCTTTATTCAGGGCCATTAGACAGCTCCTTCTCGTATTGCACCATTGTCATCTCGACCGAGCACTTGAGATTTCTCCCTTCGGTCGAAATGACAGATTTTGAAGTCCGCTCTTGTTTCCGCTTCGTTCATGGGTTGTAAACTCCAATTTTCCAAACACCTTTTTCACGGAAAGCCGGAATCGTCTGTCGGCGGGCGGCGTTAAGCAGGGTGTTGATTGATTTCCGGCCCTTTTTCGCGTAATCGGCAAGCGTGGTTATCTTCTCGCCGCGCAGATAGGTAATTCTTTTATGCAGCGACTCCGTCAGAGCGAGAGTGACAATCTTCTCCATTGTTTTGGCATTTTTTGCTTTGCTATATTCATTAAACGAGGCATAATAAACTCGTTTCTCTTTATCCCGAATGATGATGCCGGGGAAACCCAAACGTCTAAGCTGGAAATTGATGATTACCCGGCCCATCCTGCCATTGCCATCGCAAAACGGATGGATCGTTTCGAAATCAAGATGGAATTTGGCGATCTTGTCGGTAAAGTAATTAACGTGGTCGGCGGCAAATTCCCGCAGAATTGTCTCCATCATTTGTGCGACATATTCAGGCGCCGGCGCGATATGGGTTCCCACACGGACGTATTCGCCGGTGGTGCGGAAACGCCCCGCAATCGCATCGTTGATATTGCCGATCAGCATTTTGTGCAGAAGCAGAATCATCTCCAGAGAAAGTTCCGCTGCCTGTGCTTTGCTTTTGGTATATTCCATCACCCGGGCGAGATTTTTTGCTTCAAAAACTTCTCGCACCGAGACATGGCGGGAAACTTTCATCTCCAGCAGAATGCGCTCCGTCTCCTTCAGCGTCAGCGTCGAATTCTCGATGGCGTTGGAATTGAAAACGCTTTCCGAAAGCTCGACTTCATCAATAATTGCCAGTAAAGATTCTTTGCCCTGGGCAAGTCGGTCGTATTCGGTCTTCAGGTCTTTGATAGCGTTTTTTACCGGATTTGTTGTTGCCATGGATGAACCATATCTGCTTAATGGGTATTTGTCAAAGAGTCGTTAATTTAACACGAAACAGGCAGCAATTAACGTTTTTTTATAGAGCCGTTCCCTTTATTTGTCCTCGCTTTTCTTTTTTGCAGGCGTCTCAGCATTGCCGAGTCGCTTGCGCTGTTTGGTCTCGATCATTTCGGTGAGGTCAACGAAGCGATTCGGGAAAATTAGGATGCAGCGCCATCTTGTAAATCCTTTATCATGACACGGACAGTCCTTATCAGTTCGAGAATATCCTTTTTGCAGATATTGAATACCTGCTCGGCATCAATATCGAAATACCCATGAGCGATCACATTAAGGCGGTCAACCGATTCCTGTCGGTCATACATAGCGGGCCTCCTGCAGAATGCGCCGTTTCAGACGCGGATTCATCCGCTCGCGCAACCGCACCACATCCACACGCCGCGCAAGGAGTTCCTCCAGTTCCTGTTTCATGCGTGAGGTGCGGAACAGGTTCGGTTCACTGGTTTCAAATACGACATCCACGTCGCTTTCCTCTTGCGCCTCCCCGCGCGCAAAAGACCCAAAAACACCCAGGGAACTCAAACCATACTCTGCCTGACGGCTTTCCTCGAACGTTCTGAGCCGGGCAAAGACATCCTCTGTCGTCATTACCGCAGTATTCATACGTTCACCTCTATGATCGTCATCGTGTCAGTGCCGAAGATGTCCACCACCTTGACCGCCATCAGCCATCCGGCCTTCTTGCCGTGAAATGCGGCAAAGCCCTCGGTCTTTTCCGCGCGGTAGGCTTTCATGACCAGGTCGAGGAAAGCGGTTTCCTTTTCTTCCAGTTGTTTTTGCTGTCCCGCCACTTCTTCACCTTGCGGCGCAGTTGCGGCACCAAGGGCGGCATCAGCTTGTCCATACTGGATTCTCGGATTCCGGCTTCCGCCGGAATGACGAGTTACTACGAAAATAGAGCAAAAACCGTAATAAAATCAACAAAAATCCATTTTCATGCTTCGTGGCGCCCCACGTGGCATGGGGGTTTTTTACGAGACCATCAACTTTATATTTAGTTTATATTTAATTTAAAATATCACAACTCTTTGCTTATTAAGTATTTTTGGTTTCTGGATACCTATCTAAATGTAAAATTACATTTAGTTTATATTTAATTTCCAAGTACCCAATATCCGTTTCTTTTTGTCCCTAAAAACCTTATTTTCTTTTCCCGTTTCAGCTCTTGCAAGATATTTGAAATATCTTGTGGATTCAACTCCGGAAAGACAGTTTGCAAATCATGGCGATAGCCTTTATTCTTCTCCAAGTGTTTGAGAATCAGCTCTTTGTCTTTTTCCCGTGAAATGCCTGTTAACTTGATATGGATACCTACCTTACTTTCATAAGCATAATACCTATGAGAAAGAATATACTTTGCTCCTCTAGTTTTGCCGACCTGCTCAATAACACCAATCTCTAAAAATTTGTTCCTATTTTTTATCTGGGCTACAGGCTGATTTTCTCGAATCTTCTCCAATTCGTATATCTCATCAAAGGATAGGATAACCTGTTTTTCGTTGATTATTTTTTCAAGAAAGAAAATAAAACTTTCGTCTTTTACCTTAGCTGGAATTTTAAGACAGACAGAAAAATCATCACTTTCGGAAAGGTCTGGCAGCCCTTTGCCTTCCTTGATAGTATATTCAAATATGTCATCCATCCCCTGTCCTGAACGTTCAACCAGGCCGGCTTTTTCAAATGTTTCGGCAATAGACCGGTTTCGCCAACTCTTTTTATGTAGAATATTTTCAATCGTGATGCCTGGAGGAAAACCACCCGGGCTCTCAATAATGAACGATTCCGGTGATGCCTTAATGAACACAGACTGGTTTCTGAATGTGTAGTCTCTGTGAGCCACTGCATTTAGAATTGCTTCACGAACAGGTTTTTCACTAAAGGCGTAGATTTCTCGCTGGAAAAACCCTTGTTGAAATGGAATTCTGATATTTCGGGCATTGATGGTCTCCCATATTTCATCACAGATGTTAAAAAAGGGGGCACGCCAGTTCTTTCGGAAATCATGGGTTATTTTTCTTGCATCCTGCCTCCATTCAAATATTATCTCGCACCCAGGCAGCAACTCATTAAGCTTCTCTTTCTTCCCAAAAAGGATCAGGCTTGTGTAATTCAGACCATTGTCCGTCAGCAAACCGATGGAACGCAATGTTTTCTCACTTGCAAAAGATAGATAATCCTCACGTCTTGCCTTCTCAGCCCAGCGTCTTTTAAAGTTCGCTATCGCTTCTTCATCGAGGCCATCCAATTTCAGCCCTTCCACGATTTGAGCAGAAAAATCCGGCTGCGATTCATTGAGAATCCTTTTCAAGGTTATCTGGTCCATTTCAACCAGGGATTCCCCTGCTCGCATCGGATAATAATATTCGCCTGTTGACCGGATTACCTGACCGACGGGACGGGAAGGTATATGGAATATAAGAACACGCCCATCGGGATGTGTCAACTCCTCAACATCTATCCGTATCTTGATCTTATTAAGCAATTCATTGGACAGCTTATTATGCGTACTCAGAAAAGCCTTCGTGCCGACAACCTCTCGTTGATAATTCACGCCAAGAATTAGCTTTCCACCGCCCTCATTAGCCAGAGCGGCGCAATAATCCGGCAGGTCTTTATCCGTGCTGAAACTATTTTTAGCTGTCTTAAACTCCAGAGTTTTATCTTCTGACCTCTTCAGCCATTTGTTAAATTCTTCAACCGTTGTCATAGTGTTTTATACTGATACCTCCACTATGGTCATCGTGTCGTTGCCGAATATGTCCACCACCTTGACCGCGATCTTGCGCCGCCCTGGCGTGCATTCGTGGAAAATGCTTTTTAGTTCCAGGGAGCGGTCTTTCTTTGTCCGGAAGGATTGCCACTCGTTTTCGAATATGTAATCTCCGGTCCAGCGTTCTTCCCATTCGCCGGTTTCCTCATTCTTAACACAGATGATTTCACGCTTGTTCTCAAAATTGAAATCCACTGCCCAGTAGTCAATCCAGTCTGTCCACTTTTTTGTAAGCACCTCTCGGTTAGTGATACCGTTTTTGTCTTTGATCACCTTTACGATCTGTCCCTTTTCGACTACGATCTTGCTGGTTTTGTCCTTGAGCGTGGCTTCGGTGGCGGCGATGGAATCCTGCGCCGGAAACCAGCGAATGGCCGGGTCGAGGATAGCATGTGGAGAGTCTGGGAAATTCGGGTGTAGGGCCATTATCTTATCTCAATTAAAATGTCCAATCTTCTCTTTCCATAAAACCTTCTAAATTCAAACAATCTATACTGAAATATTCACAGACGTTGGGAATGTGTGCTGCATTTGGCTTTTTAGATTCCTGGGTGATAACACAGCCCTTAAGCGCTTTTGCTTTGGCTATCACAAAGGGATCGGCGACGGGTTTTCCCTGTAAACGCTCCTTTTTACGAACAAGAGATTGAAAATGGGAAACTTTAAATATTTCAACGACAAAGGCAAATTCTTCTGGAGAAGGTAGTTGAAAAAATCTCGGTTTTCTTTTGCCCATTCACCCAACCGGTCACTATATCCCTCAATTTCATTATAAACCTCGCGAACCGAAACGATCTTTCCTTCAGTTATATATTCTTCAAACTTTTTCCACAACGAAGGGAAGCGCATGGGATAATAATTACTAAACAAATCAATCAGGGCGTTGCTATCGAAAACATAGATCATACGCCCCCTCCCCTGGTAAACAATAACTCCTCCATGCCCGGCACACTCTTCACTTTTACCCCGAGATAATCAGCAAGCTGTTCAACGGAGATTCGGTTTTGATACAAGCGGCTGAAGACCAGCTCGATGTAAGAGTCGCCAAGGTATACACCTTTGTTTCGATAATAGTCTCCACCCTTGCCTGATTTAACTTTATCCTTTTTCCATTCTTTTACTTTCTGTTCATAAAATTGCTGGCTCACCAACCTTCTATCGTAAAACTTGCGTAGAATCACTTCACGGCTGACACAATACAGGCTGGCCAAATCGCCTATGGTATTGTCACTAATAGTACCGGTTTTAATCCGCTGGTCAAAATCGTCATCGGGAACAAGAAAGGCGGCTGCAAAGCTGTTACACAATACTTCAATTCGTTTGTTGTCGCCTTGCAAGAAATGAATATAATCTTCAAGTGGCTTATCAACGCCGCCGGTTCCAAACAAAAGATGAGGCAGTTCATGAAAAAGGGTAAAAACCTGTCGTGTATCGGGTTTGCTATTATTGACATAAATAAGCGGAAACCGTTCATCATAAAGGCAGAACCCTGAAAATAAATCGTCCTTGAATGCCTCCTTGAATACAAATACCCCGCATTCTTCAAACGCTTTGCGCCATGCCTTGAATGCCACATCAACACTATTCCACTTAAATTGTTCGTTCAGATCTACGTTCAAGTATTTTCGGACGGCGATAACCATATCAGAGATAGGAATACCAGGAACAAACTTCAGGTCGCGCACAATCTGGCTTTGTGACGGATTTTTACCCTCGTAAAGCTCGACAAGGTTGAGTTGCATGGACTTTGCCTGCCTGAGCATATAGCGCATCCGAGGAGACATCAGTTCGATTTCCTGATCCGGCAAAGTGCGGAAAGCTTGCTTGGGCGTTTCTTCCACGGGCGGTTCTGGAAAAAAGAATAACGCCAGAGGTCGTTTATAAATCTTATAGGCAAGTTCTTCCAACTGTATGTAGGATGGGGAGCCTTCGCCTCTTTCCCACGCGGCAACCGTTTCAGCGGTGATGCGTTTCCTGCCGAGTTTACGGGCTACGTCCTTTACAGGAATGCCCGCCGTTTCGCGCGCCCATCGCAAAACTGAAGGGTTTACGGGAATTGACTGACTCATATTTTCACCTCTACAATCGCCATCGTATCATTGCCGAAAATGTCCACCACCTTGACCGCGATCTTGCGCCGGCCGGGCGCGCATTCGTGGAAAATGCTTTTTAGTTCCAGGGAGCGGTCTTTCTTGGTGCGGAAGGATTGCCACTCGTTTTCGAATATGTAATCTCCGGTCCAGATTTCTTCCCATTCGCCGGTTTCCTCATTCTTAACACGGATGATTTCACGCTTGTTCTCAAAATTGAAATCCACTGCCCAGTAGTCAATCCAATCCGTCCACTTTTTTGTGAGCACCTCGCGGCTGACGATGCCGCTCTTGTCCTTGCTTACCTTAATGATCTGCCCTTTTTCCACCACTATTTTGCTGGCTTTGTCCTTGAGGGTTGCCTCCGCATTGGCGATCGAGTCCTGCGAGTAGAATACCGAAAAATCCGTTAATTCCACCGCCACGCTGCCCATTTGCTTTTTGGAAGGGGGCTTGACGTGCGGCTTGACCTCAATAAAAGAGACATCGTGAAAGACCACCTGGTTCTTTTCCACCGCCCGCTTGTCGAAGACCTCGGCGGGAATGTACTTGGGGGCGATGTCAATGCCCTTGGCGCGGGCTTCATCCAGCACATTGGGGAACAGCCCCATCTCGAACTCAAAGCCCAAGATGTCCACGCGGGTGATGTGCTTCTTGCGGCATTCCAGGATCACCTCTTCCACGAACAGGCGCGTCACCGGCAGGTTGACCGGCCCCACGGCCACCAACCGTCCGGCCTTCTTGCCATGGAAGGTGGCAAAGCCATCGGTCTTTTCCGCGCGGTAGGCCCGCAGGATCAGGTCGAGAAAGGCTGCTTCCTTTTCTTCCAGTTGCTTTTGCTGTTCCGCCTCGCGCAGGTTGGGGTTAACGCCGATATAGTGCTGGCGCTCGTACTTGCCCAGGTTGAGGATTTCAAAGGCGCGGTAGTTCTTGCCATCAGCCTTGAGCTGCCGTTGTACGCCGATCAGCCGCTTCCGGGTGGTGTGAATGCCGAACTTGCCAAGATCGCTGACGATCCACTTGCGTCCCAGCTTTTCGGCCACGGCCGCGGTGGTACCGGAGCCGCAAAAGAAGTCGGCTACCAGGTCGCCTTCATTGGAAGATGCCATTATTATACGTTCGGTTAGCTCTGCCGGTTTTTGTGTTGGATACCCAGTTCTGTCTTTTGCCACTTGGTTCAACTGAGGAATATCATTCCAATAATCTAGGCACAGTGTTCCTTCCTTCATGTAGTATCGCATCACAAGTTCAGGATGGTTTACTTCCCACTCTGGAGATACATCACGAGCACCTTTTATAGGGCTATCCTTCAAGAAGCGGCCAATCAACCTATAGCGCCCGTTTTCGTCTTCATACTTGTATCGTGCTTTCTGCTCATCATCCAAAGGCGACATGATTGCCTCATAGTTGTAAATCCAATTGGCTGATTTAGTGTAGAAATAAATCGTGTCATGGCGGCGGCCATAAGCCACCTTTGGTACTCGTCCGCCCGTATAACACCAAGAAATTTCATTCCTAAATCCCGCCTTGTCGTTATCTCCACCTTTACCAAAAACCTCATCCAGCACCATTCTAATCATGCTGTTTACGCGAGGATCACAATGAACATAAATACTCCCATCCTCGGACAACAAATCCCGCATCAGCGCCAGCCGCTCGTAGATCATGGCGATAAAGGAATCCGCGCCTTTGCCCCAGGTGTCGCGGTAGGCGATTTCTTCCAGGATGTTGGGCTTTTTGGTGAAGGTGTCAGAGTTCCCGTCGGAAGACGTGATCTCGATGTCCATCGAGAAATCCGCACCCACGTCGAATGGTGGGTCAATGTAGATGAGTTTCAGCCCGCCCTGCTTTTCGGTCTCTTCGCGTAGCGGGCCGTTCTTCAGGGATGAGAGGATCAGCTTGTTGTCGCCCCAAATGAGTTTGTTGGTCCAGCCTTTGAGCTGGCGGCCGCGGGCGTCCAGGTCGAACAGACTCATCTGCAAGCGGGTGTCTTTTTCAGCGCGCGGCTCGTCCACCTGCTCGATCACCTGAAAAGGCAGCACAATGTTGCAGACCTCGCTGCTCTTGCCGTTCCAGACCAGTTCCACCTCCCGCTTGTCCTCGAACAGCAGAAAACGATACTTCTCCGGCAACGGCCTACCCGCTTCAATAAAGCGGAGAATCTCCTGTTGTTCCTGTTCAGTCAGTCGCGGCATAAAGTTCCTCTTCCTGTCAGTGTTCTACCCAGTTCAGGTCGATGGGCACTATAGAAAATATAACGGCGCAAATCAGTGGCCTTTGCTATCGCTATTCGCCGAACACGTCCTGCTGCAGAGCTACATAGATCGATGTCCCGGGTCGCACAAGAGGAGCGCAAATTGCTTTCATAAATGCGCGCTTGTCATTCCCGAGTTTGCGGGTCGGGAACAGCCGCTTGGCGGCGTTATAGATGTCGCCCGCTGGGCGTTTGAGGTCGTCCACCGGACCCCCATTCGCGATGCTGTTCCGTAGGGCTTCTGCCTTTGCTTCTATCAGCTGCGGTGCAAGCTCAGACTGCCCGAACGACTCGCATATAACCTTCATTACGGAATCGTCTAACAGGTACGATTCAATTGTCCGCAGCGAGAGCACACGTACCTGCTGAGCGTGCAACGTACGAATCTCTTCATCCGTTCGGTCATCACGGTCGATTACTCGGGTAACACGCACTCCAGGTGCGAGGGCACTCAGTAGCCTTCCCACACCCCGAGGGTCATTCTGAATGTCGTCTGCGTTGCCAGCGCCTAGGAATACCACTTGTGGGTATTCGGTTTGAAAGATTTCGTTGTAGCACTCGGCATCGAAGTCTTTTCCTCCTTCGAGTCGGCCTCCTTCGCAGAGCACGACTCGTTCTGGCGTTACATAGCCAGCGAGATCGTCGAGAGCAATCTGCATAGCTCTCTTCCAAAACGGTCTATTCGGCTCAATGGGGCGTAGTGTCAGTGGCAAGTCGAAATTCACCCCATCGAAATCCAAGAACACAATAGAGCCCGGAGTGCCTTGTGCGAGATCGCGAGCCTTCCTCATCATGCCAACTGAGTGTGTGGCAAGCCAAAGTTGCGAAATTTTTGGGATCGCGCGGAACAACTCGTCGAGAAGAGCGCTCTGAAGCCTTGGCGACATGTGTGCCTCAGGCTCGTCAATGAAGAATACCGTATCATCGAACTCGCGCCGTTTGATCAACAGATCGAGTAGCAAATCGAACGCGGCCTTCTCACCTCCTGAGAGATTCTTGTAAAGAAATGCCTTGCTGTCGCCCTTGTCGAACCTAAATGTCCCAGCCGAAAGAGGATTACCGAGGCTATTGAGCACAAGGCCAGGGAAGAGTCGCTGCATCACGTCCCGAATCTCTCCAATCGA
>Ga0100399_1000882_pt1 | contig 21962 bp, 20 predicted proteins | sample CryGeymeta201523_FD_81545 | JGI IMG/M metagenome (GOLD analysis project Ga0100399, IMG submission 81545) | Groundwater microbial communities from Crystal Geyser aquifers in Utah, USA - Crystal Geyser metaG 2015-23 | ecosystem: Environmental > Aquatic > Deep subsurface > Groundwater | place: USA...
ACATAGTTGCTTTTATCGATGCCGGGATGGATTTGGATCCCAACGGACTTTCGATGTTGTTGGAGCATTTTGAATGGTATGATGCTGATATTATTGTTGGTTCCAAGCGCCACCCTGTTTCTCAAGTTGATTATCCTTGGCAAAGAAGAATCCTAAGTCTTGGTTATCAGCTCTTGGTTAGGATTTTATTTGGTTTAAAGATTAGAGATACCCAAGTTGGGATGAAATTTTTTCGGCGCAAAGTTGTGGAGGATGTCCTCCCTCGTCTTTTGGTTAAAAAATTTGCCTTTGATATTGAGATGTTAGCTGTAGCTAATAGACTCGGTTACAAAAGAATCTATGAAGCCCCAATCCGCTTGGAATGGACTCAGGGAGGAAGCGTGCTTTCAAAATCATTGTGGAGAACTCTTTTTAGTATGCTTTGGGATACAGCCGCCGTCTTTTATCGTCTCCGGATTTTGCGCTATTATGATGATTCAAATAAGCGCAAATGGCGCTATGATAAAGATTTAGATTTTAAGGTAAATGTTTAATGAAAACGATTTTAATAACCGGGGGAGCAGGGTTCATTGGCTCCCATCTTTGTCAAAGACTTGCCAAAAACAATCGCCTTATCTGCGTTGACAATCTTATTAGCGGTAATCGAAAAAACATTAAAAATCTGGAAAGAAATAAAAATTTCAGATTCATAAAGCATGACATCATTAGGCCTCTTAAGATTAAGGAAAAAATAGATGAGATTTATAATCTTGCGTGTCCCGCCTCTCCAGCTGACTTTCCGAAGTTTCCCATAGAGATCCTTCTAACTTCCTCCATTGGGGTGAAAAACATGCTTGATTTAGCAGTTAAGCAGAAGGCAAAGTTTCTTCATACTTCGACCTCTGAAGTCTATGGTGACCCAAAGGTACATCCTCAAAAAGAGACTTATTGGGGTAATGTTAATCCAATTGGCCCCCGATCTTGTTATGATGAAGGCAAAAGATTTGCCGAAAGTCTGATTGAGAATTACCGAAAAAAATACAATCTTGAGACTAAAATCGTTAGAGTTTTTAACACCTACGGGCCCAAGATGCGACTTGATGATGGGCGAGTGATTTCTAATTTTATTACTCAGGCGCTAAAAGGGAAGGACCTAACTGTTAATGGCAATGGCACTCAGACCCGCTCATTTTGTTATATCAACGATATGGTAGAAGGGATTATTGAAATGATGAAAAGCCGCGAGATCGGACCGATCAATCTCGGCAATCCGGATGAATATAAAATTTTAGATTTGGCAAGGAAAATAATCGTCTTAACTGGCTCAAAATCAAAAATTACCTTTCGACCCTTACCTGCCGATGATCCAACCAGAAGAAAGCCAGATATAACTCTAGCTAAAAAGAGGCTCGGTTGGAAGACAAAAGTAAGCCTTGAAGAAGGCTTAATTCAGACAATTAAATATTTTAGGTCGATAATCTAAATCTTTTTTCAAAAGTCCGTAAGCTGACCATCCCCACTAAAGATAAACCAATCACAAGATAAAAAAGTTGATTTTGGCTGAGCCACTGGGGGAGAAGAAACGAGGGGATAATTCCCAAGATTAGCCCTAAATTTCCCAAGACGCTTGAAGCTTCTTTTATTTTTTCCTCAAAGGTGTCAAGCATCAAGGCGGTAAAAGCCCCTTGGCCTAGTGATCCGCCTAATCCAAGAAATAACATAGCGAAAGCCAAAGCAGGAAGAGTTTTAAGGTTTAAAAAGATAGTCACTGCCAAGATATTGGCGATGATTGAGCTATAAATTAAACCAAATCTACCTTTGATATCAGATAAATATCCTGCTGGTAAAAGCACTAAGATGAGGGTGAGATGGAAGATTGAGGTAATAGCCCCAACCCAACCGAGACCAAAATTTTTCTCGATAACAGTAGGGATAGCACCAAGGATAAGTCCGAGTAAAAAGCCCCCAGCGACGGAATGAGGAATTAAAAAGAGAAGTTTTGGATCTTGAGCCAGCTTGACCATCAGTTTAAAATTATGAACCTCGTTTTGGGATAAAGCAGGTTTTTCCCTGAGATTGCCGAGGAAAAAAAGTAAACTGGTTCCTAATAACATTAACATGCCCAATAAAAGAAAGATTTGATTAATGTCGAGAGCTTTTAAGAACAGACTGACACCAGCTACTCCTAAAAAACCGCCAAAGGTGCGGACCGACTCAATCGTACCGGTAAACTCACCACGCTTATCTTTCGGTGCAATCAGGCGCAAAAAATCAGCTCGGGCAATCCCGATTACTCCTGCCCCTATCCCCAAAATGAAAGAGAGAAGATAAATCAAAAAAGCAATCTTTAAAACGATACCAAAAACAAGGGCAACATAGGTAGCAAAGCCGATGATAAAAGCAAGCTTGATGCCGATCTTTCTGACTGTCGCCGGACCAATGAAATTCCCCAAAACAATCGCTCCATAAAGAATGGCTAGCGAGCGAAAAGCCAGATTAACCTGGCCGATGGTTTGATAAAAGGCGGTAAAGTGTTGCTCGGCCGCATTAAATCCAAAAAAAAGAAGGCCAAAGGCGAAAGCAATGATAGTCAGGTTGCGATTTTTAAAGGCGATGATTTTCATTTAGGCAAGCTTATTGTATCATAGAGATATGGTCAAATCGCTCTTTATCGAATTTCGTTTTGGCGAGCGTTCGCTTAAGGGGCTGACTGATAGCGGCGCCAACCATCTAATTATCGCTATGAACAAGCTCAACAGGAATCGTTGGCAAGTTCTGGAGAAAACTGGTATTAAACTTAGTATTTCTGTTAATGCCTTCGATTATGGTTGTCCCCTGAACCCTAAAGCAAAAGAAAAACTTTTTGAAAGGATTAAAAAGGTACTGGCATTCAACTCAACTGAGATTTGGCTTGACCATTTTCGTTTTGACGGCCATTGGGAAGCGATCAAAGAAAATCGCATTCCAGGAATCCACCAAGAATGCCAATGGTGTCGCGGTCAAGAGAGAGTAAAAGCCCTGGTTGATATTGCTCAAGAGGTAAAAAAGATGCTCCCAAAGGGAGTAAGCCTTGGCTATTTTGCCGTTCCTTACAAAGAGACAGAGGTTCCCGAGCTAGTCTCTGGTTTGGGACAAGACCATGGCCAATTGGCTGAAACTTTTGATCTTCTAAGTCCGATGTTATACCATCGGATGATTAAGAAACCAGTTAAATACATTCATGATTATGTGGTTTGGCTTAAAGAGAAAACCCAAAAACCAATCCTGCCTATTATTCAAATAAAAGATATGCCTGATGAATTACCCGATAAGTTATCAGAAGAAGAGATAACAGCGGCATTCAAAGAGGCGGCCCGACCACCTTCAATTGGAGTCGCCTTTTTTTGCTGGGATCATGCAATTGAGAAAGGAAAGTCTGAACTTATAAAAAAACTTTTCAAACAAAGAGGATGAGAATTGTGATTTTTAATTGGCGGGATATCCGACATCCCCATGCTGGTGGGGCAGAAGCTGTTACTTTTGAGCATGCGAAAGCTTGGGTAAAAGCAGGGCATAATGTAACTTGGTTTTCTTCAGGATTTAGGGGTGGAAAAAGGGAAGAAATAGTTGAAGGCATAAAGATTGTGCGACGAGGCAACCAGCTACTTGGAGTTCATATTGCAGCTTTATTTTGGTATCTCAAACATGTCCGTGGCCGAGTAGACCTTGTCGTTGATCAATTTCATGGAATTCCATTTTTTGCCCCTCTTTATGTTGCCGAGAAGAAATTAGCTTTTATTCATGAAGTTACTTGCGAAGTTTGGTTTCTCAACCACCTTCCTGGTCCTTTTAGGTTCTTGGCAGGACTCGTCGGCTATTTCACCGAGCCCTGGATTTTCCGACTTTTTTATCGTCGGATCCCTTTCTTGACAGTTTCTGAGTCAACAAAAAAAGATCTTGTCTCATGGGGGATTCCCCAAAATAATATTACCGTAATTCACAATGGGCTTCGGGCAAAGACTTTGTGGCCGTTTCCTAAGAAAGAAAAAAAACCAACGATTATTTTCCTAGGGGCTCTAGCTCGAGATAAAGGGATCGAGGAGGCAATTAAAGCATTTAGTTTAATTAATCAAAGAAAAAGAAATTTTCAATTTTGGGTTGTAGGAAGAGGCGATCCATTATATCTGAGGAAGCTTAAGGCAATAGTGAAGAATCTTGGCCTTGTTAAAAAAGTTAGATTTTTTGGTTTTGTTTCTGAAAAGAAAAAATTTGAGCTTTTAGCCCGGGCCCATATATTGGTTAATCCCTCGGTTCGAGAGGGATGGGGCTTAGTCGTGATCGAGGCAAATGCGGTGGGGACTCCTGCTGTCGTTTATAATGTCCCCGGATTGCGCGATTCTACAAAGCACGGAGTAACGGGATTGATTTGTGCTAAAAACATAACAGAAGAGTTAGCTAAGAATGTGATAAAATTATTAGAAGACAGAGATCTTTATCAGGAATTACAAAAAAACGCTTTAAAAGAAAGTAAAAAATATTCGTGGGAAAAAGCCACGAAGTTGAGTCTTAATCTTATTTCAAGAATTTTAAATGAACGAGGATAAGGTTTATGCCACAAGTTGTTCTTATTACTGGTTGTTCTTCTGGTCTAGGTAAACTCACCGCCGAGACATTAGCTAATCAGGGATATATTGTATATGCCGGAATAAGAAAACCAGAAGACATAAAAGATCTTAAATCTGTCTGGAAAACTAAATACCCGACGCTTTATCCTGCAAAACTTGATATTACTAGCGATGGTGATTGTAAGAGGGTAATAAAAAAGATTATCACTGATCAAGGGTGTATTGATGTCTTGATTAATAACGCCGGCTATACCATTGTTGGGCCAACAGATGGGTTCGCCACTAAAGCATATCTTGATATCTTAAACACCAATACCGTGGGAGCCTTTCGCCTTATTCGGGAAGTCCTTCCCCACATGCGATCTAAAAGATCTGGTCGGATAATAAACATTACTTCACTTAACGGTTTACTGGCGCTACCAAATTTTGGTCTTTATTCCTCTTCGAAATTTGCTTTGGAAGCGCTTGGCCAATCCCTACGCTATGAATTAAATACTTACGGTATATGGGTGACGAATATAGAGCCGGGCGCCATTGCCAAAAAGGACCCAGCTGGCGGTAAAAGACTCCCCCACACGCCGGCGAGAGAAAAGTTTTGGATTATTAAGAAACTAATGCCAATGATTACCCAGGAGGAAGTTGTAAAAAGGATAGAAGGAGTAATTGTTAACCCAACGCCCCCTGCCAGAGTTATCATCGGGCGAGATGCCCAAATTACAACCTTTCTACAAAGATTTCTACCGCAAAGGATTTGGGATTTTCTATTGTGCCTAGTTTGGAACAAATGAAAAAAGGAGAACTCCCAACTATTTCAGTGGTTACAGCCACTTATAATTCTGCCAAAACTCTGGATAAATGTCTTGGTGCGGTACGAAGGCAAGATTATCCCCAAAACAAAATCGAGATTATCTTAGGAGATGGTGGCTCTACCGATAGCACACTTGAGATTGCTAAAAAATATAAAGCCAAAGTTATTAAAATTCCTGAGTATAAACAGCATGCAGAGTATAATCGAGGAGTAGCATTTAATCATGCGAGAGGGGAGCTGGTTTTGATCCTGGATCATGATAATTTTTTGCCTTATTCCACTTGGTTAAGAGATATGGTCAGACCGCTTCAAGAAAACCGCAAAATGGTGGCGACAGAAACTTGCTATTATAATTACAATCGTAAATATAAACTACTTGATCGATATTTTGCCCTTTTCGGAACCAGTGAACCTTTACCATACTACCTAGGAAAAGCAGATAGGCTGCCCCAGACAGCAAAAACCTGGGTTAATTTGGGTAAAGCTTATGATAAGGGAAATTATTATCTTGTAGAGTTTGAGAAAGACCCTCTTAAAATTCCAACTATTGGGACAAACGGTTGTCTGATGCGCCGAAAAATAGTCTGTAAAGGCGATATAAGACCGGAATATCATTATCCAATTGATGTGATGGTAGATGTGATTAAACTTGGGTATAACCAGTTTGGTTTTGTCAAAAATTCTATTATTCACTTAACCAACCTTAGGGGTTTTTGGTCTTTTTTAAAGAGAAGGAAAATGTTTGTAGAAAAGTATCATTTTCAAGATTGTTCCAAACGTCGTTATAGTGTTTTTATGAAAGGTGATGAATGGCAGTTGATCAAATATATTTTCTATAGTCTTACAATTGTAAAGCCCATTTTTGATGCCTTCAGAGGTTTTTTGCAAATTCCTGATCCTGCTTGGTTTCTCCATCCCTTTATGTGTTTTGGAACAACCATTATATATGGATTTGTTACTATCAGAAATAAACTTCTAGGAAACTATGGCCAAAAATGAAAAAAAAGAAATTTTACTGCTCACGATTGCTTTTCGTCCCAACATAGGTGGAATCGAAACCCATTTCGATGATCTTATTAAAGCACTGACGAAGAGAGATTGGTGGGTTTGGGTCTTAACTTATCAGCCAGTTGAAACTAAAGAGAGGGGAAAATGGATTGAGCAGGGAGGGGGATTTACTATTTTTCGCCTTCCGATTATCCGTGGTTTTTTTTACAAATTGGTTGATAGACCGCTTCTCGAGTTTTTATATCTTGCTCCAGGACTCTTTTTAGCAACACCAACTTTTTTATTATTCAAAGGAAGCCGTATTGGTGTTATTCATGCTCAAGGCTTGGTTGCTGGCTTTGTTGGAGTTTTTTGGGGAAAGATTTTTGGAAAAAAGGTAGTAGTCTCGACCCATTCAATTTATCATTTTCCAAAAGCGGGATTCTATCGCAGTTTTGCTTCTTGGATTTTTAGAAATGCTAATTTTTCAATGGGCTTATCAAGACAGGCAAAGGCGGAGATTCTTTCTCTGGGAATTCCAAAAGAGAAGGTTGGGGTTTTTACATATTGGGTGGACTTTGACAAGTTCAAAGTTCAAAGTTCAAAGTTCAAAGTTAAAGAAAAGTTAGAGTGGGCAGATAAATTTGTCGTTCTTTTTGTAGGCAGATTGGTGCCGGAAAAAGGAATAAAGGAATTAATTGCAGCGGCAAAGCTTTGGGACAAAAGAATAACTTTGGCGATAGCCGGTTCGGGACCGCTGGAATCCTACATCAAACATCAAACATCAATCATCAATCATATTGTATTTCTTGGCAAACTTAATCAGGATGAGCTGCCAAACTATTATTCCGCAGCGGATTTATTAATCGTGCCGTCTGTTCACGAAGAAGGTTTTGGTCGAGTGATTTTGGAGGCTTTATCTTGTGGAACACCAGTGATTGGGGCCAATCGGGGTGCCATTCCTGAGGCCTTGGATGAGTCAGTTGGAAGATTAATCGAAGTTAGTCCGGAAAATATTAAAAAGGCGGTCGAGTATTTTTATGATCACCCAGAGGAGCTTAAAAAATTGGCAAAAAATGCCAGAAAATACGCCGAAAAAAGATTTAGTGAGAAAAACACGGAGATGATTATTAGAAGTTACTATGATTGATAAAGAAAAACTTAATCAGCTCCTTGCCAATACTGGTGATATGGCGCTTAAGAGAAGGGCAAGAAGAATTCTTGAGGAACTCTCACCTAAAAAAGGAGAAAAGATTCTTGATGTAGGCTGTGGGGATGGATTTTATTTGCATTTTTTATCGAATTTGGGAGAATTTAAGCTGGTAGGACTGGATAACAACCCTCTAGCTTTGGTAAGCGCTAAGAAAAATCTAAAAGGAAAGAAAATAAAATTAGTCGAAGGCGATATTTTTAAAATGCCATTTGCAGATAACAATTTTGACAAAATCATTTGTAGCGAGGTTTTGGAACATCTAAAGGATGATTTAGCTGGGTTGAAGGAGTTAAAAAGAGTTTTAAAACCTCGAGGAATTTTAATGGTCTCCGCCCCTAATCATAATTACCCCTTTTTTTGGGATCCAGTAAATTGGATCTTGGAGCGAATTTTTAAGACTCATATAAAATCTGGTTTTTGGGCCGGAATTTGGAACCAGCACCTGCGGCTTTATAAACCATTGGAAATTAAAAATGTGGTTGAGAAAGCTGGTTTTAGAGTCGAAAAACTTGAGTCTTTGACTTTTTGGTGCCTGCCGTTTAATCATAACCTGCTTCACCTTGCCGCCCGTGTGCTTTATGGCGGAAAGCTTTCTGGCCAGCTTGCCTCGGTAGTAAGCAAATACGAGACCAAAACAAAGCGTCCATTTTTAGTTAGTTTTGCCTTTTGGGTTGTAAATACAATCGATAAACTAAATGATATATGGATTCCGAAAAATAGAGGAGTTGGAGTTTTTGTAAAGGCTTACAAATGAGAATTCTAATTTTAAACTGGAGAGATATTACTCACCCTTGGGCTGGAGGGGCCGAGAGACATCTTCATGAACTAGCTAAACAGTGGATTAAAAGTGGACACGAGGTTTTGTTTTTATGCGGCGGGTATAAAGGAGCCTTGAGAAGCGAAAAAATAGGTGGAATACAAATATTTCGAATTGGTGATACTTATTTATGCTATTTATTAATTCCCCTTTACTACATTTTTAAGTTACGATGGCGTAAATTTGATTGCATAATTGATACTGCTCATGGAATACCATTCTTTACCCCTTTATTTACTAGAAAGCAGAAGCTATTGGTTATTCATCATAATCACGAAAAGTTATGGAAGACGGAATTTAGTGATTTGACAGCGAAGGTTGGCATCTTCTTGGAAAATATCGTTGTTCCTAGTTTGTATAAAAAGGTGCCAGTTGTAACACTTTCTGAATCTGAAAAGAAGCTACTTCAAAAGAAGGGATTTCAATCAGTAGAGGCTATTCCTCCGGGTATAGAAAGCAGTTTTTTTCAAAGAAATGGGAAAAGGGCCAGTAAGCCCACCATTTTATATTTAGGTCGGCTGAGAAAGTATAAAAGAGTTGACCTTTTGTTGTATTCATTTTCAGAAATTAAGAGAAAAGTCCCGAGCTCCCAATTAATAATTGCGGGAGATGGTCAGGACAGGGCACGCCTGGAATATATAGCCAGAGCGGAAAAGGTAGACGGTAACGTCGTTTTCAAAGGCTTAGTTTCAGAGGACGAGAAGGTAAGTTTGTTGCGACAAGCATGGGTGCTTGCCTTTCCGTCTTTAATTGAAGGATGGGGATTAGTTGCGATGGAAGCCGCTGCCTGTGGTACTCCGACAGTCGGGTTTAATGTTCCTGGAATTAAGGATGCAATTAGGAACGGGGAAACTGGTTTGTTAGCTAAGACTCGAAAAGAATTTATTCAGTCAATCATAAAAATTATCAAAGATAGAGGACTTAGGTTGCGGTTGTCTGAAGGCGCTAAAAGCTGGGTAAGGCAGTTTAGTTGGGAGCATGCTGCTCAATCTTTTATTAAAAGAATTTCCGATTTAGAGAGGGAAGGTAAAGATGAAATTCGCTGACATAACCAATTTACTGGAAAAGTTGGGAATTAAAATACCTGAAACTTTTTGGAAAGAAGAAATTGTTAGATTTATAACTGAGAGCCGCAGTGAAAGAATAGTTGAAATACCCCTGGTCTTAAATTATATTCCCCAAAAACAATCAAAAATTCTAGATATTGGTTGTCGCTATAGCTTATTACCAATTCAATTAGCTAGTTTGGGACACGAAGTTTATGGCATAGATATTTATCCTTATAAGCGGAGACATCCAAATTTACGTTTTTTTAGAAAGGATTTTAGACAATCACCTTTTAAGGATAATTTTTTTGATGTGGTGATTTCCCTTTCAACAATAGAGCATATTGGACTTGGATTTTATAAGGAAGCGAGAAATCCAGAAGGTGATAAAGAAGCTTTAGAAGAAACAAGGAGGGTACTTAAGCCCGAAGGAACTCTTTTACTGACTGTACCTTTTGGACAACCAATTGATTCTGGTTGGTATAAAGTATATGACAGAAAAAGAATTTCCAAATTACTATCGGCTTTTAATGTTTCTGTAATAAAAGTATTTGCAGAGATGAATGGCATCTGGCAACCGCTTTCAATTAACAAAGCAGAAAAGATGGATTCTACTGGAAGAGTAAAGGCAGTTATATTTATTTCGGCCAAAAAGAAATGAAGAAAGTAATTTTTTGGTTTTTTGTTTTATCTGTATTTCTTGTTTTTTCTTGGTTCAGAAACGGCTTGACTATTGCAGGAGGGGAGGAAAGTTTTTCAATTTTTAACTCTACTTTAATTATAGCTCAAACCTCACTATGGCAGCTGAGTGGAACTGGTTACCCCCTCCCGTTTTACTCCACGCGTCTGCTCCCTGTCTTATTTAACGTTGTACTAACGCAATTAGGTATGCCATCGTTTTTGATCCAGGCGGTTTTCTATTTTTTCATTCTTCTTTCAGGATTCACAGGTACTTTTTTATTAACTAGGTTTCTGTTCAAGAAGGAGAACAACCTGGACAAAATTTCCTTCCTGGCCGCTTTATTTTATGTCTTTAACCTTTATGCTCTCTCCCAAATATTTAACAGGTTTTTGTATTCAGGAATGTTCCTATGGGCTTATTTGCCGATCTTTTTATTTTTATGGTTAAAGTGGCTTGAGGAGGGTACTAGAAAATATTTCCTTATTTTTTTGGCAACTTCCTTGTTATATTCATTAACTTATCTTCAACCTGCGCATTTAATAACTCTTTGGTCTTCTGCTGCAGTTTGTTTTTTAATTGTGGTTATTAAGAAGCATATCCAAAGAAGGAAAGCAACTATTCTTGCTCTATTGGGATTTCTTTTCTGGGTAATTATAAATGTGTGGTGGTTGTATCCATATGCAAAGCTTAGTGATCTAAGTGTTACAGAAATTTCTTCTTGGCAGTCTAATTTTGATTCCTTGCGTGGAGTTAGCCAATATTTTCCAACTAATCAAATTTTACTTCTTCGGCAAAATTTTCTTTTTGGCAAAGATAGTTTTTGGTATAGCTTTTATTCTCAGCCCTGGGTTTATGTGATAAGTATTGGTGTTTTATTAATTGCTATTTTAGGATTGATAACAAGTAGAAAAGAAAAAAACTGGCTTTATTTAGCAGTTCTAGCTTTTATTGGTTGGTTCGTTAGTAAAGGGACAAATCCACCCCTGGGCTATTCTTTTTTTAAATTTTTATTTTCTAATTTCCCTTTTACAGCCGCCCTTAGGAATCCTTATGAGAAATTTGGATTGGTTTGGCTTTTACCATATTCAATTTTCTTTGCCTTGGGCGTTGGCTGGATTTATAAAAGGTTGAAACCAAAGATAAGAGAAATTGTTGTAGGAATAGTTTTGATTTTATCATGCGGTGTCTTGGTTTGGCCAATGTGGACCGGCGATTTATACAAAGATATTAAAGTTGAGGTGCCCGAATATTACCGGCAAACGAATGAATTTCTAAATAGGGATAAAACCGACGGCAGAATTTTAATGTTGCCCATGATTGGTGGTGACGGAGTACGCTACAAGTGGGGTTATCAGGGAGTTGAGCCAAGTGAATTCTTCTTTGACAAACCAGCCGTTTCCAAAATTCTCAGAACCAGCTATTTTGATGAAAAATACCAGAGATTAAGCGAGGCCTTTAGTCAAAACCAAGATTTCAACCAGCTACTTTCCGAAATGAATATAAAATATTTAGTCTTACATGATGACCTAGATACTAAGGTAAGCGGGGCAAGTAGTTCAGCAGAGGTTAGAAAAGTTTTGGATAAAAATCCGGATATTAAATTTTTAGAGAAATTTGGAGAGCTTTCTGTCTTTGAATTTTTAGGCAATAAAAATCCGAGTTTGTTTGTTGCGACTAAAGAAGGAAAAGAAATTAATCCTCTTTCTTACAATAAATTAAGCCCGACTCGATATGTCGTAAGCGTTAAGAAGGCAAAAAATCCTTATAATCTTGTTTTTAAATCAACCTTTAATGATCTTTGGGAGGTAAGGATTGACGGAGAGAAAATTGGCGGTCATTTTTTGGTTTATGATTATGCGAATGGATGGAAGATGGAAAAAGAAGGCAGTTATAATATTGATGTTGTTTTCAAGGTTTGGCCATGGGAATGAAAAAGATCAATAAACAGAAAACAATAAGCAAAGAACAGGAAATTCATATTTGGGCGGTGGCGGCGCATGGGGAGGGAATTTCCGGAAGCGATCGGATTTTTATTGAATTTGCCCGGCGTTGGAGCAAAAAGTATCCGGTGACAATTTACCTTTGGCAAGAAGGCTACCAAATGTGCCAGCGGCAAGCCTTACGCGGCAAGGGTCTTAATTATGAGATTTTGCCCATGGAGCCGTGGAGCCGCCTTGGCTTTTTCCTTGCTTATCTTGCCAGGATTGTTAAAGCTTGCCTCAAGGCTGCCTCGTTGACTTTGGCAAATCAGTCCACCACTATTGTTTACAGCGCCTCCGAGTTCTGGATGGATTCCCTGCCGGCTTTTATCCTTAAGCTTCGCTTCCCCGAAATAACTTGGGCGGCCGCCTGGTATCAAACTGCCCCCCAGCCCTGGGTGGGATTTGCCGAAGGGGAGCGGGTTGCGACTTACAGACTTTCTGCCTTTGCCTACTGGTTTGTTCAACAGCCAATAAAGCCAATAATCAGCCGATTTGCCGACTTTGTTCTAATAAACAATGAGGAAGAGAGGAAACAATTTCCAAAACATGCGAAGGAAGGACGAACTATCGTAGTCCTCGGCGCAGTGGATTTGGAAAAAATTAGAAATTGGAGATTAGAAATTAGAAATTTACCGAAGGTATATGATGCTGTCTTTCAAGGCCGGTTCCACCCCCAAAAAGGAGTGGTTGAACTCGTTGATATTTGGAAGAAGGTAGTTGAGAAGAAACCGAACGCAAAACTAGCCATGATTGGTGATGGACCCCTCATGACTAAAGTCAAATCACAAATCACAAAACACAAATTACAAAGAAATGTCAAATTGTTCGGCTATGTTTTTGATGGGCCAAAGAAGTATAAAATTTTTTCCCAGAGCAAAATTGTGGTTCACCCAGCCTTTTATGATTCCGGCGGTATGGCGGCAGCTGAAGCAATGGCTTTCGGTTTACCTGCAGTTGGATTTGATTTAAAATCCTATGAGTCTTACTATCCGAAGGGGATGGTAAAAGTGAAAACTGGAGACTTAGACGCCTTCACGCGAGAAATAATTAAATTGTTAAAAGATGACAAAAGGAGAAATTCTTTAGTAAAAGAAGCGCTGGGAATGATAGAAGCAAATTGGTCTTGGGACCAACGAGCGCGCCAGATACTAAGCGGAATTAATAATGGTAGAAACAAGATCTAAAATTTCTGTTATTATCCCAACATTTAACAGCTGGGAGACTTTGAAAAGCTGTATTGCATCGATTCAAAAACAAACACTAAAACCGCTTGAGATAATTATTGTTGATAATGCTTCTATAGACGGAACTTCGGAAAAGGTCAGAAAAGGATTTCCGCAAATTGAAATAGTTCGACTTAAGGAAAATACCGGTGTCACCGGGGGCAGAAATGCAGGAATAAAAGTTGTGAATAGAAAAACCGATTACCTTTTCTTTTTTGATCACGATATGGTTGCTAACGAGAAAATGCTTGAAGAATTGGTAAAAGTTGCCGAGTCTAACCCTAAAATTGGAATTGTAACTCCAAAAATTTATTATTTTGAGGATAAAAAAAGAATTTGGGCAGCAGGTACAGAAATCAATCTCTGGACTGGACAGGTACTTTTTCGAGGAGGAAAGGATAGGGGACAGTATAATAAGATTGCGGATGTTCAGGTAGCACCGGCGGCGATGTTAGTCCGAAAAGAGATGATAGACAAAATTGGTAGGTTTGACGATATCTATTTTGCCACTTACGAAGATACAGATTTTTGCTTTAGGGCAAGAAAAGCAGGATACAGAGTTGTTTATATACCAAAAGCAATTACCTATCACAAAATCCCTTTGAGAGAGAGAGAATCTGTGGAGAGGCTTCTCTCACGGGCTTATTGGGTGGGGAGAAATAGGATGATTTTTATGAAAAGGTATGGAAAAAATTTCTGGCTGTTTTTATTATTTTTACCAGTTTTTACGCTTTATTACGGTTTTTTGGCACTCCGCTTTAAGAAAATCAGTGGCATGGTAGATTTTTTAAGAGGCACTTTATCAGGATTTCTGTTAATACTTAAAGGAAAAGTATGAGATTAAAATATTGGAGATTATACTTACCATTTACTTATCCTAATATCATCTGGCAGAAGATGGATAAAATGGCAAAAACAATTTTGGACGTAGGCTGTGGGGATGGAAGCTTTATCGCTCTTTTAAACAAAGATAAAAAATTTGAGGTAATAGGAATCGATGCTTATAAGCCTTATCTTGCGAAAGCTAAAAAAACAGGAGTTTATAAAAAATTAATTTTGGGAGATGTAAGAAAGTTGCCTTTTAAAGAGAAATCTTTTGACATTGTTCTTTGTTCCCAAGTAATTGAACACTTGAAGAAAGAAGAAGGAGAGGAGCTAATTAGGGATTTAGAAAAAACCGCCAAAAGACAAGTAATTGTTGCCACTACGGTGGGCTTTTTTCCTTACGAGCCTTTTGAAGGAAAAGATGAAAATCCTCTCCAAGTCCATCAGTCAGGTTGGGAACCAAAAGAATTTGAAAAAAGGGGATATAAAGTTTATGGGCAAGGCGCGGGGTTTGTTTACGGGAGAAAAAGGATTGTAAGGCCTTTGCCCCAGCTTTTGCAAATTCCATTTTTTGGTCTTTCCTACTGTTTATCGCCCTTGTTCTATTTTTCCCCAAAACATGCCGCTTATATGATTTGTGTTAAAAATTTATGAGAAAGCAGTTGCCTTTGGTTTCTATCATTATTGCCAATTATAATGGGGAGAGATTTCTGCAAACTTGTCTCTCTTGGGTTTTAAAAACTAATTATTCAAATTTTGAAGCGATCTTAATTGATGATGGCTCAATTGATAAAAGCGTTCGGATAATAAAAGAATTTGCTCAAAAGGATAGGAGAATAAAGCTTTTTAAAAATAGAAAAACTTTGGGAGCCGCCGCTAGTCGGAATAAGGGAATCAAGAAATCCAGCGGTGAAATTATAGTTTTTCTGGACAATGATACTGAAGTTGAACAAGAGTGGTTAAAAGAGTTAGTCAATGTTCTTCAAAGTAGTCCAAAAATTGGTGGAGCTTGCTGTAAGCTTTTGGACTTTGAAAAAAGAGATAAAATCCAATTGGCTGGCTTAAAGCTTATTCCTCATACCGGTTGGGGGATTGGTTTAGGGGTTGATCAAAGAGACGAGAAGTGGGATAAACAGGCTGAAGTAGTAGCGGTCTCTGCTGCTTTGGCAGTAAAAAGACAGGTTCTGGATAAAATCGGAGGTTTTGATGAAAAACTAGCGGTTCATACCGAGGATTTGGATTTTTGCTGGCGTGTTTGGCTGGCTGGTTACAAGATTATCTATGTCCCCACTTCCAGAGTTTATCATTGGACAAAAACTCTTGAGCAGCGCAAAGATATGAAGGCAACAAAATCTTTTATTTACTTTCATATCAATAAAAATACCCTTCGTACCCTAATTAAGAACTATGAATTTTTCAATATGTTAAAATATTTAAGCTGGGCCTTTTTAATAAATTTAGGAAGGGCTATCTTGGTTTTAATTAGGCGTAAGGATTTTACTGCTATTTATGGTTTTCTAAAAGGTTTGGGGTGGAATTTAGTGAATTTGCCTGATTCTCTGAAAGAACGAGAAAGAATTCAAAGATTGAGAAAAGTTTCAGACAGATATCTTTATCAGAAAATTATGACCCATGATTCGCTTTGGCAGATATATCGAAAACATTTTTCTCAAACCAAACTTTTATGAATCAATTAGCTCTTATCAGGAAAATAGATAGTTTTTTAGCCCCAATTTATGTTAGCTGTCCTTGGACTTATTATGGAATTATTACAAGAGCGGTGGGGCAAAATGTTGGGAGATTGTTAGATGTGGGTTGTGGGGATGGGAGCCTAGCGAAGGTACTTAATTTAAATAAGAATTTTAAGTTGACAGGGGTTGATATCTTTGAACCATATCTTAAAAAGGCAAGAAAAACTGGTCTTTATGAAAAATTAATCAAAGCTGATGTTAGAAATTTACCTTTTAAGGAGGAGAAATTTGATGTTGTCTTTTGTGCGCACCTGATAGAGCATTTGACAAGAAAAGAGGGGTTTAAGTTGATAAAAAGATTGGAAAGTTTAGCGAGGAAAAAAGTGGTAATTGCTAGTCCAGTGGGATTTTTACCTCAAGATGAGTATAATGGTAATCCTTTTCAGAAGCATAAGTCTGTTTGGTGGTCTGAAGATTTTAAAACAAGAGGATACAAGGTAGTGGGACAAGGTTTAAGGTTAATTTATGGGCAGCAGAATGTGGTAGAAAGGCTTGGGCTTTTAAGCTACCTTTTTTCTCTAGTTTCTTTAGCTTATCAGCCATTACTTTTTTTGAATCCCAATTTAGGTGTTTATATAATTTGTTGGAAGGAGATGGGCGTTCCCTCAGACATGGACGGTAGAGTGTTATGAGAAAGCGATTTTCTCTTATTTTTCCTTTATTGCTGGTTTTGTTAATTTCAGGATTTTTGGTCTCGGTTTGGTTTAGGAAGGGAATGTTGTTGGGAGGCGGCGAGTCGGCTCTTCCTTTTTATAATCCTGGTAGATTATTTAATATAACCCGCTATACTTGGAGCGATGCGCCGCTTGGGAATTATACTGCAGGAACAATTCTTTTTGCTCCCTTTTACTTCATTATTAGTAGTTTCGTAGAATTGGGTATTGCAAAATTTTTTCTTCAAGCCTCGTTATTTTGGTTACTACTATTGATAGGAGGTTTATCTGGATATTGTCTGGTATTGGAAATACTAGGTAAGGGTAGGCGTTTAACGGCTGCTCTCTCTGGACTTTTTTATATTTTAAACCCCTTTACTATGGTGAATATTTGGAACCGCTTTCAGTACACTTATATGTTTCTTTATGCCTTACTTCCCTTTGGGCTTTATTTGTTTGTTAGAGGATTGAAGGAAAAAAAATATAATTATGCTTTTTTGTTGAATCTTACTTCTTTGGGTTTTGTAATGGCCTTTACCTCAATTCCACTTTTAGAACTTTTTTGGATAGTTTTGGGAGCCTATTTGCTGTTTTATATTGCCGTTAATTGGCCTGATAAAAAAGCTGTTTTCTTCTCGGTAAGGTTCTTCTTTTTATGTCTAAGTTTTTGGTTTTTATTCAACGCCTGGTGGGTGCTTCCTTTTCTGAAAACTCTTTTAACCACGGCTTATATTACTACCGAAGCTTACACGATTTTGTCTAATATAGGTACCTTTCAAGCTTTAAGTGAACGACTAGGAAATCTTTCTTTTCTTTTCCGCCTTATGCATAAAGACTTTTTTTACAATATGAAGGAAGTTTGGGGACCAATTTATTTTAGCCCGCCATTTGTAATCTTAAGTTTTTTGATTCCTTTCCTTGCCTTCTCATCTGTTTTTGTTAAGAAAAAACCTAAAGAATATTTTTTCTTTCTGCTTTTAGCAGTTTTGGGAATATTCTTTGCCAAAGGTTCTACCCCTCCTTTAGGAGGAATTTTTCTTTGGTTTTTTTCTCGCCTCCGCCCTCTTGAAGCTTTCCGCAATCCTTTTGAGAAAATTGGCCTTATTTTACCTTTAGCTTATGCTCCATTGATTGGTTTAAGCTTGACAAATTTTTATGGATGGTTGAAGAAAAAAACAACCATTTTAAGAGCAAACTTTCTGTTTTCTGTTTCCTGTTTTCTATTATTTATTGTCTACATGTTTCCTATGTGGAATGGTTGGGTTTTTACTTCTAATATTCCTCCAGCTAATAATCTAAAAATCGGCTACAAAGTAAAAGTACCTGATTATTACAAAGAAGCTAATGAATGGTTAAACAGAGAGAAAGAAGATTTTCGAATAATTGCCTTACCGATTGGAGGAGAGGGTATTACTTATAATTGGGAATATGGCTATTCGGGAGTAGAGCTTTCTAATAATTTATTTGACAAACCTTTTATTTCTTTATCTACCACTATTCCATATCTTCATGGCATTGTCAGTCAGCTTGAAAAAACTCTTTTAACTCAGCCCACAGACTTTGCTTCCTATTCTGCCCTTCTTAACACTAAGTATGTGATAGTAAGAGATGACATTGATTTTAGAGAAAGAAAAATGAGGAATTCGCAAGATTTTAATGAGTTTCTGTTGAGTAATAAAGACATTGGAGTCTCTTTTGTCAAAAATTTTGGTAAACTTAATTTTTATAAATTGAGTGAGGAATTTTTCTTGCCCCGAATCTACCCTGCACAATCTGTTCATTATTTTTCTGGCGAGGATGGGAGTTATGTTGAGCTATTTTCACTTTCCGGATTTAAAAGGGACGACATCTTTCTTAATAAAATCAATAAAGAAAACTCTAGAGAATGGGAGTTTGCAAATTTAATTGTTAATAATTTTTACATTTCTCCAGAGACGGCAATATTTTTGGAAAAAACACCAAGAGTATCTAGAGAAAATGCCGCTCGCGAACTTCCTTCAGTTAGGATTCTTCCCAATTCATCTTTCTTCCCCCTGATTTTATTTAAAGAAAAACTTGAGGAGACCAATTTACAGGGAGAAGAAAAACTTCGTTTTAATGTCAGTCTTTCAAGCAAGCGTTTGCGGGAGGCTTTTCTCTTAGCAGAGAATGGCGAAGAAGAGCAAGTTGTTCAAGCTCTTAAGCGATATCAGCGTTTTTTAAATAGAGCTTTTGATCAGTTGGGGGTTTTAGAGAAGCGGCAGCTTTTAAAGATGTTTGATGACTTGCGGGATGAATTTTTAAGACAGCGAATAGTTTTGGAGCAAATAAAAGAGAGAGTACTTGAATCAAAAGTAGCAACTATTGAGGCCTTGAGAAATTTAGAGGAAATAGTTACCAGGCTTGAGCTTGAACCAATCTTCCCCCTTTTGGAAGAAAAGGAACTTAAGAAAGAAAAAAGGATTGTTTACAGATTTTTTGCGCCAGATGATGATCACTACAAAATTCTGGTAAAAGTACAGGGATGGAAACAGTATTATCAAGAGATATCAAAATCCTGGACAATTCAAGTAGATAATGAAGTAAAAACAAGAGAGATAGAATTTGTTAAGTCAGGCTGGATTTCTTTAGGAGAGGTTAGGTTAGATGAGGGGATTCACGAAATAAGCTTTAATTCTCCTCACACCATTAATTTAATTAATTTAAAACAGACTGAGTCTTTTGAGATTTCGGCAAAAGAGGCTACTAATGAGTTGAGAATTCCAATTTCTAATTTTGATCCCTTTTCTTCTTACAAAGTTTCTTTTGAATATAAGGTGGAAAGGGGAGACTCACCGGAGGTGGGAATGTTGACAGATTTGGATAATTTAGAAGAGGAGAAAAAGGCCTCTCATCTTATTAAACTTCCCTGGGGAGACTATAATTTTGGTTTTCGCAATTATGAATTTGAGTTTACTCCCAGTACTGGCGCAAACTCTTTGGATTTGGTTTTGCTTGTTTCTCCTTGGAATAACTGCAGGTTGGTTAACAGAGGATTAAGAAAAATGCTTTGTGAAGATGAAAAATATAAGCGTATCTATGATAGAGAAAGTGTAGTTTTTATTAAAAATATTAAGGTAGAGAGAGTATTTACCAATACAGTTATTTTAGAGCAGAAAAATGAAAAAAGATTACTACAGAAAGTTTCTCCTTTGGTTACTTTTAATAAGATAAATCCAACAAAATACAGAGTAAAAGTCGAAGGGGCAGAGAGTCCGTATTTTTTGGTTTTCTCTGAAAGTTTTCATCCGGAGTGGAGGGCATATCTTGATAAAGACCAAATTCCAGACGATAAGCATTTTTTAGTTAACGGTTATGCTAATGCTTGGTATATTGACAAAAGTGGAGATTATGAGATTACTTTAGAATTTGGGATAGAAAGGATTTTTAAGGCAGGAAAATTAATATCGATAACATTCCTAATTTTATTAGGAGGGATTTTCCTAGTAAGAAGATATGTTTGAAATAGCGATCTCTTTAATAGATTTTTTTCTTTTATATAGTTGGGCTGTCATCCAGATAGCAATTTTACTTTCTTGGCTTTGGGCAATTTGGAGATTCAAAATTGGCGGGAAAGTTTCTTTTAAGATCGCCTTAAGTCTACTCTTTTTGGTGATGATTTTAACTTTATTTAATCAGACTAATTGGGCAGGTAAGATTGCCGAGTATTCTTTCCTCTTTTTGCTTATTGGCACAATTCAGGAATTTGTTAAGGTTCTAAGGTATGAGAAATCTTAAAATTTTACCCCCCCTTTTTTTATTAATTTTAACAATTTTAGTCTATCGTGCCTGGTTTATTTTAAAACCTCTTTCGGGCGGCGATTATATTACCTTTTGGCCAGAAAATCTTAAAAATTATTTTAACTTCCCATTTTCTTCTTGGGACCATCAAATTGACTTGGGTTGGTATATTGGGGCTCTACTCCACTACGCTCCATATAGCTTATTAATGGGTTTGGCAGGCAGGGTTTTGAACTATAATCCTGTTATTATTGAAAGGCTTTTTTGGCTTTTTCCATTTTTGGGCCTTTCTCTTTTCTCCTCAGTTTGTCTTTTTAAAACCCTATTTTCTAAAAACAATCTTTGGTTTTTTTCTTCCTTAATTTTTCTCTTTAATACCTATGTTTTAATGATGACGGGCGGGGGACAAGTGGGAGGAATTGGACTGGCGTATGCGATAGCCCCCTTGGTTTTGGCTTGTTTTATTAATAGTATTAAAGAGATTTCCCTGAAATGGTCGATTCTTTCTGGAATAGCTCTTGCTTTGCAAATAATGTTTGATCCGCGAATTACTTATATTACGATTGGGGCGATATTTCTTTATGCCTTGTTTTGGTGTGGCAGGGGCTTTAAAAAATACTTATTTATTTTTGGTATTCCTTTATTAATTTCTTTAGGGCTTCATTTTTTTTGGCTCTTGCCTTCTTTTTTGGCGAAAAAACCTTCTTTACCTGTGGGTTATGGCGAACCGGGGTGGGTTGAGTTTTTAAGCTTTGCCCGCTTTTCCGACAGTGTTTCTCTACTTCATCCCAACTGGTCGGAAAATATCTTTGGTAAGACTTATTTTTTCAGACCGGAGTTTCTTATTTTACCGATACTCGCTTTCAGCTCGTTATTATTTATCAATTATTCAATTACGAATTACGAATTACGAATTAAAAAAAATGTTTTGGTTTTTGCTTTGCTGGGAATAGTGGGAGCGTTTTTGGCTAAGGGGGCTAATCCGCCCTTTGGGGAGATTTATCTTTGGCTTTTTAAAAATATTCCCGGAATGAATATGTTTCGCGACCCGACAAAGTTTTATATATTAGTGGCTCTAAGTTATTCGGTTTTAATACCGTTTAGTGTTGAACAGATTTATCTTTATTTAAGAAAGAAATTTAATAATTGATCAATTACGAATTTACGGATTGCGAGTTAAATGAGAATAAATAATTTTAAAGATTTAAAAATTTGGAGGTTGGCGCTTTTAATTACTAAGGAAATTTATGATCTTTCTTCTAAGAAAGAATTTGGTCGGGATTTTGGACTAAGAGATCAGATAAGAAGAGCTATCGTTTCTGTGAGTTCGAATATTGTTGAGGGGTTTGAGAAAAACAATAATAATGAATTTATAAGATATCTTAAAATTACTAAAGGTTCTATTGGTGAAGTAAGAAACCAGCTAGAAATTGCTCACATTGTGGGTTACATTACAAAGGACGAATTAAGTAATACGGATGAAAAATTGCTAGATTTAGCGGCCCAAACCGGTGGGTTTATCAAGTATTTAGAAACTAAGAGAAGGAAATAATGCGTAATTCGCAACCCGCAATTGGTAAATTGAAAAATTTTAAGAAACATATACCGGGGTTATTCTTACTTGGGGTAATAG
>Ga0100399_1000922_pt1 | contig 21398 bp, 15 predicted proteins | sample CryGeymeta201523_FD_81545 | JGI IMG/M metagenome (GOLD analysis project Ga0100399, IMG submission 81545) | Groundwater microbial communities from Crystal Geyser aquifers in Utah, USA - Crystal Geyser metaG 2015-23 | ecosystem: Environmental > Aquatic > Deep subsurface > Groundwater | place: USA...
CAAAGCCCTGGCCGATGCTGCCCTGCTGCAGTTTCACCAGCAAAGCGGCCTGCCTCTGGTGCTGATACGCCCCGGCCTGGTGGTGGGCAGTGGCACATCACCCTTCCATGGTGGTTTGGGCTTCTTTAACAACGACCAATATTGTGTGGGCTGGAACGACGGCCGTAACGCCTTGCCATGGGTTCTGGCAGACGACTGTGCCGATGCCATTGTGGCGGCGCTGACTGCCCCCGCTGTCGTGGGCAAAGCCTACAACTTGGTCGGCGACGTGTGTCCCAGCGCCCAAAGCTACATCAGCGACCTGGCCAAAGTGCTGGGCCGCCCGCTGCACTTTGTGCCGTCCAGCCCCACCGGCCTGTGGCTCACCGAAATGGGCAAATGGGCCATCAAACGCGTGGCTGGGCAAAAGGTGGGGCGCCCCTACCGGCGCGACCTGATGTCACGCGGCTTGCTGGCGCGGTTTGACTGCAGCGACGCCAAGCAAGACCTAGGGTGGACGCCTGTGGCTGATGCCAAAGAGTTTCATCGGCGGGCGCTGGCGGTGCATGGTGAACGCTAGTTTTCTGGCAATTCATAAACAATAACAGCAAGCCCTGGCCCAGCAATTTTTTTATAGATACCAGGGGGCAACCATCTGTCCAACTTTGCAAGACGTGCAAGGCTTGTCAGTGGTTTGGGGTTACCTTCCTTTTGCCAAACAACCTTCCAGGTGGGCTTTGGTTGATAACTAGCTAACTCTTGCGTAGTAGTTTTTTTACCAAACGACGGCGCAGCATTGCCCGGGTTGTAAAAGTACAGCCCTGCACTTGGCGGGCCTGGTTTGATGCGTGTGCAATCCTGATCTGACCACTTGCAAAACATTTGTACCCGTGACCCAGTGTTGGGGTCAACCTGCACAGGCCCTTCTGATTCAGCCAAATACAAGACCAAGGCCCGCTCTCCAAAGCGCGGATTTTTGTTGTCCAGAAAAATAGCCAGCAAATTACCTGCCACCAGCAAGGCCGCCAACACAATGGCCATACGCCGTCGCCGTGGCCAAACAGCAATCGCGCCCCACAGAGAGACCACCACAAACAGCAAATACCACGTCACCATGTAATAGCGTGTTATCAGTATGGCCTGCCGCAGCAGCACCGCTGCAAACAAAAACCAAACCAGCGCCAACACCGCATAAAGCCGCGCCAGCACCAAAGCTGGCGACTTGTCATGACGCATGGTGACAAAACACCACCAAAGCGCAGGCACTACCAGATAGGCCAGCACGCCAAAATCATGATGGGTAAAAAACATCAATATCGGATCCAACGCTTGGTGCACATGCAGCGTGCCCCCTTTGGCAACGTCAAACACCGCCACGTCAACCCGGTCGCCCCGTGGTGCAGCAACACCGCTGCTGGCAGCCACGATAGGCCCGAGCATTGCCAGCCTATGGAACGGGTTGCCTGCAAATATCCAGTAATAAATGCACTCCACGGCAATGACTGCCAAAAACCCGCCTGCAATATAAAAGTATTGCCTACGCGGCAAACCATAGCCTGCTAAAAACAACACGCCGTAGCCAACAATCAATCCACCGGTCACTTCATGGGCGCCAAAGGCCAAAGATACACATGCGCCTGAAAAGACCAACAACACAGCGGGCTGAACACGCTGCGTTGCATACCAAAACAGCGCCACAGAGCAAGCTACAAAAAAAAGCTCGGGCAAGTCAGCAGACGGAATCGTTGCCTTTAACGCAAAAATTGGCACAGTACAAAGAACACAACAGGCCACTGTTGCGGCCGTAGCCCCAGTTTGCTTGGCCAAAAAGTGCAGCGTCAAGAAAACCGTACCGAGAAAAAACAGGCAGGTGCTTAATGTCACTGCGAACTCGTTGTCTCCAAACAGGCTGATCATCAGCCCAATGGGCGCAGCTATGACAAAGCGTGCTGCAGCGAAGTTTTGCGCCACATAAGGAAAATCGTTTGCCCAACCAGCACCAGCAACAGCATAAAACGCATCGTCACTGGCGACATAGCCCGTCCAGGCCACCCAAAGACTACACACGCCAACGATCAATAAAAAAAAGTAATGTTGCACCGTGAGGTCAAACGACTGCGGATGTGATGGGTGACCATTCATAGTTCTCTTTCAAAATTAAAAACTGTGTGAGTCTGGGCTAGCATTTCATTTTTGCGCTGTAATTGATGGGCAAAATTAACTTTTTATTTTCTTGACCATAATCCATGGGCAGCGTTTTTATCAAAATTATTCGGTAGCGTTAGCATGTCCATGTATCAAAAAATTCAATCAGCACCTGGGAAGGTATTTGTAGCGGGCCACCGCGGCATGGTGGGCAGTGCCATCGTCCGTGATTTATACGACCATGGCTTCAACAACATTATTACCCGCACCCACGCCGAACTGGACCTGACCAACCAGGCGGCTGTGCAAGCCTTTTTTGCCTCAGAAAAGCCCACCCAGGTCTATCTGGCCGCGGCCAAAGTGGGCGGCATTCACGCCAACAACACCTACCCGGCAGACTTCATCTACCAAAACCTGATGATGCAGGCCAATGTGATCCACGCGGCTTTTCAGCATGGCGTGCAAAAGCTCTTGTTTTTGGGCAGCAGCTGCATTTACCCGCGCCTTGCCCCGCAGCCGATACGTGAAGACGCTTTGCTCACCGGCCCGCTGGAGCCCACCAATGAGCCCTATGCCATTGCCAAAATTGCCGGCATCAAACTCTGCGAGAGCTACAACCGCCAATACGGCGCCAGCCACGGCATTGACTACCGCAGCGTCATGCCCACCAACCTGTATGGCCCCGGTGACAACTACCACCCGCAAAACAGCCACGTCATTCCGGCACTGATCCGCCGGTTTCATGAAGCCAAGGCGAGCAACGCACCCACCGTCACCATCTGGGGTAGCGGCGCACCCAAGCGTGAGTTTTTGTATGTGGACGACATGGCCGCGGCCAGCGTGTTTGTCATGAACCTGCCCAAAGCCGCGTATGACCAGCACACCGCGCCGATGCTCAGCCACATCAACGTCGGCTACGGCTCAGACATCACCATCGCAGAGCTAGCCCAAGCCGTTAGCCAGGCGGTAGGTTTTCAGGGCAATATTGACTTTGACCCCGCCCAGCCCGACGGTTCCCCGCGCAAGCTGATGGACAGCACCCGCCTGAATGCATTGGGCTGGCAAGCCAAAATCGACTTGGAACAAGGTTTGGCATTGGCCTACCAAGATTTTCTGAAACTTAACGCGAATTAACCGTCATTGCGAGCGAAGCGCGGCAATCCGTGAATTTATCACCCATGACCACAACACCTAAAACCGCCCTCATCACTGGCATCACGGGTCAAGACGGCTCTTACCTAGCTGAATTTCTGCTGGAAAAAGGCTACATCGTGCATGGCATCAAGCGCCGGGCCAGCTCGTTTAACACCCAGCGGGTAGACCACATCTACCAGGACCCGCACATTGACAATGCCAACTTCAAACTGCACTACGGCGACCTGACTGACACCAGCAACCTGGTGCGCATCGTGCAAGAAACCCAGCCCGATGAGATTTACAACCTGGGCGCACAAAGCCACGTGGCGGTGAGTTTTGAGAGCCCCGAATACACCGCAGACGTAGACGGCATGGGCACCCTGCGTATCTTGGAAGCCATTCGCATCCTGGGCCTGGAAAAGAAAACCCGCTTTTACCAAGCCAGCACCAGCGAACTCTATGGCCTGGTGCAGGAAACCCCACAAAAGGAAACTACCCCGTTTTACCCACGCAGCCCCTACGCCGTGGCCAAGATGTATGCGTATTGGATTACTGTCAACTACCGCGAAGCCTATGGCATTTATGCCTGCAACGGCATCCTGTTCAACCACGAGAGCCCACGCCGAGGCGAAACCTTTGTCACCCGAAAAATCACCCGAGGCCTGGCCAACATCAGCCAGGGCCTGGAAAGCTGCCTGTACATGGGCAACATCGACGCCTTGCGCGACTGGGGCCACGCCAAAGACTATGTGCGCATGCAATGGCTGATGCTGCAACAAGATCACCCCGAAGACTTCGTCATTGCTACCGGTGTGCAGTTCACCGTGCGTCAATTCATAGAGAAAACCGCCGCAGCCCTGGGCATGAAAATGCGTTGGGAAGACACAGGCGTCAACGAAGTGGGCTACTGGCTAAACTCACCGGTTGTCATTGCGGGCTCCGACCCGCAATCCATGCCTTCGGAAGTCCCCATTGTCCGCATTGACCCCCGCTACTTCCGCCCCACTGAGGTCGAGACGCTGCTGGGTGACCCCAGCAAAGCCAAACAAAAAATGGGCTGGGTGCCAGAGATCACGCTGGATCAGATGATTACAGAGATGGCGGCTACTGATTTGGCTGAAGCCAAAAAGCATGCCTTGCTCAAAAAGCATGGGTATGACGTGAATGTGAGTGTTGAATGAATCTTATTTTCTAGGTAAGTTATTTTATATTACTGTATTGTTTTGGCCGAAATTACTATTCCGTCATGAATCAGTTTATTTAGTAGAATGTATGTTAAATAAATTATATCAGGCAAATTACTTGTCCAATTCCATTGCAAACATGAATGAAAATTTATGTATAGCTGTGGTCATCCCAAGCTACAAGGTTAGCGCTCATATTCTTGATGTCATCGGCGGCATTGGATCACAGGTGACACATATCTATGTCGTGGATGACTGTTGTCCAGAGCAGTCTGGTAATTTTGTTGAAGAAAATTGTCTCGATGAAAGAGTTAAGGTAATTCGAAACGATAAAAATATGGGGGTAGGTGGTGCAGTTATGACTGGGTACAGAGCTGCGATTGATGATGGTGCTGAAGTTATTGTTAAGGTAGATGGTGACGGTCAGATGGATCCGATATTAATTCCACGTTTTATTGCACCTATATTGGCTGGTGAAGCTGATTATACAAAAGGCAACCGCTTTTTTGACTTAGAAGAAATACGTGCGATGCCAACTATGCGAATTTTTGGAAATGCGGTACTCTCGCTAATGGCAAAACTTTCAACCGGCTATTGGGATTTATTTGATCCAACAAACGGATATACTGCAATTCATGTTGAGGTCGCTCGAAAGTTACCATTTTCAAAAATAAGTAATCGTTATTTTTTTGAGTCTGATATTCTTTTTCGTCTTAATACGTTGAGAGCAGTCGTTGTCGATGTCCCGATGCACGCTAAATATGCTAATGAAAAAAGTAATCTTAAAATATCTAAAATTATTGGTGAATTTTTATTTAAGCATGTACGCAATTTTATAAAAAGAATCTTTTATAACTACTACTTACGTGATCTCTCGTTAGCCTCAATCGAACTGCCGCTTGGCATATTTTTGTTGATTTTTGGTTTAATTTTTGGTGGCTACAGTTGGGTGCAGTCAGCTCAGACAGGCATAGTCACCTCCGCAGGAACTGTTATGCTTTCTGCTATGCCTATACTAATGGGCTTACAGTTTATTTTGGCTTTTTTGGGGTTTGATATTTCAAATATACCTCGGCGACCACGCCATTCCGTTAAAGGGTCACTTTGGATCGAAATAAATAATAATTTATAGTGTTAAAAGTAAATGGAGTTATCGTGCATCGGCCACTTATTTCAATCATCACACCATCATTTAATCACGCACAGTTCATTGAAAGAACTATTCAAAGCATATTAACGCAGCATGGTAATTTTGATTTGGAATATCTTGTTTTGGATGGTGGCAGTACCGATGGTACTGTCGATATTCTTCGGCGGTTTGACGGCCAGCTCATTTGGTCGAGCACACCGGATAAGGGGCAGGTGGACGCTATAAACAAGGGCTTACGCGCCGCAACCGGTGACATCGTTGGTTGGGTCAATAGTGACGATATTCTGATGCCAGGCGCTCTTGCCAAGGTCGCTGCCGCATTCATGACGCAGCCACAAGTTGAGTGGGTACATGGGCGGTGTGAGGTCATTGATTTGCATGATCAACCTATTCGTCGTTGGATAAGCGCCTATAAACACTTCCGCGCACAACGACACAGTTTCAGAAACTTGCTAACTGAAAACTATGTAAGTCAAATGACCACTTTTTGGCGACGACGTGTCCATGTTGAGATTGGTTACCTAGACGAGTCACTGAAGTTAGCGTTCGACTACGAATTCTGGTTACGACTTGCTAAGCGTGGTGATCCAATCTATCTGGAAGACCGCATAGCTTGTTTTCGTTGGTATGAAACCAGTAAAAGTGGTGCAAATTACAAGCGCCAATTTGAAGAGGATGCCGAAATTGCCGCGCAATATGTTCCTAGTGATGATTGGTTACTAGGTGCACGCAAACGTTTAAAAAATATTGCTATATATAATATATATCAAATCATGCAAAAATTTCGAAAAATTCGCACTAAAGAATTCGCTAACTAATGATCAATATTGGCATATCAAAGGCAAAAAATAATTTTGCTTACGACACAATTATCTATACAATTGCATTTGGTATTGCCAATGTTATTTCATTTATTTATATTATTATCGTAGGACGATCTCTTTCAGCTTCGCACTTTGGTGTTTTTAATACACTTCTTGGGTTCATCTCAATAGCTGGATACCTTGGGACATCTATTCAGTTGTCTGTGATTCAGACTGTTACGGCTAGTCCACATGCATCGACATTTTCAAGACTTTTGCAGCAAGTAGTCAAAATCATTATCCCAGGCCTGGTCCTAACATTAATTGTTACTTTGCCGTTTGTAGATCATGTCGGTGCAACATCCATACAGGTTGCTATCGGTGGGCTTACCATTGCCATCATGTTTTTAGCAACAACTGTATCTGGTTTTTTAATTGGCCTTGGAAAAATTAGATTGCAAGTGATGTTGCACACATTCACCACAATCCTGCAACTCACTATAGGCTATTTTTTTATATTATTTGGTTTAGGTGTAATTGGCGCATTGTTTGGTTATTTTTTTAATTATTTAGCAGTTTTTGTAATATCATATTTTATTAGTCTTAGGTTTGTAGTAGCAACACCAGCAGCGCCTGAAAAAGAAATCAGAACAACAACGTTCACATTTTATTCAACTGCTATATCAGTACTAACATTTGTGCCGTTCTGTATTGATCAGTTATTGGTTCAGTATTATTTACCAAATTTTGGTGGTCATTATGCGGCGATAGCAACAGCAGTTAAACCTGTTTTTTTCGCCATTTATCCAATTATTGCTGTGACATATCCAGTATTGTTACGTCAAGTGTTATACCAGGCAAAGTTCAAGTTAATCATTGTTGCTCTTGTCGCTACTCTATGTATTGCACTTGGTATTGCTGCTGTTATTAACGTTTTTCCTGACCTATTGATCAATACACTTTTCTCCACCAGGTTTTCAGAGGTGACGCCTGAAGTCGGACGGTTGGCTTTTGGCATTGCTTTTTTCGCTGGGTCTGTTTTGGCGGCCCAGGCGCTGATTGCGTGGCGCAATCCTTGGGGCCTAGTCGCACCCATAATTGCCATACTGATACAGTTGGTGCTGTATGCCCATCGGCACGGGTCACTGGCAGACGTTGTTGCCAATCAGTATTGGACTTATGTCGTGCAGGCTGTTGTCACCATCAGCATCCTGTTGCTAACAGTCCGCCATGCCCAGCACCGCAAAAGTCTGTACATTTGACCTTCAAAAATTTGTAGCGCATCTCTCAACTTAGGTCCAATTCAAAAGTGATAGAAGCTTTCTTATTGACAATCTTTGTCTTCGCCATGGTCTTGCTGATGCGTAATGTCAGTCGTGCCAAACCACCAGACCAGCAAACCGGTTTGGGTCTGTTCGCATACGAAGATGACTCAGTGCCGAACAAGTCCACCAAGCCGCCAGAGCGCAAGACCCATGCGTGATCTGATGTTTGCGGTGCTTCTAATGCCACTCCTGTTCATGAGTGTGCGAAACGGTTTTGTTGCCTACCTGCTGTGGGCTTGGGCAGGGCTGATTGCCATTGAGACCTATCTTTACGGGTTCATGATTGGATTTTCGTACGTGCAGTTGTTTGCAGTCATAGCACTCGCTCATTTTTTTCTTAAAAAAGATATAGAAAACCGGCCCTTTGCGCTAGACGTCACCAGCATACTGTTGATTGTCTTTGCTACACACATCAGCCTGAGCGCCTTGTTTGCGTTTGACGGGCACCCCCGCACTTGGGAAATGGCTGGCAACATGTTCAAAACGGTTTTGTTTTGTGCTTTGATGCCAATGATAGTGACCACGCGTCTGCGCATTCATGCATTGCTGGTAGTGATTACGCTTGGCACGGCTTTTCACGGCATCATGGATGGACTGAAATTTATCGCAAGCGCTGGGCACCACGTGGCACGTGGCATAGCAAAATTTGGTGACAACAATTACTACGCTATGGTACTGGTCATGGTGATCCCATTGCTAGTTTATCTGTACCGGTTTTCAGCGAATAAAAAAATCAAGCTTGGTTTTATGGGGATGATTCCAGTGACAATTTTTGGGGTGATTGCAACGCAGTCGCGTGGCGGCTTTATTGCCCTTGCTGTTGTGGGCTTGTGGTTTATTTTTACCAGCAAGCGCAAGCATCTTGGGATTATTACTGTTTTGGTCTGTGTCGGGCTGGTGATGAATTTCGCATCAGATGTCTGGATTGCACGCATGCAAACCATCAACTCTGCCAATGAAGACAGTTCATTGCAGCAACGTTTTGGTGCATGGCAAATCAGCTCCGCAATAGCCTTGCAAAACCCAATTTTTGGTGGTGGACCATTGGTTTCAGAGATTGGTCAGGTATGGAACACATACCGCAGTGAACAAGGTATGCTAGATTTTTTGCCTATGGATTTGAATGGTATACCTGGGCGAGGCCGGGCTGTGCACAGTATTTTCTTTCAAGCCATGGGTGACCTCGGATTGGTTGGTTTTATGATGTTTCTGGCAATCCTGGCAAATGCCTACATAACTGCCCGAACCATTATTAAGCAGTGCAAATCAGTTGGACCGGAGTTAGATTGGGTGTTGTCTTTGGCGCAAATGCTTAAACTATCATTATTAGCGTATTTGGTGGCAGGTGCACTATTAAGTGCATTATATTTTGAACTACCATATATGTTGATGATGCTTTTGCAAATTTTACAAAATCATATCAATGTGATAACAAAGAAAAATTATTCACCAGAACAGGTTGTTTCACCGTCGATCCACGCTCACGGTCGTAAAACATGATTTTACTTGACCAATTAGTTAAGTTTTTGGGGCGAAATACTGCCAGTGTACTGTTGTTTCACAAGGTGCCTAGTCTGCCTGATTCAATGGTGCCAACTGAGCCAGATATAAAACAGTTTGAGAGTGTGCTTGATGTGGTTATGGAGCGTTTCAGAATTGTACCCCTAAGCCACATTGCAGATGGATTACGAATAAATAAACTGCCACCAAATTCGGCCTGCATTACCTTTGATGACGGTTATTCTGATTGGTTAAATGGAGTTATTCCAGTCTTGATACGGCGGAATATTCATGCAACTTTTTTCCTGACAACAAGCCAGTTTGATGGTGTACCAATGTGGCATGAGCGGGTAAATCATGCAATAAGATATATCAATAATGTTGTCTTAAACATACCTGACTATGGGATTTCATTGCCTACGCGGTCAGATGCTGAAAAGCACGGTACCATTCTTGCGCTACATAAAGAATTGAAGCACCAATCGCTTAATGACCGTAACGCAGTGCTTAAGTTGATCGAAAAAACGTGCGAGGTGGAATTCGAAGGCCTACCACGAATGACAGATGTTGATCTAAGGGCTATTAATAGTAAAGGCTTCAGCATAGGTGCGCATACAGTTAATCACCCTATCTTGACGCACGCTACTGACGTAGAAGCGATGACAGAAATTGGTAAATGCCGGGAGATACTTGAGGGATTGATCGGTGCACCAGTTGAATCATTCGCCTACCCTAATGGACGTCCTGGTACAGACTTTTTGGCAAAACATATCAAAATGGTTCGACAGGCTGGATATCGTTATGCTGTAACTACACAACAAGACGTCGTACATGCAGATTGCTCATTATTTCAGATCCCACGTTTTACGCCATGGGGGCCAGATAAATTCCGAATGCTAACCCAAATATTAAGAAACCAGATAAGTCCAAAACTGAATTTGGATGAACTATGAATGATTCTGATGGTGAAAGTATTCTGCGGAATAAAGTAATTACTGGTATCAAATGGGCAACCATGGTTCGAGTCGCAAGTCAGGCCTTCAGCTGGGTTGTTACGTTGGCCATGGTTCGCCTCTTGACACCACATGACTATGGTCTGAATTCCATGATCGAGGTACCAATTGAGGTGCTAGTGCTGTTTAGCACACTTGGTATTGATGCGGCAATCATCCGCATCGGAAAGCACAGTCCAGAGCAACTTGCATCTGCTTTTGGATATTTGCTGGCACTAAACTTTTTGTTTTTTTTGATATTATTCCTATTTTCTAATTTAATTGCTGAATATTTTAAAGAACCAGGTTTGACAACGCTTATTCAGGTAACAGCAGTTATTTTCTTGCTGGCACCGTTTCGTATCATACCTAACGCCTTACTAGATATTGACTTAGATTTTAAATTAAAGGCGCAGGTTGAGCTTGCAGCTGCAATCATCTCATCAACAATTGCACTTTGTCTTGCTGTAATTGGTGCAGGTGTCTGGGCTTTAGTGTCTGCGATAGTATTAGGATCGGTAATACGAGCAGGGTTGCTCGCCTATAAACGGCCATGGATTATTAAACCGAGTTTAAAAATGAAACCTATATTGCCACTTGTTCGATTTGGTATCGTCATTGTGGCTCAGGGCACTGTTGGCGTATTATCTGGCAAGATATTAACCTTGCTTGCTGGTCCTAAGGTCGGTGTTGAAACCTTGGGTTTTTTTGCAGTTGCTTCAGTTTTTGCAATGTTACCGATGAATAAATTGATGCCGATTGTTCAACAGACAATGTATCCAGTTATTTCAAGGTTACATGATCAGCCTGCGCTCTCCAAGAAATATCTTTTAAAATCTCTCGAATACACATCTTTAGTTATTTTTCCAATGGCTATAGGAACGGCATGTCTATCAGAACATATTATTTCAGTAATTTTTGGACAAAAATGGTTACCTATGGCCGTACCGCTAACTCTATTAGCGTCAGTAACACCAGCACGCTTGTTGAATCAAATTTTTGCAGCACCGCTAAATGCAGTTGGTCGTGCTAAAACTGTAACTGCAGTGCATATTTTAAATTTAACAATGCTTGCAACTGGGTCGCTATTCGCTGCAAACTATGGTTTGATTGGCTTGGTCTATTTGACGATTTTCTCTTCATTGGTAGCCACCGTAGTATCAATCATTATTGGTTGCCGAATTTTTGAACTAGATATTAAAAAACTAATTTTGGCAGTTAAACCAGCGCTGGTTTCATCGTTACTAATGGCATTTGCTTTATGGTTGGCTGCTTATGAATTTAATGTTTTTTCAAATATAGTAGGTTTAATTTTTGAGGTATCGATTGGTGTATTTGTCTATCTTTTTTCATTGTTGCTTTTATTCAGGAAAACTGCAATGAATGTTTTAAATACATTAAAGCAAAGTGATTAGTAAATAAATATGACAAAACCACTGATTAGTGTCATTACGGCCGTTTATAATGGATCAGCATTTGTGGAGGAAACTATACGTAGTATTCTTAGTCAGACAATTGATAACTTTGAATATATTATTATTGATGATGCATCAACTGATGATAGCGCAGATCATATTAGAAAATTCACCGATCCCAGAATTAGATTTATACAAAATTCAACGAATCTAAGGTTAGTAAAAACGCGAAATTTAGGTTTAGCTGCAGCAGTAGGTAAATATATCGCGTTGATCGATCATGATGATGTAGCACTACCTAATAGATTTGAAGAACAACTTCAGGCTATTATTGACGATCCAGAATTGGTGATGGTTGCAAGTTATGCTGTAAATATTGATGAATCAGGCAATCTGGGGAATATCCGGGGCAATATAAATGACTCTGATGATGAGTTAAAAGTTCGCTTATTGTTTAGGAATCCCTTTATCAACTCAACATTGTTTTTTAAAAATTATCATGAGACAGGGTTAAGATATCATTACAAATTTCCGCTATCTGAGGATTATGACTTTATTGTTAGGTTATCAGAAAAAGGCAAATTGCACTTGATAAAAAAAGTTTTACTTGAATATAGAGTTCATACAAGTAACTACAGTCAGACAATGAATCATTCGATGATCGAGCTTGGTTCTGAGGTTAAACGTAGACTCTTACGCGGGTTAAATATTGAAGTGAATGAAACTGATTTATTGATACATTCTAATTTTGAACATCAACTTATGCCTTACGATCAAAAGGTTCTAGATTTGATGGGCGACTGGGCCAAAAAATTATTGAAATCAAGTGATGGGTCAGCCGTTTATGAGAAAAATATTTTTTGTAATGTTCTGTACGATGAGTTATCAATTGTCGCAGAAAAGTCAGTTGAGTTAATGCGCAATAATTTTTTATATTATCTTAAGCAACCATATTTCTCAGCATTGCGAAATAATCCATCTGCTGCAATTCGGTTGATTTTAAAACTTTTAATTCGAAGGAGTATTCGGAATAAGTTTTATTTATAACAAAATTATTATTTTATTTCTTATAATATCAATTTAAATGAAAAAAGTTTTATTAGTTGGTCCATTTGATAGATTTAACTATGGAGATTTACTATTTCCAATCATTTCTTCCAATAAGATCCTTCAAGATTATGATGTTAAATCTGAAATTTTTGCACTTATTCGCAGTGATTTATCTGAGTATGGTGCGTTAGGTACAAAGCCCATGCGAGACCTAAAAAGAAATGGTGAAATTAGTAAAGATGATATTGTAATTTTTGCCGGTGGCGGTATTATCAGTGCTAGTTGGATATATATGCATTCTAATTTTTTAAGTAGAACTTCTAATAATTTATTATACTACTTGAAGAAACTTATTGATGAAAATACCCTGAATCAGTTTAGTCGTATGTATTATGGGGGTTCCTCACCTTTTCCATTCGTGGCATCTCCTAGTGACTTTAAGGTTCCGGTAAAAATTGCTTATAATGCTGTTGGCGGCTCGGAATTGAAAAACTCAACGTCGCAGTTAAGGGTGAAAATATTGAATCGTTTGAGTAAGGCGTCTTATTTATCTGTACGTGATCAGAAGACTAAGGATCTTTTGCAGCCGATTGAATCAAATATTGAGATTAAATTATCACCTGACTCTGCGATAATTATGTCGGAACAATTTAATCTGGCATACCTTCAAAAATTTTCAAGTGTACAACATTTAGATCTGTTAAATGGTAGTAAATACGTTTGTTTTCAAGCAAATTTAAAGTATACAAATAAATATTTGTCACAAATTGTTGAAGTATTAGAATTTATTAATAATAAGTATAATTTTGAAATTGTTTTGTTGCCTATTGGTAGGTATGTCGGATTGGATGATCAACATGCATTGCGTATAATTAAATCTAAACTTTCAATTCCCGCCAAACTTGTTAGTGACAAAGCAAATATTTTTGAGATTATGAGCACTATCGCCAGTGCGTCTCTCTTTATTGGCACTAGCCTACATGGCAATGTAACATCGCAGTCATATGGAATTCCACATTTAGGCTTAAGTGACACAGAGTGCAAATTGGACTATTATTTAAAAACCTGGGATATTTATCCACAATCTATTTGTCTACGCTTGAATAATATGACTAATGTCACCAATATGATAGATAATGTACTTAAACTTGATCGTTCTGAGCTATTAAAGGTTAGAGCCGATCTGATATCCAAATGTCATGCAAACTTCAGTGAAATGGTAAAAGCCTGTGGCTTGGAATTAAAATAGCTTAGACTTAATACTTGATTACGTTTTAATTTAATCTTTGGCACCTATTGCCTTGGATTTACGTGTAATGGTTTGTTGTTGATGTTGATATTGTTGGCTACCTAATATGTTACTTTCAGTGTTCATGACGGGTTTTCTTGGTCGGAAGTTTTGATCAATTTCGTTGAAATTCAGCATTAAATAATTCTCACCCATATAGCTTATTTCGTCAATGTTTTTGGATGCTGTCTGGCAGTATCCTACAAATACGTTATTTTTTATTTTTAGATTTGACGCATCGATCGGTGAATTTTTGTTGAGAAACATTGGATAGATTTCATGCTTTAAATTATCATAATAGCGTGAAAAGGTAATGAATGTGTTGTGTTCTATGTTTAGTTTCCAGGGCCTATTCAAGTCAAATTGATTAATTTTCTTTTCTACGCCGAAAGTTATAGATGCACCATTGGTGTTATCACCCGAAAAGTTTTTTGCAAAAATATTGTTTCGAGCGATGAGGGTGCCGCCCTCCGGTATATCTAAGAGCCAAGATTCTCGTAGCTCACCTGATATTGACCGTGACCCCTGAAAATAATTTCCCTCCAATATGTTAATCTGTGCTCTTGATTTGAACAAATGTCCATAATATGAGTCATGTGACCATGATCCCAACATCTTGACTGTAAAATTATTGTCAGTCCCACTCGCATTGATGTATATATTGTGTTCGGGTCCACCACCACCCCCATTATTACTTAGCTCTATGTTTTCTAATAATAAAAATCCGCTATTATTTGGAGTCCCAAAAATACCGTTTGCACTTTTGTTTTTGAAGCCATCAATCCTAATGTTTTTTAAAGTGATATTCTTTCCACCATTGAGGTAAATTGCAGCTTTCCCTGTGTAGCCCTTGTTGTATTCATTTGTTAATATTTCAATATTTTCAATGGTAATATTTTCTGATTTATCAATATAAATCAAGCCCTGGCCTAGTGTTGCATTGCTTGCGCCTTCTACTGGCAGCTTTATTACCGGTCTGACGCCATTAATGGTTATTCCTCTAATGATTATATTTTTAGGTATTTGGAATTCTCCAGCCCTGTAGGTTTCATCATTCTTTGTGTTTGGACCAATGTATATTTGTTGATTTAATCCCTCGTAGATGGCAGGATATATTTCAAAAATGTCACCATCTTTCCATTGAGTATAGACATTTCGTCGAAATGGTCCTACCCTTGCATCATGACCATCAATATTATTTGGTGCACTTCTATCACCGCTTAATTGCGAATATATTGCTATGATTTGTCCGGCGCGGATATGCTTTATCAGGGGCTGACCGTTTGTAGCGCTACGTGGCTGCACAATTGTTGAATCCTGCTGCCACACCCATTGAGGTGGATAGTTGTTATTGATACAAAAATCTACGGGATGTTTCGTTGGAGGAGAGTAGGCGTCTGTGCTGGTACTAGCGTTTGGTGCATCTGTGGCACTAGCTCCATTACCCCCACCACCACAGGCAGTGAGCAGAAAAGTGACAACGAGCGCGGCGCGGACGGCAATAAATGTGATTGTGTGCATCATAGGTGCGCTAGCGTACAGACGCTGGCGCCCAAAACGGTGTGGATTTACAAAGCCTTACTGCGGCGCGTGCGCGATTGCGCCCGGGGGGGTGCCGTCACCACGGGGCTGGCCAAAAAAGTCTGTGGGTACCAGAGGGGTGCTGGGGATGTTGTCTGGCGGCTGGCGCCAGGCCAGGTCCAGCGCGTAGGGGTCAGCAAACACCTGGGCCATGCCCACTGTTTCATTGAATTGCTTGGTGGCTTGGCCGCCGTTGCGTTGGCGCACGGTGCCTTGCAACAGGTTGCCGTACAGGGTGGCGGCAGCAGGGGCGTTGCGCACGTCTATGCCAGCGGTGTTGATGAGGGTGTTGTGAGCAAGCAGGATGCGGTTGGCCTGGTTGGTGTCGATGCCGCTGTCATTGCAGTGCGCCACGATGTTGTTGGCAGCCAGGCCAGCGCTGTGCTCCGGCACGCAGCGCTGGCCGCGGCACACAGCTGCAGGCTGGGTGCCGCCCCCGCCAAACGAGATGCCCACCCGCACGCCGGGTTGGGACACGTTGCGCGGGGTGCAGATGACCAGGTTGCGCTCTATGCGGCCGTTGCTGCCACCGCCTTTCATAAACAGGCCGTAAGACACGCGGTTGCCGTCAGCTTTGACAAAGTTGCTGACGACGTTGTCCAGCACTTGCCAGCTATTGGCACCTACCAGGTCTAGCGGCGTGACGGGGTTGGCGGTGTTGCGCTCAGTGGTGTTGGTTAGTGTGTTGTGCTGCAGCACGCCGTGGTCTGGCCAGTTGCCAAGCAAGCCGTTGACCTTGAGGTGGGCGTTGAAGTCTGTGATGAGGTTGTTGCGCACCACCAGGTATGCGCCTTGCCCTACCACATGAAAGGCGTGTTCGCAATAGGTGTGGTCTGCGCACACGCCGCGGATACCGAGGTTTTCAAAAACCCAGTAGGGGTGCTGCACAAGAAAGCCCTCTTGGGCATTAAATTCAATCTGCACTTGCCCAGGCGCGCTGGCACGCACGGTGATGCGCTGCTGCGCGGTGCCGGCGGCAGCTGTTTTGACATTTTGGTTGATGCGGTAGGTGCCGGGCTGGATCAGGATGGCCTGCCCGGCTTTGGCGGTGTTGATGGCGCTAATGATTTCTGTAGCACTGCGCGCAAGCAGGGTGCGGGCTGCAGCCTGCCCAGGCAGTGGGGGTAGGGCGATGGTTTGCTGGCCTTTGCCCAGGGTGGGTAAAGGCGCTTGGGGTCTTGTTTGGAGGTATGCAACAACGGCGACGCCAGCAATGGCCAGCGCAATGGCCACGGCGATGCCCCGGCGAGACAGCCTTGACGGCCGGGCTGAAGTGGCGGCGTGCTTAGGTGGTGCCGCATGAACATAGGCCGCCTTTGAAGCGCCGATGCCGCAAAGCAATAGCAGAAGCAGTAAAAAGCGGGGGCTGTCAATGAGTGTGTCAAACAAACCAACTGTCAAGAAGCTGATGAGCGCGGCCAGGGTAGCCGCGCTCATGATGTCACCCCGCCAGGTTTTTTGTGTTGCGCGGCTTATTGCAAGCGTAAAAAGCATGGCCATAGCAATCAGCCCCAGCCAACCTTGGTCAAACAGCACACCATAAAGCAAGCTCTTGGTGTGCCACTGCAAGTGTCCGTCTGATGAATAAAACCAGTGGTCCAGCCCCGCAGAAAAGTCGCCATTGGCCAGCAAGTGCGCGCCTTGTGATGATTGCAAGCTGATGTTGTCGATGTCAATGGTGGAGCGGGGTGTGGTGTAGTACAGCGCAAGTTTGATGGGTCTTTGGTTTGCCCACAGATTGTCTGATAGCGGGGCAGTGGTGAAGCTTTTTTCAAGGGTACGCCAGGTGCCAAACTCTGGCCCTAGGTTGAAAGATAGGTTGACGCAATTAGCTGAGGCCAGCATCAATTTTTGGCACACCGGCACAGTAATGGCGCTGTTGGGCACGCTGGGGCGCACATCAAGTTTGAGTGTCAAATTTTGGCCAGCTTGCAGACTGACAATTTGCTCGACGTAAATCGGGTCGCCGCTACCAAGCCGCAAAAAGGTGTTGCCAGTTTCGTTGACGAACTGGTAGGTACCAGAGCGGGCTGTAGTGCTGCTGCGCCAGTAGTTGGCTTCTGGATAGCGGCCAAGACCCATGCCAAAAATCGCGGTTAACCAATCTGGGTCTCGAATGGACATGGCGTCTTGCCAGTGCGCCACGCGCACGCCCAAGTCCGCACTGACGGTGGCCATGCGCGATTGGGTAAAACTGCCTTTGTAGATAGGCATGGCCACCATGAGCATCGCGCCCAAAATGCTTGCGTAAACAAAGGTACTACGCAAAACTTGCTTGGAATTGACCCATGCTGCCATTATTACAACCAGCACACCGACGGCAAACGACAAAAAGCCGTTACGCGAAAAGGTCACCATCAGCGCATAAGTGGTGGCCAACAAAATGGGGGTGGCGGCCAACCGGGTGAGCCAATGATGCTTTTCAAGCATGAGCCCGATTAAAAATGGCGTAGCCACAACCAAGAAACATTCAATGTAGGCACCACCCACATGGATGGCAGAGAAAGGCCCGGTAACACGGTAGCTGCTATAAAAGTTGAGCAGTTCGCTGAAGGCCAAGCGCTCCCAAATGATGTACGCCACTGTCAGCGTGAGTCCGGCTGTCATGCCCCAGGCAAATGGGCGACGGATGTCGATGCCGGTTTGTATAAAGCGCTTGCCTAGACTAAACACCAACCAGGCCCAAACAGCGCCTTTGACGATACGCAGGGCGTTATAGGGGCTGTAGTAGGTGTTGAACGAGTTGGCGTTGGGCCACTGAAATGGCAGCATGCCGCGCAGGGCTGCAATGGCAAAACTGGCTGCAACAAGCCAGGCCAGAAGACGAAAGAGCGGGTCACTTGGCCCCCGCGCCTGTTTGGGGGCTGGCACCCGCGCGTAGGCTACTGCCAGGCCGACAAACAAGACAGCGTCGAATTCATCCCAATAAAAGCGCCCGCTCCAGGTGGCCAAATCAAAGATAGGCAAGGCTGCAGGGATGATGGCAAACACCCAAGGGGGTTTGCGCCACACCACAGCTGCGCATGCTGCAAGCGCGGCCGCCACCAACACCGGGAAAGCCGGAAAGTTAACAACCCAAATGCCAGCGCTGATGAGGCAAAGCCATAGCCAGGGTGGCGCGCTGCGCAGGGGCGTGGTGACAGCGGGTGCAGGGCTTGCAATGGCTTCGATGGCTGCGACGCGGTCCAACTTGGCAGGGCTGGCATCATGGACAAAGGGCTGCATTGGCAATGACGGGGCGAGCTGCTGCAGCAAGCGCACAGTAAACCAGCTGACTGCGCTGGCGATCAGCAGATTGCTGGGGTCAGCATGTGTACCAGTTAGAAAGAGCTTGCCAATCTCAATGCAAGTGCACACTGCCAACGCAATGGCTGTTGCAACTCTGGCAGATTGGCCGCGCGCCCACGTGAGCACAGCAATGGGCACATAAGACAAAGCCACAACACTCAAGCTGAAGAGCGCCTTGGCTTCAGAAGTGAAGTAATGGTAATAAAACGGGGTGAAGTTAATCTGATCAAAACGAGCTTTAGCCTCTGCCAGACCACCCCAGTGCAGTGTGATGAAGCCATTAATTTGGAGCAACGTCAGTGCATAGACCAGCGCAATAGCGGGTGTGAGCCGCTTGGCTAGATTGGCGATATGTGTCGTTTGCCAGACTGCAGCGTGCTGGCTTAAAGCCAGGCCACCGCACACACCAACGACGCGTGTCAACACAGACAAACCTTGTGAAATGCCCGAAGCAATGAAGAATTGCACCAGTTCAATGCCCATGCCCAGGAGCAAGCCAGCTAATGCTCCTTGTGTGTAGGTGGCGCGCTGGGGGCCAATCAGTCGCGCTAGCAAGAAGCCAAAAGGCAGAACAAGCGTGGTTTCTGCAACGAGCTGGATGCCTGTCATGACAAAGCTGTGCGATGTGCCAGCCACAAGCCAACCCCAATAGCCCGAGTCGATTTTGGCCGAGAGCTCGGCCCACGAGATCAAAAAGTCGTACGGAAACAGAGCCAAGGCGATGTACACAAAGGCGTAGGCATCAAGCGCCAGGGTTTTGAGCCGCTTCGAGTCGTTCAGAAAAGATTCAACCAGTGCCTTGAACCAGTCGGCATACCGTGCCGCCAGCAGGATCCCAAGAACGCTGCCAATGCATTCGGCCATGATGTCGTTGAGCGACACCGTACGCTGCGGGAAATAAAGTTGCGTAAATTCGACGCCCACAGCCAGTGCCACGGCAAAGGTCAAAGCGGTCACATACAGCAAGAAACGTGGCAGCCTTTGAAAGGTTTGGGTGAGCAAGTACGCAGTTAAAAAACCGACGGGCACGTAAAGCACGCCGTTAGAGATCCAGTCAGCGCGTGACCCAACCCCAAGGTTCAAAAACGGTATGTTTTGAAAAGCCGCCCAGGCGTCGTCAAACGTGCGGTCTTTGAACCTAAGCGGCACCAAGCTGCTATAAACCACAAAAAAGACATAGCCCAGCCAAAGGAGTAGCGGTGAGTGTGCGGGCTTGGCAGTGGGCATGGGTTGCATTATGAATTGCTTGCGGGTTAGATTGGCACGGAATGCGGTTGGGTCACAATGAGACAAAGCGTTCGTTACGAGCTCTGAATGCTATATAAAAAGAAGCTACTAGCGCCTATAGGACATGGGCTAGAGACCTTTTTTGTATATGATGATTTGAAGTCTTCATATGGGTGCGCTTGCTGACCCAGGGCGCGGCCGGTGAGGGCAAAGCGATTTGGGTGGTGCGTGGTGGCGTCATGGCGGTGCAGGGGTTTGACTTTGTCGGCGCCAAGGTGGCTGACAAAAATGGCGCGGGCATTCGGTTTGAAAAAGGCCAGCTCAGCATCAAAGACTGCACGTTTACCGACAACGAAAACGGCATTTTGACCAGTAGTGACAAAGATGCCGTGCTGCTGATAGAAAACAGCGAGTTTGGCAACAACGGTTTTGGTGATGGCTACAGCCACAACCTGTATGTGGGGGCGATCAAGAAGCTGACTGTCACGGGCAGTTATTTTCACCATGCCAAGGTGGGGCATTTGCTCAAGAGCCGCGCTGCCGAAAACCATATTTTTTACAACCGCTTGACAGACGAAACGGGTGGGCGTGCCAACTACGAGTTGGAGTTCCCGAACGGTGGGCTGGCTTATGTGGTGGGCAACGTGCTGGCTGACGACCGGCCAAGCAACGGCAAGTGGCTGGCCGTGAAGCCGGTGGACGCGTCCAAGCCGGTCGCTGTGGTGGTCAAAGCCATGAACAACCTGCTGGTGGGTACAGGCAGCCTGGACGCCGGGGTGGACGCAAAACAGGCCATCGTTGATATTCGTAACAACCTGAACGTGGATTGGGATGTGTTTGTGCCTGGATCAGCCAATGGCGTTGACTTGACCCCCAAGCGTGAATACGTGCACCCCAGGCAGACGCGGGGGGTGTGAGGCATGGATTGTGGATTGGCAGCTACGCATGCGTGACGTGGCACTCTAAAATGCCCAGGGCGATAGCGTGTGATTGCGACTTAAAAAAGCCATGAGCGGAAAACGTATGAACTCGGTCAAGAAAATTGTTGATAAAAAACGCCTCCTGAGTTGGTGCCAAGGGGCGTTTTGACCAGCGCGGGCGGCGGGGGTATCACAAAAGGGGTTTTTAGCAGCGCTTGGCGCGAGGGCTGGTCAAGCCAGTTGCGCAGCTGCGCCATGACGGGCAGCGCAACCCATTCCAGCTTGTTGTGGCCTTGCAGCCGCCGCTGGGCGTAGTCCATGAGTTCGCCAGGTGTTTTGCCAATTTGCGCATAAGCCCACCACGCTGCGCCGGAGGCAAGGGCGAGCAAGGCGATTGCAATGGCGTGGCCCTGA
>Ga0100399_1000924_pt1 | contig 21374 bp, 13 predicted proteins | sample CryGeymeta201523_FD_81545 | JGI IMG/M metagenome (GOLD analysis project Ga0100399, IMG submission 81545) | Groundwater microbial communities from Crystal Geyser aquifers in Utah, USA - Crystal Geyser metaG 2015-23 | ecosystem: Environmental > Aquatic > Deep subsurface > Groundwater | place: USA...
CCTGCTTTTTGATTTTCAAGGGGACAGTTGAATGGCCGAACTTCGAACTACGGCTTACCGGTCTGGACGATCTCGCAGGGGCTCCCTCGTACCCGGCAAATCTTTGCTCATGCCTACAAAAAATGTCGGGGTGATCAAAGTCTTGCCGGTCAACCCATTAAAAATCAACAACTTATTTAGGTAACGGCTTCAAAGTTTTACCGGAACAGGCAGCAAAGTGTTGCCGTTTTCTGTGAGTCAAACACCAAAGCTTTGCCGTTTTTTGGCACCAAAAAAGTAAGGGCGTCGAATCGATTAGTGAACGAACAAACAGTCAGCCGAAGACACGCTATCGGTGTTACTGAATTGTATATTTTTCTAGTTCGAACTGTTCGTTCAATGAGGGTGGCCTGCCATTCGCCGTGGCAAGCGGATTTCGTACCCAGGACATCAGGTCCTAAGGTGTGGTCGGCAACGTGTCAGCTTTCGCTGAATGTGTTGCCCAGGCAGCTGAAAAGGTCTGCCAACTTCACGACAGCGCCTCTTCCCGAAGATGGTTCGGTGGGGTTGACACCAATTTTTTGAAGGCGACCGGTCAGGCCGCGACTTGATGACTGAGTGACTGACGCTTGCCATGCCAATGGCGTGAATGTCATCAGAAAGTTCACGAGATCTTGAAGATCAACAACCCATGGCGCTCCTTGCTCAAGTGGTTCGCGAGTTGCCGGCAACAATCCGTCATCGACCCAACTTTTTACGGCATCGTAATGACTGTTTGTAAGTGCACTGATTTGTTGCAGGGTGAGCCCGCGCGCAACGAACCAGCTCACAATTCTCTTATCGACCTCCCGCTGCGAAAACATCAGGCCACCGACACCATCTGGAATAGTGTCCGCGATGGGTGTCAATTCTCCTGCAGCAATGGCGCGGTACAGCGAAACCAAACGTTGATGATCAGTGGTGCGTCGCAAATTGAGATCCCGAAGCTTGATGACAACGCCACCGGTTCGAAGATAGTCAGCTTGCGACGATTGCTTAAGGCGCTTGATCAGACGCAACAGAGGCAAGTGCATTAGATTGCCGATAGTCACAGGCGCAAGAGAAGTGGGGTCCGAATATTCAAACCATCCGGCCTCGCGCATCAAGTCATAGATGGATTTCGGCACATTGAGGATCTTGATTGCTGCCAAGTCATCAATATGCTCTTCTTGAAGGGACTTAAGCCGATCGATCTCATCGCGCGCGATGAATCGTTGGCGGTATCCCGCCGAAGCATCGTAAATACGGGCGTCAATAAGATTGCGATCGATGCCATCATTTAGGCGCTCAGCGCTAACGCCCAGTTCCCGCTCCGCTTCTGTGATGCTGTACCAATTCTTGGCTACGGTTGCAATTGACTGGATGTTGCTGGTCCTGGCGTTCAATGTGCCGTCATGCGAACGCATGATGCGATCAGCCGCCACAACACGAAATGGTTTGTATGCTGGTTGCGTGTATTGTTTGAATAGAAAGTTGTACCAAGGCCCGAGTCGCTTGGCTAAGCCCGTCATCTCCGAATCAGATGGTGCTTCAACCAATTCCTGGATTCTCTGATCAAAGCACGCCGGCCAGGACTTCATCAAAGCAAACGCTGGACTGAGTAGCTCGACGGTTTGGTTAACGGATGACGGAAGATTTGATTTTCCCGGACGAACGCCAGGCAGGTGGGTATCGGATTTACAGAAATGATTGGCGAAACCGAGCGTGAAATGATCTACTTCGACGGGATGACCGGTGCCGATATCAAATGGCAGGATTGGCACTTCATCTTGCCACCCCAACAAAAGCCGGGCAAATGCAATTTCTTCATCCGGAGCCACCTCTGCATTTTGAATTCGCAGGTCCGCGCCACATCTGCACAGGTGTGGTCGCGGTCGGTCTAACTTCACCGTTCCTAAGCACTTTTGACATTTGTCTAAAAGACGTACCCCATGTGTTGGACACGCAGTGGCGAGGGAATGACTCCAAAGTTGTCGGGAGTAAGAATCATCTTTCAAGCATTGTGGGCATACTGCCTCACTTCGGGTACGGGTAAGGCTGCGTCTGAGGGCAGGGATAGTTGGATTATCGGAAGGAACGATTTTGCTCAGCACGTCCGTTTTAAGATTGAGAGCTTTCGCCAACTTGGCAATGTCCGGCATTCCCAGCCTGATCGACTTTGAAATTTCCAACGTATTGAGCAGAACGGTGCGTGATCGCATGCCATGCGAGTGAGCCCACCTATTGAGAAAACCAGCCAGACTCTCGTCATCATATGGCATTGACCCATTGGGCCAGAGGATTGGCTTGCTCATTTGCGATTGTCTCCAGCAGAGGATTGTTTTTTACGACCATTTTTTTGAAACGTTGGTGCCATGCCCTTTGCGAGGGTCTGTTGATGCGCCTCGTTAAGCAGTTCATCTGGAAATTCTTTGAGTGCGAAAGGATTGCCGTAATGGCGCAGCGGGAACTTTCGGGCATATGCGCGTTGTAACAAGTCCAAACTGAGTGCCTTGTTACCGCCACATACCGTCTCAGCGCTGATAAAGAGGGCACATACGTGACCAATCAAACCGCCGCTGCAGAGATATGCGCCCTTGATGATCTTGGCGGAATCCTCCTTTTTCACGAGCCAACCATTTTCTTTTAATCGGTTAACGAATGCAGTCACAGCCAGAACGAAATGTTCCTGATCAGAAGAGTCGTACCAGTCATAAGCAGACAGGCGTCGTGCCGACAACGCCCGCCCTTCCAGCTGCTCGTTGTCGACGAATAGACTGACGGTATGCTGCAATCCAGATAAGACAACTGACAGGCCAGCCTCCTCCTTAAGTCGTGAAGGGTCACTCAGCGTTGTTGGATCATGAAGCTCTTTGAGCCAATCAGCGACCGCCCTGTTGGCCTTACTTTGCGCTTCGAAACTGCGGTACTTTTCGGCAAGGTGATTTGTTTCGTCCAGAATCAGGATGCGCACACCCCATGCCTTTAACATCTCCCTGGCCACATCCTTTGGATCCTGGCCCCGTTCAAGCTTGATATCAACACCCAAGAGCGTTTTCAAAATACGCTTGGCCAGCGTATCCAAGTTTGTCATGGCTGGCATGGTGACATAAAGAACCGGTGATCGGGTAGCGCCGTCAGGCGCCGGAAACTTTGCGCAGATGTCCCTCAATAGTTCTGACTTTCCGGCCCTGGACTGACCAAGAAGCATGAATACGAACGGGTCGCGTCCCTCAAGAAAGACTCGAATTTCGAACTCAAGAGCGTCGAACGCCTCTGCATACATATGATGCCTGTATACCCAGTTCCTGAATGCAAGTTCAATGGCCATTACGCTTCCCCCCGAGTATTTCCTGAAATGTTTTCGTCAAACTCAAATGAGATGTCAATCGGATTCTTTTCAGGCATGACAACAGATTCATTGGTGCCCTTTGGCATGGTCTTACGAGCCGCTTTAGTGGCCCTGTCCAGCATGTCCATTGCGCGAGCTTGCTTGGCCTTCGATTTTCCCTTCGCCTCCTGCGTGAGGCTCCGAAGTCGGGCAAGCTTTTGCGCATATGTGCGTCGATTCAGAATTTCGCCAGCTTCTCGAATTTCCTCACGCAATTTCTTGGCAGTATCACGATCCATGGAAAGTCCGTCCTGGTTTTTATCGTAGGCGGCAATTGGTTCTTCCCCTTTTCGGGGAATGACATAAATCACCCCGGCATCCAACTTGGAGAACAGGATTTCAACTTTGATGGAGCCTGTCTGCTGATACAGCGCCGTAAGACCATCCGAGTTGTACTCAAAGGTGTCGTACAGAATCCCTGGACGATTGAGCGTTCGCTCAGTCCTCTCAAAGAACAGGGCCTGCTCGAATTCTTCCTTTTCGATCGGCATGGGCTCCATATGTGATTTCTTCATTTCAAGCCAAATGTCATAGGGGGCCACAGCTTTGCGACTGCGCCACGAGCGAAGTTCATTGACACGCATGGCATAGTCGTCGTACAAAAACCTGAGCAGTTCACCAACGAGTTCCTCAAAAGTTAGCAGTTTTTCGTCGTCAGGAGGTGTGCGCTTTTCGTCGGAAATGGCGGAACGCAAAGACCCAGGTAACGTTTTCAGGAAGTCCTTGATGACTCCAATAGATCGCTCAACATGTGGCTTTTGTTGCGGGGTATACGGTTTGCAGCGCGTGGTGTCACCGTGCAGGGAGCGCACAACCTCTCGGGCAGTGTCACTGCAAAAGTCAGAACCGTTATCAACTTTTAGGACAATTGGTTTGCTGTAGGCCTCAATGCGATTCTTAATCTTGTATCGATCATCGAAGTCGGCTGGCTTGGGCAGGTACATGTACCGCATTGCCTCAATGAATGGCAGCGTCGAGGGCGCTTGGACGGTCAGGTGAAAGCAGACCGGATACCCCGAAGCCACGTCAATGCCGATGTAGAGCACCGGGTTCTCGAACGTGGCGCCTACTTCAGTAAGAATTCGGATGGGGAGAAATGCGGCGTCGACCTCAACCATGTCCCAAAACAGATCCGCGGTGTGCACGTGCTTGGCAACTCGTGTGAGAGCAGCGGCTGTGCGCGGATCGAGACGCGCCTTCATCAATTCGGTCCAGGCAATTGTGCTGAGAAATTTCCGTAGTTTGCGACTGCCATGGCGCAATTTAGGTGCTTTTCGCTCAGTGCAAAGTTCGTGGTAACGAGCTTCAACAATCCCCCAGGAATCGGTCATACTGAGGCGGTCGTGGTTGGCGATCGCGCCAAAAACCACTTCGCGCATCGACAACAATAGACACTCATCAGGGCCTTGATACCGATTCCCACAATTTGACCAGGCAGGCGCCAGTAGGGATGGGTGTTGAACTGCAGCGGCCCGCCACAGCCTTAATGTTCGTTCGGAAGGTACTGTCCAACCCTCCTTCTCACACAACGCAATGACGGCATTTAACGCCGCCTTGAGGTTTTTCCCCGCCATGATTTCTTTGGCTTCACAGCGCAAGATAAGCATGCGTTTGACCCGCTCTGCTTTTTCACGTTGTGTTTCAATGCTACGCCATTTGTTTGATTTTGGACTCCAGACACCATTGCGATCTGGCACAAGCAGTTCGATATCACCTTCCACCTTGCGCAACCGGAATTTTTCCGGCTCAATGAAAGAGACGTCTCCATCGTCAGCCCTACAAACAATCTTTTGATGTGTCAGATTTAGTTCCTCAACGCGCCACGGTTTGGCATCCATCAAGAAACGCAAGCCTGCTTGAATTGCTGGTTCCATTTCAGTCGCCAAGGTTCAGCAGCTGAAGATGAGAAAGCTCACCGAATGCGTTCCACAGAACACTTTCGTTGTTAAGCGTTCCCTGACGCAGGTCAAACGCAATCACGCCATTGGCAAGGCCGACCCGAATTCCGTTGTCACTGACCCGTTCACGAATATCCCCGAGCTTGAATTCACCACTATATGCAGTTGTGACTTGCTGCAAAGCGTCCATTTCAATGCGACTGGCCACAGGCTTCCTGGTGTGAAAGCGCTGTGCATCCCGCATGTACGCCATGTTGGCACGTAGACCCTTATGACCGATATCTTCATCCGTTGCTGTCACCAGGCGATATCCAAGTCGGCCCAAAACAGCCCTGCGGCGGTCCATTTTTTCTGAGATTTTCAGCAGCGCTTTAGCGGGTTTGGTTTCGACCAGCAGCATTACGGGATTAGTCCATTCCACTTCGAAGTCTGGTGTGTAAATTTCTTCAGAAGAATTTTCGGCATCGCCGGGAATGAAACTCTTTTCCGGACTGGCAACCCGAGCTTCCTTCGATGTATCAAAGCGCATTCGGAGGTCAAGGCGGAAAGTGCATGGCTGCGCGCGAATTGACAGTACACGCGGATCAATGTCCAGAGCCAATGCGGTCAATGCCTCCAGTTCACTTTCGACCTTCAGATCACCATCATTGGTATTTGAGCCAACTAAATAGGTCACCTTCTGTTGCCCCCTCTTTCCGAGAGGTCGAGCCATTAGATCTTCATTTTTCATGTCAAATTCCAGGTACCAAGATTGAACGAACGAAACAGACGTTCCAGGGCAGGCTTCGTCATTGGACAGGATGGTTGCTGCGACTTGATCAAATCAGACACGATCAAATTGACTGATTCAGATACGCAATCCAAGCCAGAGTCAACGACCAAGTGCACTTCTGGTACACGGCGTGTTTGCGTTTGTTTCAGTTTCTTGGTCATGGTTGTTTCCTTGCGTCTCGGCAGCTTGAGAGAGGTGGTCTTGTCGTTGAATATGCCGCCATCGTAAGACGGAAACACCATTTGTGCAGATCAAAAGTATCGTCATGTGGGATCATGTTGCTCTAATGCAACTTGAGTAGTGGCGATATTTTTGATGCTATGTGAGTCAGTTTTTGTGGCAGAGTCGAGGCTGGAGGTCGTCAATGGTTCAGAAGGCACATCGCAAACTATCAAAACAGAGTTCGCAGAACGAGCGACTGCGTTACGTTGACCTGCGTTTGCGCTTTTTGGGCAGCGTCAGACGACAGGACGTGGTGTCACGATTTGGGATTGGGACAGCGGCTGCAACGCGTGACATGGCGCAATACAAGGACTTGGCACCAGAAAACATGGTGTACCAAGCAACGGACAAGTCCTACGCGCGTGGCGAGCACTTTGCACCGCTTTTTACCTGGGTCACGCCCAATGAGGTGCTCGATTTCCTTGGCCAGGCACTTGGGCATGGGACTTCTTTTGAGTTGGCTCCACTGCTCCCGATTGAAACTACATTGGTCAAGAGCAGAATAGAAAATGACATCTTGTCAGCAATAACATTGGCAATAAAGTCAAAGACTGCTTTGGTCATTGAGTACATATCATCAGAAAGCGGTCTGACGAGACAGGAAATCCTTCCCCATGCACTGGCCGACTGTGGCGAAAATCACGTTGTTCGGGCCTATGACAGAAAGAGTCAAGACTTTCAGGATTTCGCGCTTGGCCGCATTAAGCATGCATCGCCAAAAATGGGACCAGTTTTCGAGCAAGAAAGGCCTGCCCAAGACATTCAGTGGAACAATATTGTTCAACTTGAACTGGTTGCACATCCAATCAACGTGACGCACCCCGAGGCTTTGGAAGCAGAGTTTGAAATGGTCCAGGGAATTTTTCGCGTACAAGTGCGGGCGGCACTGGCAGGCTACCTGCTCAAGCGAATGTCAGTCGATTGCAGCGAAAGGCGCAGGATGCGTGGGCCGGCATACCGATGGTGGTTAAAAAACAGGCAGGTGCTTTACGGTCTACCAAACGTGGAACTGCTGCCAGGATATGCAGATGTAAAGAGTTAGCTGGCTCAATTTGAAGGAAAATGAAACAGTCGCCGTACGTGGCACCCTTTGGGTGGCCAATGATCTCGTCACAATCGGCGGAAACATCGTAAAAGTCGCGGGCAACGCATTTCCACGCACAAGTATGCAGAGGTGGGATTCAGAGCACCAGAGCTGGAAATCGAGATTGAAAAACAACAAACATGTCTGCCCCATGTGGAAAGACAGCAGGGAAGCAATTTCGTGAAGCAACCATTACTCACTCAGTATCAAAGTCAGTATTACGCATGGTTACTGACACGCCGTGCGGCAAGTGATTCAGTTGAATCGTTGGCATCCACACTGGTTGACTCTCAAGTTGACCTAAATCCGCACCAGGTGGAGGCTGCTTTGTTCGCTTGCACGAACCCACTTTCTCGTGGTGTGATCCTGGCCGACGAGGTCGGTCTCGGCAAGACGATTGAAGCGGGTCTTGTGATATCACAGCGTTGGGCAGAGCGTCGTCGTCGCCTTTTGATCATCGTTCCAGCGAACTTGCGCAAACAATGGCACCAGGAACTTCAGGACAAATTCAATCTACAGAGTCTGATTCTTGAGGCTAAAAATTACAACTCGATCCGTAAGCAGGAAAATCAGAATCCCTTCTTGATGTCATCCGGACCGGTCATCTGCTCGTATCAATTTGCAAAGGCAAAGGCTGCTGACATTAAGGGCATCAACTGGGATCTGGTCGTACTCGACGAGGCGCACCGGTTGCGCAATGTTTACAAGACAAGCAACGTCATTGCAAAAACGATCAAGGAAGCCCTCGCACACGTTCATTCCAAGGTGCTCCTTACGGCAACGCCATTGCAAAACTCCTTACTGGAACTCTACGGGTTGGTGAGCATGATCGATGACCGTGTGTTCGGTGACTTAGACAGCTTTCGTGCGCAATTCACCCAGCCAAACCGTGAGCAGGCGTTTGCAGCTTTGCGAACCCGTATTGCGCCAATTTGCAAACGCACCTTGCGTCGGCAAGTGCAGCAGTACGTTCCCTACACGGCCCGTCGCGCCATCGTTGAAGAATTTACACCTTCCTCCGAGGAGCGCGAGCTATCTGTCCTCGTGGCAGACTATCTGCGCCGTCCGAATCTAAAAGCATTGCCGGATGGGCAGCGGCAATTGATCTCATTGGTGTTGTGGAAGTTGCTCGCGTCGTCAACCCACGCAATCGCTGGCGCTTTAGAAACGATGGCCAAGCGTCTGCAAGGGGTACTTGACGACATCACAAACATTCCCGACCTCGCTGAAGCGTTGGATGAAGACTATGAGTCGCTAGATGAAACCGCCGACGAATGGAATGATCCAGATTCCGGCAGCGCCCCTCCTTCGAAAAGTGACCGCGATGCGGTTGCCCAGGAAATTGCGGAGCTTCGCCACTTCAAATCTCTGGCGACCAACATCCGCGATAACGCCAAGGGCAAAGCACTTTTGACAGCCCTGGAGCGCGCATTTGCTGAGCTGGAGCGGTTGGGCGCGCCCAAAAAAGCGATTATTTTTACAGAGTCTCGTCGGACTCAAGAGTACCTTTTATCGTTGCTTGCTGAAACGCACTACGGCGAGGGAATCGTCCTCTTCAACGGCACAAACAGTGATGGACGCGCTCAGGCGGTCTATAAGGATTGGTTGGCGCGGCACAAAGGTACCGACAAAATCTCTGGTTCGAAGACGGCTGATACGCGTGCGGCCTTGGTCGAACATTTTCAAGAGCGCGGCACCGTCATGATCGCGACCGAAGCAGGCGCGGAAGGCATCAACCTCCAGTTCTGTTCTTTAGTCATTAACTACGATCTGCCATGGAATCCGCAGCGGATCGAACAGCGCATCGGTCGCTGCCATCGATACGGCCAGAAGTTCGACGTGGTGGTAGTCAATTTTGTCGACCGCAGCAACGAAGCGGATGCGCGCGTGTATGAATTGCTGGCGCAGAAATTCCAGCTCTTTGAAGGTGTTTTTGGTGCGAGTGATGAAGTGCTGGGTGCAATTGGCTCTGGTGTGGACTTTGAGCGGCGCATCGCGGACATTTACCAAAATTGTCGCGACCCGGAAGCCATCAAGAGCAGTTTCGAACAATTGCAGCTTGATCTGTCCGGTGAGATCAACGAGGCAATGGTCAAGACCCGTCAACTTCTTCTGGAGAATTTCGACGAAGAAGTGCAAGACAAACTTCGAATTCGTGCCGACGACAGCAGCAAGGCCCGGAACCGATACGAGCGAATGTTGATGGATTTGACCAGAGCGGAACTTGGCGATCACGCTGAGTTCGATGCCGACGGATTCACGTTACTGCATTCGCCCAGCGCAGAACTTGATGGGGTTGCGTTGGGGCGTTACGAACTGCCCCGCCGCAGCGGCGACTCTCACCTCTATCGTATTGGCCACCCACTCGCCGCCTGGATTGCCCAACAAGCAATAGGTCGACAGCTGCCAAGCTGCAGGCTGGTTTTCGATTACGATGGTTTCGGCACGCAGGTGAGCACGCTTAAAGCACATCGGGGAAATTCCGGATGGCTCACTGTTAGCCTTATTTCTGTTGATGCGCTGGGCCAGCAGGAACAGCACCTGATCGTCGCCGCCACCACTGCCCAAGGCGTTGCACTGGCCGAGGATGATCCAGAAAAGTTGCTTCGCTTGCCCGCGCACCAAAAGGCGGCTGACCTGCTCATGTCACAAGAAGCGGCGACTGATGGCACGCTCGCTGCAGATCTGGCAAGCCGGAAGGTGCAAATCCTACGCGAGATCAATCAACGCAATCTAGGATATTTTGAGCAAGAGTTGCTAAAGCTCGACGCTTGGGCCGACGATTTGAAGCTGGGGCTGGAACAGGAAATCAAGGGCATCGACTTTGAGATCAAGGAAGTACGGCGCACAGCGGCGATCTCACCCACCCTCGAAGAAAAGCTGTCCCACCAAAAGCGCCAGCGGGAACTCGAAACTAAGCGCAGCAAGCTCCGGCGCGAACTGTTTGCGCGGCAAGATGCTATCGAATCTGAGCGGAACGACCTGATCTCTGCACTAGAAATTCAAATGCAGCAGCAGGTTCATGAATTAACGCTTTTCACCATTGAGTGGGAGTTGAAATGATTATCGGGCCTCATAATTATCCGGGATCGAAGTGGTGGAAATTCGACTTTCACAACCATACGCCTGCGTCGCTGGACTACAAGAGCGACAAAACCATCACGCCGCGCCAGTGGTTGCAAGACTATCTGCACAAAGGCATTCAATGCATTGTCGTCACCGATCACAACACCGGCGGCTGGATCGACAAGCTGAAGACAGAGCTGGCGACGTTGAAGCAGGAAGATGCCGCAACGTGGGGGGCGGTGACGCTTTTTCCGGGCATGGAGTTGACGTGCAACGGTGGCGTGCATCTGAAAGTGATTCTTGACCCATCCAAGGGCACCTCAGACATTGAAGCCATTCGGGGCAGCGTTGGTTATTCGGGTACGCCAGGGGACAGTGATGGCGTAACCAGCCAGAGTGTCGAGCAGGTCATTCGTGTCATCCAGATGGCGGGTGGAGTTGCGTGCGCGGCGCATGTCGATCAGCCCAAAGGCCTGCTGATCTCGCTGACCGATCACAACACCTTGCAACCCATCTTCAAGCTATTGGATGCAATCGAGGTCATCGACCCGGCGGCGAATTGCTTGCAACCGCATGCTGCCGCATTAGCTGACTTGGCCCATGTGCTTGGGTCAGACAGTCACCAGCCTAGCGAAATTGGTCGAGGCTATACATGGGTGAAGATGTCAGCCCCCTCCATCGAAGGCTTGAAGCTGGCCTTGCTTGATCCTGAGTCAGCCATCCGCCGCAGTGACCAATGCGCCAACTACCCGCAGCAACTGAATCATCCGAAGATCAAGAGCATCACGGTTGAAAAACTGCGTCTGCGCCAGAAAGACCCACTGACGATCCTTTTCAACCCCAGCTACAACGCCTTGATTGGCGGTCGGGGTAGCGGCAAGTCCACCATACTGGAATGCCTGCGCCTAGGGTTGGCGCGAGAAAATGAATTGCTGACGGGGCGTTCCGACAGTGCGCTGAAGCAGTCCTTCGAGAACTTCAAGAAGGAAAAAACGGGCCGTAATCAGCCTGGCATGATGCTTCACGATACCCGCATCTCTGTCGAGGTATCCAAAGGGCACGGTGATCTGGAAGAGAGGTTTGAGTACCTTTGGAGCAAAGGGGCCGATGCCAAGTTTGCGGTGTCAGTGCGGCGCTGGGATAGCGGTGCATGGCAGGCAACGCAACTGACTGAGGAACAGGCCCGCAGCAACTTCCCGGTGAAGCTTTTCAGCCAGAAGCAAATTCTTGCGTTGGCCGACAACCCGCAGCATCTGATTCAGTACATCGACGATGTGTTGGGCAGCAGCAAGGAGGCTTGGGCGCAAGGCTTTTCCATCAAGCGCGAGGCATTGAACGCGGCCAGAAAACGAGTCCGCACACTGGAGCTTGAGATTGCGCAGAAGCCTGCTGTCGAGCTTCAGTACAAAGAAGCATCGCGCAAGGCCAAGGTCTTCGCATCCTCGAACTTTGGCGATGCCCTCAAGGCGTACCAGCGTGCGGGCAAGCAGCAGCGGGCGGTACAAGGGTTCTTCAAACAGCTTGGCGAGGATGTTCAGTCACTGCAAACCAGCGCAGCGGAAGCGGCGAGCCTGAAGAACCTGACGCTTACCGACTTCGAGGCCGCGACTCCGGCTGAACAAGCGGAGAAGCTGGCGACGGAAGCCCTGACGCAAAAACTTGCTGGTAAATTTGACCAAGTCACCGCATTGGTAGCCAGCATGCAGGCAGACCTTGCGGCAGCGCAGGTAGCCAGTGGCGTGAGCACATGGCATCAAGAAAACAAAGTGCATCTCGATGAGTACGCACGCATCGTGGCGGAGCTCAAGGCACAAGGCATCACCAATGCCGAAGATGCCTCTCAAGCCGTGGCGCTGGAGGAGAAACTGAAGAAGCAGTTGGATCAGTTCAACGCCATCAGCACCGATCTTGAGCAAGCACGGAAAGCCGTGGTGGATGCGCAAGCCGCATTGCACCAGGAGCGCCAAGGACTGACCGTGCTGCGGCAGGACTTCCTCAATCAAGTGCTGGTCAATGTGCCCGCTTTGAAGATCGCGCTGCACACCATGGCGGACGCGGAAGCTGGTGCCGCCAGTCTGCGAGAGATCCTTCGCATTGAAACGGAAGGCACTTTCGCCAAGGAAATCTATGGTGAGACCGATGACGATCCGCCCAGGCCCTGCGGCATGGCATGGGACTTGGTGAATCCGGTCTTGGCGTCGTCTGTGCCTGAGCGGTTGCAGGAGATCAAGCAGTCGCTTGAAGAGATGAACGAGCAGGTGCTGAACACGAGACTGCACGGAAAGTTTGTCAAGAAGTTGAGAGACATGAAGCCTGAGGTCGCTTCGGTGGTCTTTGACGAATTGGCGGCGTGGTTCCCGGAAGATGCTGTTGATCTCCAGTACAAGCGCGACGAGTCAAGTTCATTCCAGAGCCTTCAACAGGCATCGGCAGGCCAGAAGACCGCCGCGATTTTGTCATTCCTGCTGGCACACGGCAGCGAGCCGCTGCTGATGGATCAGCCCGAAGATGACTTGGATAACGCGCTGGTCTCGCAACTGGTGGTGACACAGCTCAGAAACAACAAGAACCGCCGCCAACTGATTGTCATTACCCATAACGCCAACATCGTCGTGAACGGCGATGCAGAGCTGGTCATGCCCATGGAATTCGTGGGTGGCCAGATCGTGAACAACACGGCGGGTGGGCTACAGGAGCGGTCTGTGAGAAGGAAGGTCTGCGAAATCATGGAGGGCGGGGAGAAAGCCTTCGAGCAACGCTACAAACGGATACTTAAAGATATGCGAGCAAAGGTTTGAAAATGGGTAAGCAAAAACTAGAACTCACTTGGATCGGCAAAGAAAAACGGCCCAAGCTGGAACCGCGCATCCTGGTTGGAGACCCCGAGAAGTCATATCACGCAAAGCACCGTGTTACCAGCGCCGACATTTTCGACAACCGACTGATCTTCGGCGACAACTTGCTGGCATTGAAGGCACTCGAACAGGAATTTTCCGGCAAGGTTAAGTGCGTCTACATAGACCCACCGTTCAACACCCAGCAAGCGTTTGAGCACTACGATGATGGATACGAGCACTCAATCTGGCTTGGCTTGATTCGAGATCGAACTGAAGCACTGCGGCGACTGATGTCTGACGACGGCACTTTGTTCGTCCACATTGACGATAACGAACTTGGTTACCTGATTGTCTTGCTTGATGAGGTTTTTGGTCGCGCCAATCGAATCGGCGTTGTCACCTTTAAACAGAGCTCCGCCTCGGGACCTAAAGCGATCAATCCGGGGTTGGTTACTACAAACAACTATTTACTCTACTACGCAAAGGACAAGAGTGCATGGTCACCAAATCGGGTGTTCGTCCCTGGCCCTCGTGATGATCGTTACTCGAAATATATCGAGAACTATGAAGACAGCTACAGTGATTGGCGATTGATCGGTTTGCGGGAGGCATTCCTAAGAGGCTTTAAGTTGGACTCATGGGATGCGGCAAAGGCGAAGTACGCAGATAAGCTTGAAGTCAAGCTGTCTGATTTTGTTGTCTCGAATGCTCATCGAGTAGTCCGTACTGCACGCGTAGCGCCCAAAGATGTGAATGAATCGGCTAGAGAAGCGCTGGAAAAATCTAATGCTGACCGCACACAAGTTTTTTGCTCTCCTCGGGATGGAAAGGATGACTACTATTTCCTTGGTGGCGAGCAGTTGGTCTTTTACAGGTCCAAGACTCGTGTTATTGACGGTGTAACTTGCACCGCGTCCCCGCTCACAAATCTTTGGGATGATCTGCTCTCGAATAATCTTCACAACGAGGGGGCCGTCTCCTTTCCAAATGGCAAGAAGCCTGAGGCATTGATCAAAAGGTGTATCGAGCTTTCGACGCAGCCAGGGGACATCGTTCTGGACTCATTCGCCGGCTCAGGGACGACCGGTGCAGTCGCTCACAAGATGGGACGTCGTTGGCTGATGGCCGAACTGGGTGAACACTGCCACACGCATGTCATTCCTCGATTGAAGGCGATCATCAACGGTGGCGATCAAAGCGGGATTTCGAAGGCAGTTGGCTGGCAAGGCGGAGGCGGCTTTCGCTACTACAAACTTGCACCCAGCCTGATCGTCAATGACCGATGGGGTAACTCTGTTGTCAATCCTGAGTACAACGCCGCGCACTTGGCTGAGGCTCTGTGCAAAATTGAAGGATTCACCTATGCACCGTCTGAAGTTCAATGGTGGCAGCACGGAAACTCCAGCGAGCGTGATTTCATTTATGTCACGACGCAAAACCTCTCTTCTGAGCAATTGCAGGCACTTTCCGACGAAGTTGGCACCGACCAGAGTTTGCTGGTGTGCTGCGCCGCGTTTCATGGTGTGACTGCAGCCAAGGCATCAGAGCGCTGGCCGAACCTGACGCTGAAGAAAATCCCCAAGATGGTGTTGTCCCGCTGCGAATGGGGCCACGACGACTACAGCTTGAATGTGGCCAATTTGCCGATGGCGCAGATTGAGAAACCCGAGCCGGTTGCCGCCAGCACCATAAAAGGATCGAAAAATAAGAAGGTCGCACCCGGACAGGGCGGACTGTTTGGGGAGAACGAATAATGAATGCACGTGTCTTGAATGCTGTCACCGGCAGATTGTCACTTCGTCCGCCACAGGCGGAATCTCTCGTGAAACTGGTACGGGCGCTCGAAGCCGCACCTGAGTTGCTGGGGCACGAGCGCGATGTCTCCGCGATCCTCTCGACGCTCAAGGCCGAATTTCCAACGCTGCAGGATTTTGAGCGCGAGTTTCCGTCTTTGTGCTTTGCGCTCGCAACTGGCGTCGGCAAAACTCGCCTTATGGGGGCGTTTATCTCCTACCTACATCTGGCGCACGGCATCAATAACTTCTTCGTGCTGGCCCCAAACCTGACAATCTACAACAAGCTGATCGCCGACTTTACGCGCAACACGCCGAAGTACGTTTTCAAAGGAATCGCCGAGTTCGCGCAGCAGCCCCCGTTGATCATCACCGGCGATAACTACGATCAAACTGGCTCAGTCGTTCAAGACCAAACTATGGGCTTCGCCCACGACGTGCGCATCAATATTTTCAATATTTCCAAGATCAACTCCGAGGTGCGGGGCGGCAAGGAGCCTCGCATTAAACGAATGAAAGAGGTTCTGGGTGATAGCTACTTCAATCATTTGGCGAACCTGTCAGATCTCGTGCTGCTGATGGATGAATCGCACCGCTACCGAGCGAGTGCCGGTGTGCGTTCCATCAATGAACTAAAACCATTGTTCGGACTGGAAGTCACTGCAACACCCTTCGTCGAGTCGACGCGTGGGCCAGTGCCGTTTAAAAACGTGGTGATGGACTATCCGCTGGCGCGGGCAATGGAGGATGGCTTCGTCAAGGAGCCTGCCGCCGTTACCCAGCGCAACTTCGACGCCAAGGCGCACACGCCAGAAGAGATCGAAAAGGTCAAACTGGAAGATGGTGTGCGCCTGCACGAGACCACCAAGGTTGAATTGCTGACCTATGCCCGTGAGAACAGCGTGCAGGTAGTGAAACCCTTCATGCTGGTGATTGCGCGGGATACAACTCACGCTGGGCAACTTTTGACGCTCTTGGAATCAGACGCATTTTACGAGGGACGTTATCAAGGCAAAGTGATTCAGGTTGACTCCAGCCGTACGGGCGCGGAAGAGGAAGAAATGATCTCGCGATTGCTGGCTGTCGAAAGCGTGGACGAGCCGACCGAGATCGTGATTCACGTCAACATGCTCAAGGAAGGCTGGGACGTGACCAATCTTTACACCATAGTGCCACTGCGTGCTGCCAATGCCCGCACACTGATCGAACAGTCCATCGGTCGTGGATTACGTCTGCCTTATGGCAAGCGAACAGGAGTGGCGGCAGTGGACCGCTTGAATATCGTCGCACATGACAAGTTTCAGGAGATCATTGACGAGGCGAACCGCGGCGACTCGCCCATTCGCCTGAAACAAGTCATCCTTGATGCACCAAGCGCTGACGACAAGAAGGTCAGCGTACAGGTTGGTTCAGCAGCTATGACCCGTCTGGGCCTGACCGACGCGCCCGTCGTTGCCAATGCTCCGACAAACGCCGGTACGGCACCAATGACCCCGGAAGCAGTTCCTGTCTTCACGACGGAACTGGAACGCCAAGCGGCTCGCGTCGTGATGGAGGTGATTGGGAAGTACGAAGTCAGACGTGATCTGGTGCCCACCAGCAGCGCTCTTCTCACTCCCGAAGTTCAATCAGCCATCCTGGCCGAAGTCACCGAGCGCTTGAAACCAATGCAAGGTAATTTGCTGGCGGACGTCGACGACGGACAACCGAAGCTTGATCTGTCAGTCGTGGTCGCGAAAACCACGGCAATAGTCGTTCAGCAAACCATCGACATTCCCCGCATCGCAGTGGTGCCGACCGGCGAAGTCACCACGGGCTTTCATCCTTTCAAGCTCGACGTGGCCCAGTTGCACATGCAGCCGGGTGAACGCGAGATCATCATTCACAACCTTCATACCAACAAGCAGGACACGCTGGCATCTGAAGTCGGTCTTAAAGAGCAACGACTAGAAGACTATATCGTCCACGCCTTGGTAGACTTTGATGACGTCGACTACTTTGTCCACGCTGATCTTTTGTACGATCTTGCAGGGCAAATGGTGCAGCATTTGTTGGGGTATCTGTCCGAGATTGAGGCGCGCAGCGTGCTAGATCGGGATCGTCGTTTGATTGCCCGCGAAATTCACGCACAGATGATGGTTCATTTTTGGGAAGAAGCGACCGAATACGAAGTGCAGGTCAGTCGAGGTTTCACCGAACTGAAGCCCTGCAACTACACAGCTACTGCAGGGCAGACTGCACACCACTTTCGAGAGACCATCACCGAACTAAGCCGGATCAAGCAGATGTTGTTCGGTGGCTTTGCGCACTGTCTCTACCCTCTGCAGAGGTTTGATTCCGACACGGAGCGACGCTTTGCAGTCATCCTTGAACGCGACTCGTCGAAATGGTTCAGGCCTGCCAAGGGCCAGTTCCAAATTTACTACAAGGTGGGCGCTGATCAACCGGAGTACATCCCTGACTTCGTGGCAGAAACGGATTCGATGATTTTCATGGTGGAAACCAAGGCGAGAGTCGACATCACTACTCAAGAGGTACAGTCAAAGGCAGCTGCCGCCGCGCGTTGGTGCAAGCACGCTTCGCAACACGCCGCAATCGTCGGCACCAAAGCGTGGTGTTACCTGCTGTTGCCACACGACGAGATCGTCGAATCAAAGCGTCTCACAGAATTCTTGCGCTTCGAAGTGAAGATCTCCGATTAAAAGTTCTACGGTGTATTACTTAACCCTCACTTCGACACTTTAGGTAAAAATCATGAGATTTTTCTGTGGAACTACGCGAAAAAATCGCACAATAAATACTGCAAAAATTTAAAAGTTGAATTCCCGATTAGCTCCCTGGGCGACTTCACCCCAAATCTTATTCGGTAGCGGATGTCGACTAAAGAATACAAGGTGATACAAGGGACGATTCCCATCATCACGGATCAATGGAATGCGTTGACTGATAGTAAATCCCAGTGCAGTCACCAGACTACACCAATACTCAAAAAATGCTTCGTCTGCATCGCCTCTCACAAAGGCATTTGGATCAATATGATCCCTCCATCCGGGCGCGGCAGAGTCAAATCTAGCACGTTCAGGGTTGTATTCCATCAGTACGTTGCGCCGCAAATCCATGGTACTGAAGTGAATTGCGAAGTCCACTCGCCTGAGTCGTGATAATTTCTCAATAATGCTGAAGGACAGGTACTGAAGATTGTAGGGGTCCAAGTAAACCAAGCATAACGAGCTCTCCGGGATTTCTTTAAGAACCTGGTCAACGGTTGACTCGGCTGGACCAGGAAAGAATTTGACGGGTGCACCCAAAGCAATGAGTCGCTGCTCACAAGCAGAGGCCCTTTTCTCATCAAGGTCCCCTATAAGACAGGATGTGAACTGCACTTGATTCATCTTGGAATGCTGCCATGCAATTTGCGCACCTCCATGACGTGTGATCGGTTCATCTTTTACTTGTATTCGTCCTGGTCCACAAAATAAGTCTACGAAAACCCGATGGCGATACTTTTCACGTGCTCGTCGTGTCGCTTCAACATACTTCGCCAGGTAGGTGTGTTTCACCTCTGGCACCCAGCGACCCACACCCTCGCCTTGCCGCCCAAGCTCAATTGGTAGATCCGGGTATGGATCTTTGTCTTGTGCGAGTTGAAAATTCATTTGGTGGGGTTCATTGACGTGCTGAAAAGGTTGGATTGACGACTGCGTTCAATCACATCTGTATCACTCATATACCTTGCGCGTGTCATTCGTTTCCCCTTGTTTGAAGTAATAAGAATGTCATTTTGGCCCACCAACTCTTCAAGCGCAGTTTTATACATGCTTGATGTAGCAGGCGAGGTATTGCAAGTGGAGGAGAACAATTCTCCGATTAGAACTGGCACATTTCGAATGTAAACATTGGTTGCCAATTGTTGAACCAATGCATTTGTAGATTCCGAACGCGCTTCATTATCGAACTGGAATCCGCCATCGAATTCTTGTCTAAATCCCATTGTGTGGGTCGCGAGCATATCCAAACCGGCACCACCGTAATGAACGAAATGATTCTGATGTTTCCAATGCACCTGCTTCATTACATCTTGGGCGCGAGGATGTTGAGATAGATGGACCAACCAGTATTCGCCATGTCCGCTACCTTCGCCTCTAATGAAAAAAGGGGTGAAAAATTGAGCTCCGCAATTTCGTACAAGTGCTTGGTACAGAGCGGCTTGGATAAACCTACGCCAGTCCGCATCATCTTCTTTGAGCCTCTCAATTGATTTTCCACCGAGTGCGTTCTCAATGTCAATTGCCAACCTACCTGAAACGTGATTGGTGAATTGATCGTTGGTATAGGTAGCGAAAGACGATACGTGGAATGTCAATACCACCTCACTTCCCGGGAGTTCAGAAAAGATGCGCTGAATCAAATTCGCTGGAACGTCAATATAGCCATACTGATCCAAGAAGAAAAGCGCTGTGCCTGCTTTTGGTGTATGCCGCTTGATCAGCTGAATCACAGATTCATTGACCTGAGCAAATTCTTCATGAAACAGGTGAATATTTTTACCAATGCCCGCACCATAACCACGCTCATGCAGAGTCTTAGTTAGAAAAGCAATTGCACTTGCGTCCTTGTCAATGAAAACGAATTGAACGTCTAGCTCAATTGGTTTGGTTCTATCCTTGTTGACGAGTATCCGCGCCTCATCAACTGCAGACAGCATCCGAAGAGGGGAGCCAAGAATCAATTCCGACTGTCCACTAATTGTGTACAGTCCACCACCGCAAAAACCATCAACTAGCGTAATGCGAAGGCGCTCACGACCTCTGGCATTTAAAGTCCGCTGTTCGAAATAACGAAGTAGGTAGCCAACAAGTACGTCATGCTTAGTTAGGCTATGCGCTTCGAGCTGTGCGGGTCCCTCTGCCCAGTCGTAGTGTTTCTTTGCCAAACCCTGACCTTTCGAAGAGTTGTTGATGCTTTTATGTTCTGACGACGGTATTGGGAAACTGGTCCCAGTGTTGACCGCCCAAAGTTCTTCCCGCTTTTCCTTTTCCGATACCGACGAGCAAAATTTCAGCGCCGTCACGCATCACGACATGAATTGGTGTTCGGCGAGTCATTGAATCTGAGGCCAACTCTATCGGAGCCCAATGCCCCCACTGCTTAAAGTGGAAGGCAACGCCCGCAGCAGTGCATTGCTCTTTGATATGGTCTGGCCAATGTGGCTCCATTGGCCTTGAACCGGGTCCCGATTCGCCACCAGCAATTACCCAATCGACCCTGGTTCCGTTTTTTCCAAACTTAAGCCACTTGTTTAGATCAATGGGTCCCAGCAAGGGCTCACATGATAGAAACCGAACGGTTGGTGTCTTGAAGTCAAGAAGGTGTTTGATCCTTTTGTTCGCTGAATCTTGGTTTTCGACCGTAGCACCAAGCCACACATTCGCCGGAAATTCATAACCAACTGGAAGCTGTTTTCGCACGAGGTGAATGCGTTTTGTCAGCAGCAGCCAATCTAGGTGCGGCGTCGCGTCAATCAGCTGAAGCAGGCGAAGCCGAGGTTGGACAAGATCTGGGCGATTTTCAAATACGTCGGCCATGGACGCACAAAATACCCTACGTCGAACGCCTGATATTTCAGCATCGCGATCCCACTTCAGTGGCTCTTTCCAGTGAGCATCGGTAAAAAACTTACGATCAGATTTGGCACCCCAAACTTTGTCACCCAGGCGTTTTGCCCAAGTTTCCGCGTAACAATGGTCGCACGCAGCAGACACCTTCACGCAACCCCACCAAGGGTTAAACGTGTGATGTGTCCATTCGATGGTTGTTTCTTTACCCATATTTACCAGTCCTGCAATGTGTAATTGATGGAGCTGTATTTTTGTCCAGTATACGCCAGGCAATGACAAATACCATGATCGGTTTCTGACCAGAAGTCGAACTGTGCAACCACTAAGCTGCCTGTCGCGAACGGGTCTTATGGATCTGAAACAGGCGCCAACATCACCAAAGTTTTGTACATTGGCTAGTCATATGCGAAGTTATTTTCGTGGGTAAGAACTTTCGGCTGTCGCAAGAACGGCCCGCTGTTTGGCACTTGTCTTCACACTAGCCAGTGCAGCGAGTCGACGTCCAAATGACTGCTCAATCAATTGACCGGCAAAACTTTGCCTACACAACGGCAAAACTTTGATCACGTCGACAAAAATCAGGTATCGATATTCCCCGCCTGCAGCGCATTGGTTTCAATGAACTCGCGGCGCGGTTCGACCTCGTCGCCCATCAGCATGGTGAACACCTTGTCGGCCTCGATGGCGTCGTCGATC
>Ga0100399_1000968_pt1 | contig 20957 bp, 19 predicted proteins | sample CryGeymeta201523_FD_81545 | JGI IMG/M metagenome (GOLD analysis project Ga0100399, IMG submission 81545) | Groundwater microbial communities from Crystal Geyser aquifers in Utah, USA - Crystal Geyser metaG 2015-23 | ecosystem: Environmental > Aquatic > Deep subsurface > Groundwater | place: USA...
CTTTGAGATATTAAAATGCCTGCAAGTAGCTTCTGCGTTCTTGCCATGACTAAAATACCAATCCATCCAATATAGCCTCTTTAATGCATCTTTAGACAGGTTAAAATCTCTAACCTTCATCTCTACCGGAAGTATTTTAAAGCTGCGCATGTAGCAGCCATTATATGAGCCTTTAATATTTAGTTAAACCGTACTGGATGTATCATGGCCTAGATACTTGTGTATATCCCCTTCCCCAGTATTTCTTAAATTAAAATTACCTAAAAAAAGAGTACCATAATAATTTCCCTTGTGTCAAGAAAAGTTGCATTTATGTCTAGTACAACACTGGAGTTGACTTGATTACATGTTGTCATTTGACAGGCATTAAAATACTATGTTACTCTCTTAATAATTGAATTGAAGAGTAAATTTTACTGTATCATACGAAAAGTAGTAGTTATCAATGCTAAAAGACACAAGAATTTTATCTCAGTCAAAAGAATTAACGTATAAGGGTATTAAGATTAAAAAAATTCCGTGGTTTTTGTGGTTTGTGTTTAATCCCCGGAAAAGGTGGGGAATGGCATACCACTCGCAAATATACGTTTCGCCCAAAGTTTATAATTATCTAATAACAAATAGCCCAGATCCTTTATCTATCGCATTATTAGAGCACGAAATAACCCATTTGAAACGTAAAAGGCAGCTTGGCGAATCGAATCATAGTCGGAAATATTTGTTGTCAAGGAGCTTTCGCCTTCAAGAGGAACTTATCGCCGACAGAGCGATGATGCTATACCTCAAAAAGCGGAACTTGCCCTTCCCAATTGAAAAAAGGGCAAAAAAAATTTCATCAGTGTTGTATTTCTCGATGATTTCTTATTCAGAGGCAAAATTGAAACTTACCAAAATGTGGAACACCCTCAAGGCTTCCTAAGACAACTAATATTCTTTCAGAGTGAAGTTTTTTGCAAAGTTTTAATAACTATGTTAAAATTCGTTTTCAAAGAGAGCCGGCAATCCAAAGCAAGTACTTTGACAAGCTCAACCTACAGGCAGGGAGGATGCTATGTCCGTAAAATCTGTTTTGAAGAAAATGTTTCTCATGTTCACTCTCATGACAATGATGACTGGATGTACGGGTGAGTGTGACTATCCAGAGATCGGTACCAGTGGGGATTTCGCACTAACTGACGGTGCGCTCCTTCGATTGGCGCTGATTGCTTTTTCTGCGCTCGCCGTGGCGGTGATTTGGGGATTTCTCTCTCACACACGTATGGCATACCAGAAATAACCAAGAAGTGGGAAAAAGGCGCAGGGAACCAGTACTGTTCTAAGTCAGATCAAAATCTGTCGGCTCTCTTTAACTTTCCGGTTAGGTGGCAGAGATTGGAAAAATCCAAAACAACGGAAACAAACCGTGACCTTCTCTGCCTAAATATCCCAAGTAAATCAGGCGTAGAAATGTCAGAGGATGCTTGATAACCTCTTAAAGGGCAAGTAGCCTCTGAGTTCCAAAACTGAATAAGTGACAAACCGAAAGAAGATTGCTGAGAATTCAGTATCCATGTTACCACCATGGTAGGCAAAAAACCCAATCTTCTTTCGATCTCTTTATTAAGTAAAATGGTAAAAAAAATAAATGACTGTTTTACAGCAATCGATTGAGAAAATTAGAGAGACTACTATTTTGCCAGTTAGCAAAGAGTATTATGGGTTCCGACCTGGGTTCCGACCTTCAAGGTGTAACAGCCCTTCGGTAAACTCAGGGTAAACTTTCACACCTCCGGAAATAGCTTCACACCCTAAGGGTGTAATACGTTCACACCTATCAATTATTCCAAAATCAGGTGTTTGATTGCTTCTAATCTTTAATCTCGCAAGTCTTGCAAGGCGAGGTTTACAAGGCGAGGCCTTGTAAGTTTTAAACACCTTCCTGTTGACAAAAAAGAGAAAAACGGTTTAAATATTCTCATGAACAAAAATATTATTCCTGCCGACGTAGCGACAAAATCTTTCGTAAGAGAGGCTGTTGAGGAAGTTAAATTTGACTTAAGAAAGGAAATGAAAACGTATCACGAAAAAACCATGGAAAAATTAGATTCCATTATGGGAGAATTCAAAAAATTATGTGTTGATTCCTTTAGTTTCTCCCAAGAAATTTCGGTTCTTTTTTTTTCGTTAGTATTAAGATCAAAGAAATTCTTGTTAAATTGAGGGAAAAACCAGACACTGCAGACCCAAATACCCGGCTTATATTTTTTCTCATCAAATGACTTCTCTAATAATCCCTCTATTCCATCTGCTTGAGTAGAAAATAAAATTTTTCCTTCTTTAGCTAATGCAATTGCTTCTTTCCAAACCATTTTTCTCTCTTCTCCGGTTTTATCCTTCATTAGATCCAACAATAAATTTATCCTTTCGGAATCGGTTGTGTCTTCCCCACAAAAACGCTTTGTTTTAAGTGGATTCCAATTCTCTCCAAGAACCGGAATAATAACTCCTCCATCTGTGGAAATAACAAAACCCTTGTAATGTTTAGAATATTCTCTAGCTTTAATCTCCGCATTTTGAATGAAGGTTTGACCGTTTTCTTCAGCCTTAACATTGATATTTACATCTTCAGGAAATTGGATAATATCAAAATAATCTTTCACTATCCAAGTGAGTTTCTCTCTTTTATGTGGATTCCCCGAGGCAATAAGAATCTTTCTTTTCATATTTAAATTTTTAAACTCCCTTTTGCCTTTGGTATTGATCTAAAGCTTTTTCTGCCCAAAAAAGCCGTACTTTTTTTTCTTTTAACATCTCTGGTTTAGTTAATATTTCTTCAAAATTTTGACTCTTACTAGGGTAAAAAGTGTAAGCCTTTTTTAAAAAAAGAAGTCCGGTCTCAAGATTGCCTTGGGCCAAATACAAGGCAGCCCGGTAATAATTGGCCAGGGCGTTCGCTTTAAGGCTTTTTTTGTCTAAGGCCATATTTTTTGAAAAAAATCTTTGACGATATTAATAAATTTTTTTCTTTTATCGGCATCAATAATTTCCAAGCTGTTATTATCCTGATTTGGCCGTAAATTTAAAACTGCGGTTGTGTCAATTACTTTATTGGCTAAATCAATTCCCCCACCCCAAATATCTGATTGTTTACTTCCTTCTCTTAAAAGACGCGTTTCACCGTCAGCATGGAGTAAACAACCGGCAACCACAATTTCTTTTTCTAAATCAATGGTTAATTTTAGGTAATTACCAAACTTATCTTTAAGCTCGGTAATTTCTTTTTGAGTTAAGGGATTTTTAAATTCTTTCATTGGTGGACCCAGCCAGAATCGAACTGGCGACTCCGTCATGCGAAGACGGCGGTATACCACTTACCCATAGGCCCATTTACGTAAGAGAATTATAGCAAAAAAATAGCCACGAAGTGAAAGAATCTTAAAAGACCAAAGCTATTCCCAAAGAGATCAGAAGGAAACCGGCAATAATTCCGCCCAAGGTTGGGATTTTAATACCCGCTACCGGCAACTGTACTTCGGTTGGTACAGGCTCTTGCGTCACCCGAGCCACTGTCGTGGGCTTGGGTGTCGGCGTCGGATAAGTAACCTTGCCGGAAACGGTAATGGTTTTTTCGCACTCGCTTCTGGTCTTCCAATGATCACCGTCGTCCAAAATCTCCAAAACCGCTTTATAAATTCCGTTGTTATTATAGGTATGGCTCACGGCTTCAATATGCGAGCTGGAGTAGGAAACATTAAGAACTTCTTTCTTTTCTCCATCGCCAAAAGTAAAGCGGAAACCTTTTATCCTGGCGGTATCATAACCCTTGCCGGAAAATTGCACGGTAAGCGGACCGGAACCGTTAGCAGGGTCGGCAAACAAATAATCACAGTAAGATTCCCCGCTTGGCCCGGGGATAGAGGTTGGTGTTGGTGTTGGCATCGGCGTGTTAGTAGGCGTCGGGGTGGGAGTAAGTGTTCCGGTCGGCGTTGGACTCGGAGTTAGCGTCGGGGTGGGGGTCAATGCCTCCGCTAAAAAAGTTACTTTACAACTGGCAGAAGGCTCAACGGGCAATGTGCCTTGTGCACCGGGCTCTGACTCAGGCGCGGAAGGAGCTACTGGTCTGGTTCCCATTTCGCGGATTTTAATCGCCGTTAAGACCGCCACCACCGCCAAGATAATGGTAGCTAAAATTATCCCGATAATCGTAAATTTCTTTTTCATTATTTCCAAACTCCCCCGCTGGCTTTAATAAAGCCGGAAACTTCAAATTGTCCTGACGCCGGAATTACATATTCGTATTTCCATTTCTTTCCTTGCTCGACCCAAGTACCTTCAGCACTGAAAACTTCTGCTAACGTTACTCCATCTTTTTTAATCCTAGTGGCCATATCTGAAACCGTACCGGAAGCAGTAACAGTAATGACAATCGTATCTCCTGGAACCAAACCTTCTAAACTGGAAGTTCCTTTTTTAACTACTGTCACATCTAAACAAACCGGTGAAGCCGGAGCTTCTATCACCGTCAACCATTTTATACAACCGGTACTGGTACAACTTCCGGACGAAGTCCAATGACCAGAAGTGTCACACCCACCGCCACCGACTAAAGCATTTTTATACCAAATCGATCCAGCTGAACAAAAAGAATTACAGGTACTGCTATCATAAGCATTTACTTCAAAAACATATTTTCCAACAGCCGTTGGAGTAAAGCTTTTGGAAACCGGGCTATTACCACTACCTAAAGTAGTCGGATTTTGCGAATCAACTAAACGACAATCAGTTCCACCCGTGCAAACTCCATATCTTATTAAGCCATAGTTGGAAATATTTGCCGAAACAGTAACCGATTGGCCTAAAGTTATTGTGCTTTGGCTTAAGATTAAACCGGAGCAAGAAGGAGTAGTTGGAATTGGAGTTGCTGTTGGTCTTGGTGTTGAAGTTGGGACAGGAGTATTGGTAGGAATAACCGTACAACCGGAATCTTGCCAAGCTCTTTCCCCATAACCATTAGCGTCAACTTGACAATTACCGCATTTATTAGTAACTGAACAACCAACAGTCTCTTCTGCACATAACTGGCCAGGTAAAACAGTCAGGGTTCTCATCTCTCCTTCATTTCCACAAGTGCCGGCACAACTAGTACCACTACAATTGGCAACCGTTCGTCTATAAGTGAAACTCCGAGTCCCGCCGGTGCAGTTGGCCGCATTTAAACATATTTTAGCTTTTACCTCTGCTCCGTCTGCTTTTATACAAAGACCGGCAGAACCTTCGGGAACCCAAGAAACAGTACACTCTGAAGGTTGTCCTGGAGAAGTTGGCACCGGAGGTGAGGGAGGTTGTGATGGCGGTTGGGTCGAACAACAGGACCAATCGGCAAAAGTACAGGTATTGTAATCGAGAAAACAGGCGCAATCATTACTGGCACCGCAAGCACCATTCAAACCGCAAATTTTATAAGCTCCTTCACAGCCGGCTGCTTTCTTCCCTAAATTAAAAGGTAATCCCTTCCCTTGAATGGCCATATATCCCAAAACTCCGGCGGCGCTGATTAAGAGAAAAATCAAAACTCCCAAAATTACTTTTGTGCCGCTGCCGCTTTTTTTTGATTTAATCACCACTGACGGCTCACTGGAAGAAGTGGTACTAATAATCGGCTCATCAGCAGTCAAAGAAGGCGGTGATACCGGCGGAGGCGGAGTCGGAACAGTTACCGGCTCGGTTTTATTTTCCGCGTGCCAAAAAGGTTCTGGCGGAGTCGTTGTTGAATTGGCAGGATCATCCATTACTTATATAATACAAATATTTTTTAATAATTATCAAGCAGTAACAAATTTATAATTTATAATTTAAAATTTAAAATTATAATTTTTGGTAAAGCAGCCAATCGGCTTGATTAACTATCCCATTTTTATCAATATCAAAACTTGTCTCGGTTCCCCCAAACTGCCTTTTAAAATCTTCATAAGTATAAGTAGCGGAGGAAGAAGCTTCTGGCGTCGGCTCTACTGTTGGGACAACGGAAACCGGCGCTTTGCTTAAAAAGCTTCTGACCGAGCTAACCTTTTTTTCGCCGTTAACTACTTGATAATAATAAGTTGTTGACGGCAGTAACGGTGTTAAACGAAAACGGTGATTTAAAGAAGCATTGGTTTCCGGCACTTCCAAAAGTAAGGCCTGACTGCTGATACCGTAAGTGACTGACATTTGGCAAGCTTTACCGGTAGAAAAAACCACCTCGACCGAGTCGGAAGTCAAATTTGCCTCGGTAACACTCTCCGGAGTACAAGTTCCTTCAGCTTCCGAAATAAAAGAACGGATTTTACCAAAACCGGCGACTAAGCCGCCAAGAAGTAAAACCAACCCCGCCACCAAGAGCGCTCCTTTGGTATTAACACTTTTCTTTTGGAACGCTTTTTGTCCTGGGGCAAAAGAAGTCACCACTGATTCTGTTGTTGTTCCCGCCACTGGCGCATTAATATCTACCATCGGTGCTGTTTCATTGGCAGGAGCCGCCGAAGATTGGGAATTTATTGGCGGAGGAGTCATTTCGCTAACCGGTTTTTGAAAAACCGCTTTAAAGCCGGAACCGACAAAATCAGAGGCAGTGTTATCCATTTAAAAAATAAAAACTAAACCTAAAAGCATAAGCGCTCCGCCTAAACCAAAAGCCAAATAAGTCGGCAGGGAAAATCCGGTTACCGGCGGCTCAAGCGAAGGAGTCGCGCTGGTAGAGGCGATAGACGGCGTGGCCGTTACCGCCGTCCCCCCGGAAAAAGTATAACTGCCGTCCTTAATCCCGGCGCAATTAATAATGTCTTTAGGAGTGGCGGAATCATCAAAAATATTGCTGTCGGTAGTTTGGGCAGAACAGACAAATTTAAGCTGGCTAATTCCGGAAGTTTTTCCTTTTAAAGTAATCGTGGCGAGTAAACCACTGCCGGTGGCTGTCTGACCGACCGTGGCAAAGGAACCGCCCACATACAAAGTTCCGGAATAAATATTGGAGCTGTTGTCGGTAAAAAATGTCCCTTCCGTAATTTTGACCACTTGCAGAATCAGGGGGTCAAAAGTAAGTTTTACATCGGCCGCCGTCACTTTTTTCCCATTGGTATCAATATTTAAAAGCACGTTAAATTCCAAATTAGCCGATTTGCTGGCCGTTGCCGGAGTAAGGGAAAAAGTCTGCGCCAAAGCTTGAGTACGAGAACAAAGAATTAGCAGAATGAATGTAATTATAAAAACAAAAACGCTTAAAAAAAGTTTTGAGATTTGAGTTTTGTTTTTGGTCTTTGATATTTGCATTTTGCGATTTTTTTAATTTACTACTACTTTAAGATTACCATAATCAAACAAAACTTTCTTGCTGACTTTGGTTTGGGTAATCACCGTTTCTCCCCCTTCAAATATGAGCGACATCTCTCCCTCTCCTAAAGCGCGGCCTTTAATCGAAAGAGTCAAGAGCTTGACGGGTGCCTGGAAAAATACCCCCGGAGCCTTTTCCTCCAGAAAAATTAAGTGAATCTTACCGTCTTTCCCGACTTCTTTATCTTCAATCACGGAAGAAAAAAGTTTTGGTGTTTCTATCTGGGTAACTTGTAAAAATTCCGGATTAAAACTAATGATTAAATTAATGCCATCCAAATTTATTCCCTTTTTAGGCGTCAGCCATAAATCAACTTTGGCGGTCTCCCCTGGTTGAAAAGAGATGCCGCCGGGGACAAAAGCCAATTTCATCATTGATCCGGGTAATTCCGTAACTTTTACCGCCGGAAGACTGACGGCTTTTTGCTCAGTTTTATTCTTACCGGTGTTTTTCCCCAAAGTGAGCGTGGCATAAATCACTAAGATCGCCAAAACCGGCACCAGCCAAACCCAAATTCTTTTTAACCGGTCAATACTTTTCATCACTACCATGATAGGAGAAAAAGAAAAAGGAAGTCAAGAGAAGATTATTTTAAGTAAGCCAGCGGGTTTTGGTTTTTGTCATTCAGTCTGATTTCAAAATGGCAGTGCGGACCGGTGCTTCTGCCACTTGAACCCATCAAACCAATTAAATCCCCTCTTTTGACCGTTTGGCCAACATTAACCAAAACTTTAGACAGATGAGCATAAAGAGTAAGGTAGCCGTTGCCATGATTAATCATGACCCTGTTTCCGTAACCGACATTATCCGGCCAACCGGCAACCGTGATTGTTCCGGCATCCGCCGCTAAAATCGGAGTGCCAACACTATTGGCAATATCTATTGCTTTATGATACCAACTGAAGTATTGGGTAATCCTGCCGGTAGTCGGCCAGATAAAAATTCCCGAAGTGGTAATTGTCCCGGCGTTAGGTGTTTGCTGGGCAACATATATACGCGGTGCTTGAGGCTGGGGCATTTGCCCGTCAGGCACAATTAAAATTTGACCGACGGCTAAGGCAAAAGTTTCATCATTGGTAAAAGTATTAAAGGGATAATCAACAATTCCCTGCGGATCAATACTGTAGCGCTTGGCAATGGAATAAACCGTATCGCTCCGTTGAACTTTATGGACAATACCGGTAATCGGGGGAATTTTTAAAGTCTGACCCGGCTTTAAGGTAATATTTGTCCCCAAATCATTAGCCCACTTGATCGTCTCGGCCGAGATTTGAAATTTTTGGGCAATACCGGAAAGGGTATCACCGGATTGAACCGAATAATCAATGACCTTGGCCCGCCGCTGACTATCGGCCACTTGGGTCGTAGTTTGTTCTTCCGCTTCGGTCACCGAAGACAAAACCGCCGACGGCGGCGGCGTCTGAGCAAAAGAATTTCCTCCGGGTAAAGAATTGGCAATAATCGGCGCCAAAATAATGCCCAAAACGACCAGTCCGCCCATACCTGAATGCACTAGCGGCCGAACAAATTTCCCCCGGCCCTCATAAAGTTTTTCGGCAACGGAACTTTTGGCATTCTCCAAATGTCTTAAAGACTGGTAAAGGCGGACGAAAAGAAAGCGGTACCAACCCTGCAAAAAAAGTATAAAATCAGATAACAGAAGTTTCATTTTTGAGCGAGATAAGAATAGCACAGCCGGAGAGAAAATGTCAAAAATAGAACCAATTAGAAAATAGAAATTAAGGATTATCCCTTGGTTAAACTGTCCAAAAAGTCTTTATTGCTTTTGGTTCTTTTCAACCGCTCGGTAATCACTTCCGTTCTTTCGTCCTGATTTAAAATATCAATCATCCGGCGGAAAGTAACAATCTTTTCGTAGGTTTTTTTATCGAATAAAAGTTCTTCCTGACGGGTGCCTGATCTTTGAATATCAAAAGCCGGGAAAACTCTTCGGTCAGCCAATCTACGGTCTAAATGCAATTCCAAATTACCGGTCCCTTTGAATTCTTCATAAATCAGGTCGTCCATCCGGGAGCCGGTATCAATTAAACAGGTACCGATAATGGTTAAGCTCCCGCCATTGTCAATATTTCTGGCTGCCCCTAAAAAGTGCTTGGCCGGAAATAAAGCCGCCGGGTCAAAGCCCCCGGAAAGGGTTCTACCGGAAGTCGGCATGGCCAAATTATAGGCCCGGGCCAATCTGGTAATCGAATCCAAAACAATTACCACATCCCGACCCTGCTCCACTAATCTTTTGGCTCTTTCCAAAGCCAGTTCGGCAATATGGGTCTGTTCTTCCGGCGCTTCGTCAAAGTTGGAAGAATAAACTTCACCGGTCTTGTCGGTAACTTTCGCGACATGCATATTAATGTCAGTCACCTCTTCCGGTCTTTCGCCGATAAGAACCGCCATTAAATGAATTTTCGGATAGTTCTTGCCAACCGCCGCGGCAATATCCTTAATTAAATAAGTTTTGCCGGCTTTTGGCGGTGAAACAATTAAGCCTCGCTGCCCTTTGCCGATTGGGCTGACCAAATCCAAAAGACGGGTGGAAAGAACATCTTGTTCTGTTTCCAAAATCAAATGCTCATTGGGAAAAATCGGAGTCAGTTCGTCAAACCAAGGGCGATTGCCCAGTTTTTCCACCGGCTCATCATTCACTGTTTCGACTTTCAAAAGTCCCCAATACCTTTCATTATCCTTGGGTCTTCTCGCTTGACCGCCGATAACATCGCCCGGACGCAGTTGAAACCTTCTGATTTGTGAAGAAGAAATATAAATATCATGGTCAGAAGGCATTCCTTCGGGCCGCAAATAACCATGACCGGCAGTTGTTAAATCCAAAACTCCCGTCACTTTTTCTGTTGGCAGTCCGGCATCAGGAATGACCCGGTCATCAACAAAACCGTTAAAACCATTTGTTCCTGTCCGAGGAGCAAACGTTTGTGAAACTGGTGCTTGCACAGTAGGTGTTGGTGTTGGTACTGGTACTGGTGCTTGCGCTGTAAGCGTCGAAACCACTGGAGTGGGACCACCAATAATATCTTCAACCGTAATCGCGGGACTGGCCGCCGGGGAAGAGTCGGGAGAAACTTTTTTAACCATATTAAAAAAAACTAAATAATAAAAAAGAGTTTTTACCCAGAAAAACTGTCTTTAAATTAAATTTGCCTGAGGATTCATTTGGAAAATCTTCAAATTTGGAAAATTACCCGAGAAGCTATTTAAACTAGCCATATTTAAACATATTGCCATCCCTTTGTCAATGGGAGTTTTTCTTCTACTCAACGAGGATGGTACGTTTACCCGCCTAAAATTTCTGTGCTCAGAGGAAGACGGTACGCCTGCCCAACCTACCGTCCTCCATCTCAGAACAGAAACCCTTACCAAAATTTTGGCGGGCCTACCAAAAGACGAAAAAATTTATTCTTTTCAGGCTATTTTAACCAGGTGCTTTTTAATCTTAAAACCGCCTCAAAAAATCTCTTGACAATTATTTTTATCGGTGCTATGTTTTTTCCAGGATTTAAAAAATCTGTCCTTAAATCCTAATAATTAAGGGCATTACTATTCGTAAGCTTAACATCAAAAACCAAGACTTAGCGGTAGTAATGCTCTTTTTTTGTTTTTTTAACTTCTACTGCCTCACTTCCCAATCCGCATCACCACCAAATTCTGCCCCAATCTGGAAATATCTCTGAATTGGTTTCTCATCCAATCAGTGGAAGTAACCTCTTTAACCGACTTCAAATTAAACACTTTGCCTTGTACCGTCTGGTACAGGGCTTTGCCCAAAAGGGTAAATTTTCTTTTAAGAAGATTGCCAAGCCTTCGTTTGCTCATTACCTGAAATATACCACAAATTTTTCTTTATTGTCAAGCCTATAAAATAATTTAGGGAAAAAAGTGGTATACCTATAGTAAATTACTTCATGCAAAATAGCCTTACTTTCAACAATTTTAAAGGAATTTTTAATTCTGGTGGATAACTTTGGAAAACTTCTTGACAAAAGGAAAGGGAGCAGTTTACTTATTATTTATTATTCTCACCACTTCATGAAGACTTTTGGCGTTAACTGAAGATAAAACCTGGCTAAAACCTAATTTCTTGGCTTCTTTGGCCCGCTTTTCTTCCCCACTTACTCTTCTTATTTCTCCCAAAAGCCCGACTTCCCCAAAAGCACAGATCTTCCCCGATAGGCTCTGATTTTTAAAGCTGGAAATAATGGCCAGGCAAATACCCAAATCGGCTGCCGGCTCGGAAATTTTAAACCCCCCGGCAACCTTCACAAAGATATCTTGATTATATAGTGGTATATTTAAAGCCTTTTGCAGAACTGCCGAAAGTAAAAGCACCCGGTTATAATCAACTCCCGAAACTACTCTTCGCGGAATAGCCAAGGCACTTTGGGCGACCAGGGCTTGAATTTCCAAAAGCATCGGTCTCGTACCTTCCATAGCACAGACCGTGACACTGCCCCGCCTCGACTCGCCGTCTTTGGCGAGGCGGGCCTCATTTCCCCTATCTCCCAAGAAAATTTCAGATGGATTTTTGACTTCTTCCATACCTTTTTCCGACATTTTAAAAACCCCTACCTCATCTGTCGGCCCAAAACGGTTTTTAAAGCCCCGAAGGAGCCTTAACTCGGTAAATCTCTCTCCCTCTAAGAACAAAACGACGTCAACCATATGAGAAAGAATCATTGGTCCGGCAATTTCTCCTTCTTTAGTTACATGACCAACTAAAATCAAGGTGATCCCTTTTTTCTTTCCTATTTCCAAAAGCTTTTGCGCACAGCCGCGGACTTGAGAAACCGAACCGGGATAACTTTCAAAGTCTTCCGACCAAAGAGTTTGGATGGAATCAATGATCACTAAGGTTTCTCCATCTATTTTTTCAAATTCTTCGATAATTCTGTCCGCATTTGTCTCCGAAAGGAGCAAAAGATTGGTTCCTTCAACTCCCAACCTCTCCGCCCGGCCTTTTACTTGTTCTGGTGATTCTTCACCTGATACATAAAGTATGCTTAAACCCGACATTTTCTTAACTAATTGAAGAAGTAATGTACTCTTACCGACTCCGGGCTCTCCGGCCAGTAAAATAACCGAAGCTTTCACGAAACCGTTTCCCAAAACGCGGTCAAACTCTTCTATTCCTGAAGAAAATCTTTGTTTAAGAGAAGTTTTAATTTCCGAAAGTTTTAATGGTTTATTTTCTTCATTTCTGTCTTGTCGTCCCCCATCTTTGAACTTTAATCTTTGCTCTTTGAATTCTTTCATCGTGTTCCATTGTCCGCAGTTCGGACATTTCCCATACCATTCCACTGATTCATATCCGCATTCCGAACAAACAAAATTAGATATTTTCTTCTTCATCTTTTACAAATAAAGTTGACTGCCACCTGGTTTTTCTTTTTTGAATCCGAAATGTTATGGTGTTCCATTTCACCGTAAAGTTTCTTTAGTAATTCTATTTGTTCAGGAGACCATTTTTCTGGTGCCCCTATACCGGCAAGAGATAGTATCGCAGGATCCATCAAGTTAAAATAGGGATTTTCTCTACTGGACATTGTCATCTTATCTTGGATTTTATAACACAGAAGCTTTGAATGCAAAAAAAGTCCGAAGAATTATTTATATTCGATTGGTTTTTGGCTTAAGACTAAGCCTAAGGAAATTCTTCTGGCTTTGCGGTCAACTGACTCAATATAAATTTCAATTTTATCGCCTTCGTTTAAGAAAACCTCCGGCGGGATTTTAGAAATGTGAACTAGGCCTTCAACTCCCGGTTCGATTTCCACTAAAGCGCCAAAAGAAGTAAGCCTCGTTATTTTTCCGGAAAGCCGGGCATCAACCGGGTACTTCTTTTCCAGCTCCTCCCACGGATCAGGCAACATTTGTTTGATGGAAAATTGAATCCGGCCGTCCTCGATACTGATGATTTTTACCTTTACTTTATCTCTTGTTTTAAAGCTCTTACTTAAATCCTCAATTTTTTGCCAGGAAACCTCGGAAATATGCACCAAACCTTCAACGCTTTCGTTTTCAACTTTAATCTTGACAAAAAGTCCAAAAAGAGCCACTTGGGAAATCTCCGCTTCAAATTCTTCGCCATCTTTTAATTTTTTAATCGCTTTGGCGGTTTTTTCAATCTTTTCTGCATCAGAAATCGCCTTTTCCGAAAAAACCAAACGGTTTTGCTCGCGATTAACTTCAATAACTTTGACTAAAAGTTTTTTACCCACCAGTTGGTCCAATTTCCCCTGCCAAAAAGAGCCGATTTGACTGCCGGGTACAAAACCCTGTAAAGAAAACATCGCGTCCACAATTAAGCCACCCTTGTTAATTTCCCGGCCGTGAACTTCGGTCGTTTCACTGGTTTTAAGCATTTCTTCATATTTTGTCCAGGCAAAATCAACGGAAGCTTGCCGCAAAGAAAGCAAAATCTGGCCCTTGTCATTTTCCGTACTGCCGATATAAGCTTTAACTTTATCGCCTGGCTTTAGACTACGAATATAATCTTTACAGCGTTCAAATTCTTTGCCCAAAACCACGCCGTCAGTCTTAGCGCCAATATCAATGAAAATTCCCTTAGAAGAAATTTCCGTAACCATTCCGTCGACAATTTCTCCTTTTTTCAGTCCTCTGACTTTATTTTTTTCCAAAGCTAAAAGTTCCTCCATGGTCGTAGGTTCTTTGGAAGCAACCGATTTTATAATTTTTTTCAATCTAATAATTCCACCTTTCATATATATAAGCCAAGGAAACTTTCGGGTCTTTAGCCCGAAAGAGGAATTGGCTTATTTTCCTTCTTAGTATATGATATAATAATTCTATATGCAATTGTCTATTAAAATTAAACTTATACCCAGCCAAGAACAAAAAAGTATTCTCTTGAAAACCCTTGAGACTTACAATAAAGCCTGTGATTTTGTCTCTCAAATAGCTTTTGAAAATAAGACCGCTTCGGTAGTAAAAATCCACCATCTTTGTTACTATGAAATCCGTGAAAAGTTTAATCTTTCTTCTCAAATGGCGGTAAGAGTGGTCGGTAAAGTCGCTGATGCTTATAAAATTGCGAGAAGCAAGAAACTTAGACTTGAAAAACCTCACCATTTTAATAAGTGGGGAGCGGTTATCTACGACCAGCGTATCCTTTCTTGGAAGGGACTTGAAAAGGTATCTATCCTTACGCTTCAAGGAAGACAAATTATTCCTTTGGTCTTGGGAGAATATCAACAAACCAAACTTGTTTATCCCCGCAAGGGACAAGTTGATTTGCTTTATAAAAATAAAGAGTTTTACCTTATACCAATTGTAAATGTTCCTGAACCACCCCAAAAAATAAGCAAAGGCAGTCTGGGAGTTGACCTGGGCATTAAAAATTTGGCTGTTGATAGCGAGGGTGAAATTTACTCTGGAAAGGAGGTAGATGACAAAAGAGTAAAGATTGACAAACTGAAGTCTGCTTTGCAGAAGAAAGGCACTAAATCCAGTAAGAAACACCTTAAAAAACTGTCTGGCAAAGAAAGCAGATTTAGAAGAAATATCAACCATATAATTAATAAGAAGATTGTGGCGAAAGCTAAAAGACACTCTCTTGTTATTGGTCTTGAAAAATTGACCAACATTAGAGAGAAAACTGTTTTTAGGAAAGCTCAGCGTCGTCAACATTCTTCTTGGGCTTTTGACCAACTGCAAAAATTTATCGGATACAAAGCTGCTCTTGCTGGTATAAGGGTTGTCTTTGTTAATCCCAAAAACACCAGCAGAACTTGTCCTAATTGTGGTTTTGTTAGTAAGGGTAATAGACATAATCAGTCCTCTTTTAAATGTTTATCTTGCAACTTCGCTGAGTTGGCAGATAAAGTGGGAGCAATAAATATCTCCCGTCTGGCTGTTGTCAACCCGCCAATCATAGCCCCCGCAAAGGGAGTTACAAGCCACTTAGTCTTTAGCTAAGTGGTAGTTGACTAAATATTTTGAAAACAAGAGTGTCCCGACGATGAGGTATTTTCGCGGCGCCTTGCGGCGTAACTATCGTCCCCGCTGCGACGTTTCACGACTCTGTTCGGAATGGCCCGTCTCGACTCGCGCCGAGGCGGAAAAGAGGTGGAACCATCGCGCTTAGATCACCGAGACGCTTTTGTTTTCAATTTGCAGAAACAAATTACTTTGTTCCCTAAAAGGTGAAGAGAAAATTTAACGGGGTCAAAAAAAAGATTACATTCGACCATTAGTACGGTTAAGCTAAAACCCTTACGGGCCTTACACCCACCGCCTATCAACCCGTCTCGCTCTTGCGAGCGGACGAGGTTCGTCCTTGCGGACGACCTGGTATTCTTCCAGGGGTCTTTCTCCCCGCCATAGGCGGGGAAACGATTTCTAATCTTAGGGCGGGCTTCCCACTTGAGATGCTTTCAGCGGTTATCCTTAAGAAACATAGCTACCCAGCGTTGCCCTTGATAGGAACAACTGGCACACCAGCGGTTTCCTCCCCCAGGTCCTCTCGTACTGTGGGGGAATCCCTTCAAAAATCGAAACGTATGCTCTGGATAGAGTCCGAACTGTCTTACGACGTTCTGAACCCAGCTCGCGTACTTCTTTAATGGGCGAACAGTCCAACCCTTGGGAGCTTCTACACCCCCAGGATGAAGTGAGCCGACATCGAGGTGCCGAACCGCACCGGCGCTGTGGACGCTCGGGTGCGACCAGCCTGTTATCCCCAGAGTAGCTTATATCCTTTAAGCCCCGCCCACAACCACTGTGTGGCGGGGGATCACTAAGACCTACTTTCGTACCTGCTCGACCTGTCAGTCTCGCAGTCAAGCACCCTTATGCCTTTACGCAAAACACCCGATTTCCATCCGGGCTTAGGGTACCTTTGTGAACTTGTGTTATTCTGTAGCAAGTGACTGCCCCAGTCAAACTGCCAGCCTGACACTGTTCCCCCCGGCGTCTCCAGCCGGGATAGGTTAGATCTGAAAACAACGAAAGAGAGGTATTTCACTTTCGCCTTGCGGCTACCTCCTACACTAAACAGTTCATCGTTTCATCTCAATATCAAGGTGCAGTAAAGCTTCATGGGGTCTTTTTGTCCTAGAGCATATAGGCCGCATCTTCACAGCCATTTCAATTTCACCGAGTGAAAGTTCAAGACAGTTGTCAAGTGGTTAAACCTTTCGTGCGGGTCTGAACTCACCAGACGAGGGACTTCGCTTATTAATTCTTAACTGCATATCGCTATACAGATGGGACTATATCTTCATCCAATATTACTTTGGAGTCTGACGTGTAGTCTCTGAGGATTTTAAAAATTTTGGTATTTTCTTGGTATTCATTTTTTGAATAATTCTTCCAATTCTCTCTATCCCCTTTTTAGATAAATGCTTTCTTGCAAGCATTAAATCAACTATTTTTGAAAAATAATAAAAATCTTTCTTTTTTTCCGTTAACAATTTATTTTTTTCAAAAAACGGAATAATTATTGTCTTAAGATTATTAATTGACCTTACACAATAACGATAAATATTTTCTTTATGATTATCATGTCTTCGGTTAACAAAAATCCTTCCGCACTTAAAGAATCTCTCAATCCTTTTAAGCGAGGTCAGACTCCGTTCACCTTGAGTAATCACAAATTCCGGAAGAATTTGGCAACCAAGTTTTGTTGTTGAATTTTTATTAATACTGACCGTAAAACAACCTTCTCCATCAGTAATTCCAACAACCCAACCAACCATTTTTAATCTTTCCTGCTGATTGTCCGCACTTGTCATTTTTTCACTTTCTCTATGGTAATGCTATACCATTAGAGATTAGTAATGCAAGATACTTCGGATATTCCAGCATTTAGTCAGATTTTACTATGGCAGCAATTCCACCATAGGACGGTTCATTGATGTTATCCCGCCAAAGGCGGGATTTCTCTTCTGAGACTTCATATCGCTATGAAGATCGGACTATATCATCCCCGTACCGTCTGGTACAGGGTTTGGCGTATAGTCTCTGAGGATTTCGCCGCTTATTGGAAAATATCTTTTATTGAATACTTTCTTTTTCTTCCTTTTCCCAAGTTCAGTTTTTCTCTCAATACTAAAATTTCTCTTAAGGTATCCATCTTCCGATGTTTACCTTCATTTACTAAATTTGCAATTTCTGCAAAAATTTTAAAATTTACAATTTTTGTATTTGAAATAAAACCAATATGAGAAAAATATGGAATAATTTTCTGGTTTATATCTTGGATTGAGGTAACTTCGTATAAATGAAGCCCGTCACTTTTCCTTGTTTTGATAATTTCGCAATTAAGGGTTTTTCTTAAAATTTCAAGTACAGTAATATCTTTCTGTGAAACATTAAAAGAAAGAACTACTTGCCACTTAATCGCATAATCGGGCTTTTTTCTTAAAGAAACATTGAAGCTTCCCTCACCATCAACAAAACCAGCTAAATAATAAGCTAGACGATCTTTCCTGCTGATAATCTGCCCTGGTCGTTTTTTCACTGTCCCGATAATATCATAATCGGGGCGAGTAACGCCAGATACTTCAATCGTTCGCCCCGCCAAAGGCGGGACTACGATACAGGTTTTCCAGCAAATAGCCAAATTTTATAACTACACTCCGTCTTGTTTTGTTTATAGTTACCGCCGCCGTTCACCCGGGCTTAGTTCCTCAGCTTACCTGATATAAAATACCAGGGTCACCAAGAAGTTTGACTTACGGGCACTGGGCAGGTTGCAGCCTCTATACTTACCCTTACGGGTTTGCAGAGACCTGTGTTTTAGTTAAACAGTCCCTTGACAATCTTTTGTTGTATCCGCCAGTTGGCGGAAGGACATCTTGCAGAGCTTACGTCCAGATTTTTTGCCGAATTCCTTGAACTTCCTTCTCTCGCACACCTTAGTCTACTCGACCAACCCACCTGTGTCGGTTTGCGGTACGGGGAAAAAATAATCTCCCTGCGAATCTTTTCTGGGAAGCTGAAAATCATCAAATTATCTCACCTTACGGTAAAACTTTTCCACACCTCAGTTAAACGTCCTTGCGGATTTTCCAACAAAAACTGCTTTAGTGTTTAAATCAGGATATTCATCACCTGACTCGATTATTCCTGCTCCGTCAATCCCCAGGTAATAAGAATTTATGAGCTTGCGCTCACAAACTCTTGATTTCGCTTGCGCGAAAATAACGACTATTTCTTCGTATAGGAATATAAACCTATTGTCCATCCACTACCCCTAAAAATAGGACTCATGTTAGGACCCGACTCACCCCACGACGACGACCGTTGCGTGGGAAACCTTGGGTATTCGGTGTCCCGAATTCTCATCGGGATTTCGCTACTCATTCCGGCATACTCACTTCTATCCGCTCCAGTCCGGCTTACGCCGTGGCCTTCACTGCAGACAGAACGCTCCCCTACCCAACATTCACACTTGCGCATGAACATTGCTTGAATTTCGGCGTCTAGCTTAATTCTCGATCATCTACGGCGCTAAATTCCCATCCTGTACCGAATGGTACGGGACTCATCCAGTGAGCTGTTACGCTTTCTTTAAAGGATGGCTGCTTCTGAGCCAACCTCCTGGGTGTCTGAGGAATCTAACTTCCTTTAACTTAGCTAGAACTTAGAGGCCTTAATTGCAAGTCTGGGTTGTTTCCCTTTCGACTGATCAGCTTAGCCCGACCAGTCTGACTCCTACGCCGAGAGTTTCCGGCATTCTGAGTTTGGTTAAAGGAGATAACTTGCGTCACCTACTTCATCCAGTATCTTTACCTCCGGAAATTTTGACGTAAGGCTATACCAATATATATTTCGGGGAGAACCAGCTATCTCCGGGCTCGATAGGCATATTACCCCTAATCTCAAGTCATCTCATGTCATTGCAACGACAACGAGTTCGGGCCTCCTCCCGCCTTTCGGCGGGACTCACCCTGCTCAAGATTAGCTCGCCCGGTTTCGGGTCATACGCTATGTGTTTAACGCCCTATTCAGACTTGGTTTCCCTACGCCTCCCCGCGTCAGACGCGGTTAGACTAACACACAACGAATACTCGCCGGATCATTCTTCGATAGGCACACTATCAGGACATACCAAATGGTACATCCCTCTAGTTGTTTGTTAGTTAGCAGTTTCAGTTTCTCTTTCACTGGGTGTCTCACCCTTCTTTTCACCTTTCCCTCACGGTACTAGTTCACTATCGGACACAACGAGTATTTAGCCTTGGAGAGTGGCCTCCCCAGATTCCCGCAGATTACTCCACGGTACTTGGGATATCGTCCGAGGTGTGTTTGGTTTCGCATACAAGACTTTCACTTTCTGTGGTTGCCCATTCCGGGGCATTCTGCTACCGCAAACACTCTCTACTGACGTCCCGCAACCCCCCCGATTTACATCGGAAGTTTAGGCTGTTCCGCTTTCACTCGCCGCTACTTACGGAATCTCCCCGTCTAGGCTCGCGCCTAGCCGAGACTGATATGATTTCTTTTCCACCGGCTACTTGGATGTTTCTGTTCACCGGGTACCCTCGCACTGCTTCGCAGTGATCTCAAAACTTAGAACTCAAAATTCAAAACTAAGTTGAAAAATTTATAATAATCACCGAAGGTGACTTTATCAGTTTTGATTTTTGACATTTTACATTTGAGTTCACAGTGAAACAGTGCGTAGCACAGTTTTCACTGTGCTGAGTTTCCTCATTCGGAAACCGCCGGATCGAAGGTTTTTGGCACCTCCCCGACGAGTATCGCCGCCATATGCGTCCTTCCTAGGCTCGTTGTACCAAGGCATCCACCGCTAACTTTAGCTGTAATTTACTTTGATTTGACCTACATTAAATTTCTCTTCACTTTTCAAGGAGCAACTAACTTTATCCTCCTTTTCCTTACTTAAGTAAGGGGTGGACCAGGGCGGTACTGACCCGCCTACCTCCTCATTGCAAATGAGGCATTCTACCGTTGAACTACTGGCCCTTTAAAGAATAAAAAAACTGGCCTGAGCCAGTCTTTATTTTAAAAACACGAGAAGCTTCTTAACCTCGACCACGATAAAGTGGTCGGTTAGTTTGAAAAAATATTTTTGCGCTTCTCATGAATAAAATAGACTGTCTCCTTAAGAGACTAAAGAGTATTATAAGCAATCGGGAACCTTCTGTCAAGGTTAAAAAACGAGCCTTAATCAGCCACAAAAACTTCTTTTTGCACAAATTTACCGCCGCTGACCGAAATCTCCAAAAACTTTGGCGATTGGACATTCCGGTCGGCAGTAATTGCTCCCACTACTGTTGTCCGCAAACCACCGAGTTCATAGTCAGAGGAATAATGCAGGTGTCCGGCAAAAACTTGCTTGACCTTATTCTTCACCAAAAGTTCTCTTAATTGAGCCGCCTCGGTCGCCACCACCGGAGCTTCCTGCCCCATCACGTAGATTGAATTTGGGGGATTAAGCGGCATGTTGCATAAATACCAAGCAAGTAATTTGGGGTAATATCTAAAATCTAGCACCTTAAAATAAAGAAATGGTCTGTGTTTTCGGTATAATTTGGATATGAAATATAAATGCGGCAATTGCGGATCCAAAAAGTACTGGAAATTAGGCAGTGGA
>Ga0100399_1001023_pt1 | contig 20440 bp, 14 predicted proteins | sample CryGeymeta201523_FD_81545 | JGI IMG/M metagenome (GOLD analysis project Ga0100399, IMG submission 81545) | Groundwater microbial communities from Crystal Geyser aquifers in Utah, USA - Crystal Geyser metaG 2015-23 | ecosystem: Environmental > Aquatic > Deep subsurface > Groundwater | place: USA...
ACGCGCTGCCAAATTAACGGCTGCCAGTTTGGCTGCGGTAATCCTTAAAACCGGCAAAGGCAAATCGGCCGATAAACCCGTGCTGATGACCATCGAAGGAACAACTTTTTATAAAATGAACAATTTCCAGGTGCTGTTCGAAGCTTTCCTTCAGGGATTTTTCTCCGGCGAAAACCACAGGTTCTATGAAATTGTGGAAGTTCCTAATTCGAGCCTCATTGGAGCAGGAATAGCGGCAATTGTAAACTAAGGCCTCCCCCGACCCCTCGCAAGAGGGGGTGAAAGAAGAGGAATAAGATATTAGTGATATTTCGTGCCTGCCTGTTCGGTAGACAGGTTTTGGTGTTTTCATGGTAAAAGTTCACCTTAACATCAAAACACGAATAATTTTAAACCTTATTTAATGGTTTCACACCTTAGTAGCCTAAGAATTAATTAAAAAAATTACCTTATTTACCTTATAAATTTGCATTAATAATTGCAGAAATAAGGTTAATAAGGTTTTGTATCTTATTATATATCATTCTACTAAGGTGAAAAATAAAAATAAGGTTTTTAAAATTGTGTCCAAAATAATATCAAGCAAATAACTAAACAAAAAAACCTGAAACCAATGAAAAACCTAACCTTTCTATTCCTGATTCTGTTTCTTCCTATTTCCGTTTTCTCTCAAAACGAAGGGAAAATCATCAACCTGAACGGTCAGTGGGATTTTGATCAGACAACAGACGCTTTTCCTCCCCAAAAATTTACACGGAAATGCCCGGTGCCAGGATTGATTCATTTGGCAGAACCCAAAATAGAGGCATACGATAAACTTTTCAAACGCCCGGACCAAGTGTTGGCCGACGAAGCTTACGATTACCGCAAAATTCAATACGAACCAAAATACAGTTGGTACAAAAAGGTGGTGAATATTCCGGCCGACCTGAAAGGCAATGAGGCGATGCTTACCCTTTTGAAAAGTAAATATGTTACGCAGGTGTATATCAATGGGAATGATGTCGGGCAGTCGATTTCATGCTACACACCTAATGATTTCAAAGTTACAAATGCGCTGAAATTTGGAGCCGACAACGAAATCCTGATCCGCGTCGGGGAAAGGGTCTGGTTGCCAGCAATGGCTGCCGGCAGCACCGACAAGGAAAAAGTAAATTATATTCCCGGAATCTGGGACGATGTTTTTCTCTCTTTTTCAGGCAAACAGAAAATCAAAAAAAGCCTGATTTTACCTTCGGTGAAGAACAAAAATGTAACCGTGAAATTGCTGGTCAGAAGTTTTTACCCGCAACAGGTAATGTACGGCGACCAAATGATTGACACCATAAAAGCCGAAATTCAGATGAAAGAAAAAACCTCTGGAAAAGTGGTTGCCAAAATGGTTGCCTACGGAGAAACCGACCGCGACAACGAAACTCAACTTGAAATAGAATTGCCTGTTAAAGAATTTCAAAAATGGTCACCAGAAAATCCTTTCTTATACGAAGCTGAAATTCGACTTTTTGACGGGGAAAAGCTTTCTGATGTGGTAACCGAAAAATTTGGAATGCGCGATTTTGAGCGCCGCGGAAAGTTTTTTTACCTGAACAATGAAAAATATTATTTGCGCGGAAGTAACATCACACTTCATAGGTTTTTTGAAGATCCCGACTGTCAGGCGCTGCCGTGGGATCGCGAATGGGTAAAGAAAATGCTGATTGACGATCCGAAAGCCATCGACTGGAATGCCATGCGAATTTGTGTTGGATTGGTACCCGATTTCTGGTACGATTTGGCCGATGAATACGGAATGGTTTTTCAGAATGAATGGCTTTACTGGCAAAACCACGGTTGGGACGAGCAAATCCGCACCGAATTTACCGACTGGGTTTGGAGCGATGGCAACCACCCCAGCATCGTAATCTGGGATGCCATCAACGAAAACACCAACAATTACATCGGAAATAAGCTGATTCCGGAGTTGCAGAAACTCGATCCTACCCGTATCTGGGATGCCGGGTACATGATGGAAAGCGATTTAACAGGAGTTGATCCGATGGACGAACCACATTTGTATCGCGCCGGTTGGAACCTGATGAAACAGAAAGACCCGGTTGCATACCTCACGAAAAATCCCTACCGGCTGGGCAAAATGGACGACTGGGAAACCGGACATTTGCAATACCTTGAAGCATCGGCAACCCAACTGGTGAATGAATATGGTTGGAACTGGCTTTGGCGTGACGGACAACCTGCCAAACTCACCAAAAATGTGTACGATAATTTGATTGGAGAAAACGCCACCCCCGAACAACGACGGGAAATGCAGGCCTACTGGCTGGCCTGCGAAACCGAGTGGATTCGAGGCGAACGCACAATGGCCGGAGTACTGGCTTTTTGCCACCTCACCAATAATTACGGCTACACCGGCGACTGGTACATCAACAATATAAAAGATTTGGAACCCGGAATTTCGCTGAAATGGTTTAAACATGCTTTTGCACCTGCAAATGTTTTTATCGATTTGGCCGACCAGCGTTACTTTCCCAACGGAAATTATGTCCCCGGCGCACAGTTGAATTTTAATCTGATTGGAATAAACGATTTCAATAAATCTGTTACCGGAACAGTGACTGTAGAATTACTAAATGCACAAGGAAAGTTGATTTCACAAATAAAACGGAAAGTGGAACTACCAGCCTACCAGCGCAAAAATATACCTGCATTTCTTACTCTTCCCCAACAAACTGGTGGCTATCTGATTTTGTCCGAATTTGCAAAAGATGATTCGAATGAGGTTCTGAAAAGCCGGAGATACATAAAAGTTGGTGACGTTGGAAAGGCTGCGTTTTGGGAAGTGGAACCCTAAAACAGATATTTTTACCGACGCAGGGGGAAAATATCCAGTTTAATAAAATCGAAAAACTCTGTTTGTATCTTAAAACAAAAGAATTCTCTTACACCGTGGCTTCAGCCCGGTGATTAACAAATAAAAGGTAATATCGCTTTAGCATTTAATTCAATCCTGTAACAGAACAAATAAAATTAAATGCTAAAGCTATGAAATCCTGTAATTCTTATCGCCAAGCTAAAGCTTGGCGTAAAAACCAGCCTAACTCCTTCTTCTACCGTCGATTTCTTCGAAATAAACCTCGTAAACTTTATTGTTTGACAAAGTAATTTTTGCGCCCAATGCTGAACCAACCGGGGTAACATCCATAATTTCAATGTTACTGATGGGTGAAAGTTCTTCGGTGGTCCATTCCGAGTCGTTGTTTTTATGCAACATCACCGAAATCATCAGTTCCATTGGTGGATTCTTTTGCATCCGTTTTTTATGAGCGTAAATCACTGTGCTTTCATCGGCTTCGGCATTGCGGTTGGTGTGAACCAAACTATCCAGTTTATCCCAGCCATTGTAAGTAATGAAAGCAAGTTGTCTTCCTTTTATAGCTGCTGTTATACCTTTCCGTTTTCCGTCTTCAAACTGATGGATAACCGGTTTTTCGCCTTTGATGTGTGTCAAACCGAAATGGCCAAGTGTGAGTTCATATTCAAAAGCCAGACGCGAACGATCAACACGTATTACGCCGCCCGGAATAATAATATCGGCCAAATCGATAATATAACCCACACCGTTATTGGGTGGTCGGCGCATAATTGCCTGCCGGTAAAGCACCCCGTTTTGCTCGCCATTAAACATCATACTTTGCGAGATGGTGTATTGCCTGTTTTTATCAGCGCTGTTTCCAACGGCAATTCCGGTAAGATAAAAGTTCACATCATCACCACGAACATCGCGTGGATCCTGACTGCGAAAGCTGTATTCCATCGAAGTTCCCCCTGAAGGATCGTGATCTTCCCATGGAAAATGGGTATTGTAAATTAATTTCGAATAGTTGGGATCGTTATAATACACTTTGCCCGGAATAATTTCGGAAGTACCGTTTTTGCCATGATTAACCAGCACCAGTCCAGGATTTTCGAGAACTATCTTTTTTGACTCCGAACCCAGTTTCTCCCAAAATCCTTCATTTTCTTTGGTAGTCCAAAAAGGCGAATCATCGGTCAATGCAAGACAAATAAATGGAAGGAACATCAGAAACGGGCTGCCCGCACAACTGTAGTTTTGAACCATGTATTCCTTTTGTCCATAAAAACCCAGACTTGGAATTTCATTATCATAAAACTCTTCGCGGGCAACAAACTGAAGCAGCGAACCGGAACAAAGTCGCCGGGCTAATCCGGGATCAAGCAGTGTTTTATCCTTCAACATAAAAGCCACAGGAAATGCTCCCGAAACCCAGGTTCTGTAGCAAATACTGCGCGACCACATGTTGATGTAACCATCTCTCCCAAAGAACGAGGGCAGTGATTCCATTAATTTTTGTGCCGATTTTTCGATAATTGCGGCAATTTCGGGATAATACTCATCGCCAAAAGTGCGGTTCCAGATGGTAGTGTAAACGATAAAAAGACTGATTGAATAGTAATTGTAGGTTTGTTCGAGATACCAGCCGTTTCCGGAGTGGTACGATGCAACCCACAAAAGATGGCCTTTCAGCAGTTCATCGTCAATTTCGTAACCGTATTTTTTCAGAAATGAAAGCGTGATAATATTGAAAATTCGCCAGTTATTTTGCGTTGTGCGGTGATGAGCCCATTTTAAAATGGTAACCACCATCTCCTCCTTTTGCTTTTCGGTAAACTGCGACCAAATCGTATCGGGCATCAATAAAAGGGTTTTAAACAAACCGCCAAATTCGCAGGTAAACTGGTAAGTTGAATCGGGCAAATCTTCGGGCAGCGGCAACGAATTTGCGTGGCCCGGAGTGAATGCGTTGTAAATGTGCAAACAGTAATATTCCCGGAGATTGATGCCATTGATTTCAGTATTTGGATCGATATGAATGAGTGGACCAGCAAGAGTAAATGTTCTCTCTAACGCTTCAAAATCCGCAGAACGATAGCGCCAGTCGGGCGAATTAGGTTGAGGATAGGTTTTGCCCGGAACAACCGGAAACGAAATCGGGTCGTTAATATCCTTCACATGGGTAAAAGCCCTTTCCAGCAGGTATTTCGCCATTTCGATGTAATGCTGTTTGGTCATTCCTGTAAACGGACTGATTTCGAAGTCGGGGTTTTGTATTTTAAATGCTTTTTTCATATTTGTTTTACTCTCATTAATTCAACAAGTACAAATATGATAAATAAGCAGCGAATTTGATTGATTGAATTTTTGCAGGTGCTTGTATTAAATTAGCAAGATTAAATAGAAGCCTCCCCCAACCCCTCCCAAGGAGGGTAGAAATAAATTAGTATGTAAAGCTTGATTTCCCTGTCTTGGGGAGGTTGGATTTAATTATCTCAATAAATCCAGCGGATTTACATGTTTATAGAAAAACGTTACAAAACAGAAATGTACGACCCTAGCCAAGGCCGAATGTCCGGTTGTTTTGTCTTTTCTATAAACATGCGATACCGCTGGCATCTTTCTTATTTCTTTAACCCTACAACCCCAAAATAGGCGTTTTTTGGTTTATGCTGACGGTCGAAAAGCAGCGGGTAGTTGGTGCGACCGCGCATCGGGAAATTGTTTTTCCACGAAACATCGTCGCTGGCGCCCCAGAAAGTTACACGGTCAATTTTGTCGCGGTGTTTTAAAAGAATTCTAAAAATTTCCTCGTAACGTTTTGTCAGTTTATCATCGATTTCCTTTGGCAGCCCATCTTTAAAAGGATTTAGTGTTTCCCTGTATTCGGCATTGGTTGAGATTTCGGCAGAGCGGCCCCAATCGTAAGGTAAAACATCTACCTCAAGTTCTGTAATGCACACGCGCAAACCGGCGGCAGCATACTTTTCGATGGCATTTTCCCACAATTTTAAGTCAGGCGAATCGAGATTAAGATGGGCTTGCATTCCCATTCCATTGATTGAAATTCCTTTCTTTTTATATTCTTTCACCAGTTCGATAATAAAATCGCGACGTTTAGGTTCTTCTTCGTTATAATCGTTGTAAATAAGCTGACATTTTGGGTCGGCCTCGTGTGCCAGTTGAAACGCCCGTTCCATAAATTCAGGACCGGCAATTTCGAGCCATTTACTTTTACGGAAACCATTTTCCGGGGTAATCGACTCATTCACCACGTCCCATGAATGAACGCGGCCTTTGTAACGGTCAACCACGGTTTGAATATGTGTTTCCATTCGTTTAAATAAAAGCTCCTTACTTGCCTGATTTCCGTTGGGGCCAACAAAAATTTCCTGCGGTACCTGGCTGTGCCAAACCAACACGTGGCCCTGAACGTGCATTTTGTTCTTTTCAGCATATTCCATCAGGCGGTCGGGTTCCTCAAATTTCCAAACATCTTCACTTGGATGGATTGAAGCCCACTTCATCGAATTTTCGGATGTAACACTATTAAACTCCCGGGCAATTAAATCGCGCAATCCGCTGTCATCTCCCATCAGTGTGCGGCCCCCAATGGCGCATCCCATCAGGAAATCGTCCTTGTACAAATCTTTTAAGCCCATTTCATTTGCCATTGCAAAAACTTTTGAACGTAAAAGCGCAATTCCGGCCATCGAAAGCGCCGAGTTTCTGATAAATGCACGTCTGTTGTTAGAAAGGAAGTTGCTGGTTTCGGTAATCTTTGTCATTTTAATAAATTTTATAATCGGTTAAAGTTAAACTAATTGAAATACACTGGCCTTCATCAGGTCGAATAAAAAAACATGTTGAAATTGGGAATAAAATTCATGGTTTATAATTTTTTCGGGCAGATTAAAACTTTTCACACCATGTAGTCGGTCAGTAAAAATCAAAAGCCAGTAGTAATTGAGCCTTTGTTTTTGGTAAAGTCTTAACAGTTTTTCGTCCTTTTTATGAATCGAACATCTGATATCGTCAACCACATCGTTCGAAACGCCCAGATTATTCGCCCGCTCCCACGCCGAAATCTGCATTACGGGATGGCGAACAATCAGAATTTCGTCCAACCCGTCAGGTAGCATTTCACCAGAAATTGATTCCCTGAAAAAACTGTCACCGCTTTTGTTGTGAACAGCTTTTCGAATCAAATTAACCGTTTGAACAGCAACCGATAATTGTCTTTGTTCTGATAACTCATGTATATCGGAAAACAGAAATTTTACAAACAGTTTCAATTCTGATCCTTGTTCGAATAAATCCTGTGAAAGCGCCATTATTTGTTCCATGACATGAATTTGCACCAGTTGATTTTCATCAAAAGGGTTTTTACTCGCGGGATTTAAACGGGTTAGTTCAATCCCAAGCGCGCGCCTCGTTCTCATTTTTACAATAAAATCCGGCGATTCTGAAGGACTCAATTGTCCTTTAGGAAAATCATCGTAACACAAACGAAAATAGTTTACGAGCAATATTTCGAGTTGTTTTTTATCCGGCTGCATTGAAAAACAAATTTCCCGAATTTAGGAAAGAAAATGAAAAAAAGAATCACTAATTTTAAGTTTGGAGCTTGAACTGAATCGCTATTTTTGAAGAAATCCGTTTCAAATTAAGTCGGCAAAAAAACGTATCCTGAATAAAAGAGTAACAGATACTGAATTTACGGGCAAGAATTTAAAAATTGCCGCTGCCAAATAATTTTGGCAGCGGCAATAAAACTAAACTATAAACAATCCTGCTTAATAACCCGGGTTTTGTTTCAAATTTTCATTTACATCTACAGCAGATGTAGGTAAAGGATATAAACTTTTAGTTGCATCGGTAGCCGGTTTTTCCTGCCATGCAGAAGTGAATTTTCCAAAACGCACAAGATCCTGACGGCGCAAACCTTCCCAGTACAATTCGAAACCACGCTCTTTTAGTAAATCCTCTAAAGTAATTGTGGTCAATAAGGGCAGTGTTTTCCCTGAAGCGCTTCTTTTTCCGCGTATGTAATTAACATCGGCCAAAGCTCCGGCAACATCATTCTTTCTCAATTTTGCTTCAGCGCGAATCAAATAGATATCAGAAATTCTCATAATCGGAACATCGTTTGGAGAAGAAAACTGGCGTTCAGTATTTGCGTTTGGTGCAAATTTATTAACCCTGACCCCCGCATTTTCAGGGGAACTTCCAATATTTATTTCAGGAACAAAAACCAATGGGTCGCCATTTCTTTGTTTCAAAGGAGTTCCATTAATTGCATATTGCTGCCCTACCATAAAGCCCTGGTTAAATCCCAGTTCAGCTCTGTTTCGATCATCATAAAAGCGGGCATCGTTCTCCTGATCAAAAGTTTCATAGAAAGTTTTAGTGGTTGACGGGCCATTCCATAAACTATTTATGTTCCCAAAAGTCTGACTGTAATGCAGTGTAAAATTCACCCAAACACTGCCACTTCCCATGTCAACCTTGTCGTCCATAGGAACCCGCAGAATAAATTCTGAATGTTCAGCTACATTTTTCTGGAACATTTCCCAGTAATCATTGGCAACGGCATAGGTGCCAGAGTTTATCAATTCATCGCAATACTGGATAGCTTCTGTCCATTTTGCCTCACCCCCATATACTTCGTAGTTCAGATAAATTTTAGCTAACAAAGCTTGTGCAGCTCCTTTTGTTACTCTTTCGGAACCTACTTCTGTTTTGGTTTTTAAATTGGGTAGAATTGCAGTTAATTCACCTATAATATAATCGGCAGCTTCTTTGCTGGTTAATACAACCGGAGAAACGGAGAAGTCCACTTCATCCGCTTCGCGGAAAGGAACCTGACCGTAAAGGTCGTTGATTAAATACATATAATATGCGCGTAAAAAACGGGCTTCGTTAATGTATTGCTCAGTTGTTGCATTTTGGTTAAACTGCCCGATGTAATAAATAGCTGTATTTGCGCGTGAAACTCCCTGGCTTAAAGCATCCCAAACGTTTTTCATTCGTCCATGGTCTGCTGTCCAGGTTTGCAAATGCAATTGTTGCCAGTCGCCATTATCATACCAGTCGGTACCTCGTGTCGGAATTATAACTTCATCGGTAGAAACTTCCTGGAGCGCCCAATAGTCATACCATTCAATAGTCCTTCTCAAACTTCCATAAGGAGGATTTATCAGCGATTCAATATTTTGCGGATTATTTACCAAATCAGCACCCAATTGTTCATCTAAAACATTTTCTACTAAATCGGTGCAGCTCATCGTACTTAATAAACCAAATACGGTAAAGAATAATATAAATTTATATTTTTTCATTTTTTTCAGATTTAAGTTCTTAAAATTGAAGATTTACACCAAAAGTAAATGTACGTGGTTTAGGATAAGACGTGTAATCCATTCCCATTGAAGGAACACCTGCTTCAGAAGCATCTGTGCTAACTTCAGGATCAAATCCGGTATAATCGGTAAATAACAATAAGTTATTCCCGGTTACGTAAATCCGGGCTTTTCCCAGCCAATCAATTGATTTCGTGTCGAATGTATAACCGACAGTAACATTTGATAATCTTAAGAACGAAGCGTCTTCAATAAAACGCGAAGAGAATGCATTTGAATTATCCGGGCTTTCCTTTGATTCCAGAACAGCCTTTGTTACGTTGTTTCCTTTGTCAAGCGGGCCTTTTAAAAATAAAGCATTTGCAGTATTATTATAAACCTTGCTTCCTGCGGATCCGTACCAGAACATACTAAAATCGAATTCCTTATACTTTAGATTTGTACTTAAACTGTATGTAAAATCAGGTAATGCAGAGCCTAAATATTCTTTTACTTCCACTCCGTCGGCATCTTTTTTATAAATACTCATTCCGTTGGCATCCAACCCTTCATAAACCATCCCATAGAATGTCCCTACCGGCTGGCCATTGGTAATAATCTGGACCCGGGTCCCGGAAAGCCCCTGTCCGCTGGCATTGCCGGTTTCAATTAACTTAACCGGCAGGTCTTTTACTTCATTTTTAATAAAAGCAAAATTGCCGCCAATCTCCCACCTTAAATCTTTTTTATCCATTAACAAGCCATTTAACCCAAGTTCAACGCCATTGTTAATAATCCTTAAATCAGGCACATTTTGCCACTGGGTTTGAGCAGCGGCTGGTGCTTTTGAAGGTACTTCAAGCAAAACATCGCGGGTTGTTTTATTAAAAACATCAATCGTTCCCGACAGGCGGTTATCATAAAAACCAAAATCAATCCCAAAATTGGTTTGCATGGTAGTTTCCCACTGTATATCAGGATTTGGAGTTCTCAGGAAAGTAATCCCGGGACTTAATGTCCCATTGAAATAACCGTTGGCCGAAGGTGTTGTACCTACTGCCAGCAAAGAAATTTTATCGGGGATTTCCTGATTACCTGTTAATCCCCAACCCAATCGAACTTTCAGAGTACTTAATTTTTCTATTCCTTGTAAAAAGCTTTCTTCTGAAACTCTCCAGGCAAAAGCAGCAGACGGGAAGAAGCCGTACTTTTTGTTTTCACCAAATTTGGAAGAACCATCAGCACGACCTGTGGCAGTAAAAAGATATTTACTTTGAAAACTATAGTTGACACGTCCGAAAAAGGATTGCAACTCACGTTTATAGGCTGAGGAATTTACATCGGCAGCAGAAAAATTTCCGTATTGAAGATTATTGGTATATAAAATGTCGTCAACTTCAAATCCGTTTACATTCATCTCGCTGGTAGTAACTTTTATATATTGATAAGCGTGCCCCGCCAGAAAATTGAACCGATGATCTTCGTTGATATCTTTCAAATAAGTAATATAATTCTCAACCAGGCGATTATTGGCCGTAATTCCATTTATATCGGCTTCACCCTTATTTCCAAGATAATTTAATTGCTTGTCCTGATTTACCCTTCGTTCAGCGACAGTGCGATCCAATCCGATATTTAATTTATAGGTAAGGTTTTTTACAATTTCAAAATCAGCCGACATATTAGCCAGTATCCTGTCTGTTTGTGTTTCATCATTTACCAAATTGATCATTGCAACCGGGTTGCGCTGATCCTTATCGTGTTGGTAATAACTTCCATCGGGATTAAAAATCGGATAGGTTGGATTAAGTTTTAGTGAAGTTAAAATAAGATCACCTTCAAATCCTCCAGTTTCCGAAATTGGTGCACGATAGTCTTCCACATGAGAAGCAATTAAGCTACCAACCAAATTCAGGCGGTCATTAAAAGCTTTTTGTGAAACTTTTATTTTACCATTCATTTTTTGAATACCCGTTGATTTTACAATTCCTTCCTGATCGAGGTATCCCAAAGAGGTCTGATAATTAAATTTTCCCGTACCGCCACCATAAGCTAAATTATGGCTTTGCGTAATTCCGGTAGAATATATTTCATCTTGCCAATCGTTGCTTGCTCCCAAATCGAGTAATTTTGAACCATTGGGTTTTGTATATGAGCGGAATTCGGCGGCGGAAAGCAAATCCATTTTTTCCCGAATTTGAGAAACCCCCATGTACCCGTCGTAATTAATAGTCCCTTCGCCACTTTTGCCTTTTTTTGTTGTAATAATTACCACGCCGTTAGCGCCGCGGGCTCCGTAAATAGCCGTAGAAGAGGCATCTTTCAAAATGTCGATGGTTTCAATATCTTCCGGATTCAAAAAGCTGATTGGATTTTTGTTTGAAGACTCATTGATACCAGCAGCTGTACCTCCGTTTGGTGTAATGTCAGCATTGTCGAGTGGAATACCGTCAACAACATAAAGTGGTTCCTGACCGGACCGAATGGAATTGGATCCACGGATACGTACAGACATGCCAGAGCCTGGCTCACCATTATTTTGTGTTATATTAACCCCTGAAACACGGCCTTGCATCATTTCAATTGGTGAACCGGCAACACTTTTGTTCATGTTCTCTTCGGTTAAACGGTCGGTCGCGCCGGTTTGATCGATTTTACGCTGAACACCATAACCAACAGCAATTACTTCTTCAAGTTCCAACACTTCTTCCTGTAAAATAATGCTAAACAACGTTTGGGTACCAATTTCTATTTCCTTTGTTTGGAAACCAATATATGAGAAAACAAGAGTTTTGGCATCCGCAGGAACTTCAAGTGTAAAACTTCCCTCAAAATTACTGGTAGTTCCGATAGTGGTTTCCTTAACATAAATGGTAACCCCAACCAATGGTTCACCTTTTGAATCGTTTACAATACCGTTTAATTCTTTGGTTTGTTGTACACTATTGATTGGTACATTTGCAGGTTTTGCGGTTATTGCTATCTGACGATCGCTAATCACAAAAGATAGGTTAGTTTTTTGAAAAGCCTGGTCAAGAACAGCATTTACAGTTGCATCATCTGCATTTACCGAAACGGTTTTTGAAACATCAACCATATCATCGGAATAGACAATAATGAATTCACTGTTTTTCTCAATTTCATCGAAAACCTGTTTAAGGGTCACATTTTTAAGCTCCATCGAAAACCTGGCCTTTTGAGAATACAAATTCCCCGCCGAGGCAATCATTGTTGTTAATATGAGAAGTAATGTTAGCCTCATAATTAGCAATGTTTTTTTTACACAGCGGAATTTGCCGCTTCTGTTCAACTTACAATTTTTATTCATAAATTTACATGTTTTGTTAATTACATCAATTAATAAATTCTCCAGAGCCGGCGAATGGTACGAACATTTTCCGGTTCTTTTTTTAGATTTTTTTTAGATTTTTTACATAGGCTATTTTTTAGATTCAATAATAAAATAATTTCCATTTTTTTGCTTGCCCCAGTCGATGGGTACAGTTAGCTGAATAACATCCAGGACTTCTGAAAGGCTATTTTTTAAATCAAGTTTTCCGGAAATTTTATGGCTCCCAAGAAGTGGATCTTTAATCTGAATGGTATTGTTATAATATCTTTCCAGTTTTCGCAGGACATTGATTAGATCCTCTTTTTCAAATTTCAGCATTCCGTCTTTCCACGAAGTATAAACCGAAACATCAACTTCGCTAACCCGGCCTACTCCCTCAACTTTATTGATTTGGAACCTCTGATTTGGTTCAAGATAAAATTTTTCCTTTCCGGCAAAAAATCCTTCTTTTTTTACCTTTAAACTTACTTTTCCGTTTACAAGTATTGTTTCAAAATTTTTATCATCGGCATAAGCCGACACATCGAAACTTGTTCCCAATACCTCAATATCGATATAATCCGTACGCACAATAAACGGATTTTTTTCATTATGGGCTACTTCGAAAAACGCCTCCCCAAATAAAAGTACTTCGCGAATTTTACGATCAAAAGTGGAAGGGTACATCAATTGACTTCCGGCATTTAGCCAAATTTTGGTGCCATCGCTCAAGGTAATTAGCGAACTTTTACCATAAGGCATAACAATGCGGTTCATTTCAGTCTTATTGTTTGTTACTTCCTGAACCAGCGTATCGTTATTAACAATGATTTTGTCGCCTGTTGAATTGTACTTTATTTCAGAGTCTTTTTGGTCAAGCGGAACCGAGCGCCCATCTGACAGGATAATCTGAGCTTCGTCAGTATTTATGAGTGGGGTTCCGCCGGTAATTTGAAATTCCCGGGTTTTGGATTCCTGATAAAAATAATAACTCAAGGCTCCTGAAATAAAAACAACAATTATTAAGGCTGCATATTTTAGCAAATTAAATACACCCAATTGTTTCTTCTTAAAAGAGTTATGTTTTATACGATCCCACATTAAAAAGATTTCTTCATTTGTTAATTGGTTTTGTTGAATCCCAAAATGATTGAAAATCTCAACTGCCTCATTTATCTCCTTCTGCTGGGCAGGATTATTTTTGAAGTATTCCTCCCAAAAATTAACCGAAGTTGTATCTGTTTTCAAAATCCAACGAATAAAAGTATCGTCATTAAGAAAATCGGTTGAATTATATTCTGAAAATTTATTCATAATCTTAGTGTTCTTTATATATAAGACAGAAAGTTTCCAAGTGTTGATACTTTTATCCTTCTTTTTAATATGTTCCAAAACATATTATTTTCTGCCAAAAAAAAATAGCTAGATATTTTTGATGTGTTTTTTATCGAGATGCATAACATCCCGTATTTTTTGGATTGCCCTGAACACAAGAGCACGCGATGACTGTTCGTTTAAATGTAAAACCTGGGCAATTTCTTTATGGTTCAATCCCAGATTAAACCTTAGATAAAGAGCCTCCTTTTGTCTGTTAGTTAGGGTTTGGATGGCTGATTGCACTTCATGCCTTTTTAACGAATGTATGTCGTTTTCGTTTTCAAAAGTATTAAAGTTTTGAAATTCAATCTCAAACCTATAATCTCCGCTTTCAATTATTTCCTCAAATTTGTTCCTTTTGATTGATTCCATGAATATTTTTCTTTTGAGCGACTTTAACAAGTAGCCTTTCACGTGTTGGATGTCTGAAAGTCTTGTCCTTGTTTGAATAAAAGTGATAAAAATATCCTGAATACAATCCTTGACCAGATTTTTGTCGACAGTAAATTTACATCCGAAATCGTATAATGTATTTACATTATTCAGATAAATTCCGGAAAGCGAATGTAAATCACCTTCTAAAAAATTTTTCCATAACAATGGTTCATTTATTTCTGATTTATTTTGCATGTTTTTTTTGCTGTTAAACAAACATCCAGCGAAGTTAAATATTTATAGGATGTAAAAAAAAACAGTATTGATTCAAGTTTTCAAATCATGTCAGAAAAAAAACGCATCCTGAATATCCTTTTCTGGTCTGTGGTTTCGGCAGCTTTTATTGGGCCGGGAACCATTACAACCGCCACCAAATCGGGCGCTGAATTTGGAATGGAGTTACTTTGGGCACTGCTTTTTTCAACTTTTGCCTGTTTGTTGTTGCAGGAGGCAGCCGCCCGGTTAACCATTGTTTCGGGCAAAAATCTTGAACTGGCAATCGTAAAACAGTTTGAAAAAAGCAACTCAAAAATAATTGTTTTTCTGCTGGTTTTGGGTGCAATTGTTCTGGGAGCAGCGGCTTACGAAATGGGAAACCTTTTAGGCGCTGTGGCAAGGTTCCTTCTTATTTTTAATGTTCCATCGTATATTTTGATTTTAATAATCGGAGGTGTTGCTGCAATTATTTTAAATATTCCTTCGCTTAAAATAATCTCAACAATAATGGGATTTGCAGTTGTAATTATGGGAATCGGATTCTTAATTACCGCCATTCTAATTCAACCTTCTTTGAAAATATTTCTGACTCCTATTCCGGTGATTCAGGAAAAGATATTAGCCACAATATGTTTATGGGTTCGATCATTATTGGGCTGGGTTCAAAGAAATTACAAAAACCTGATAAATCGCAATGATATTAAGTCGGTACTCTAAAATTCAACTGTTTACAAAAATAATTTGGGAAAATTTATATCTTGCAATTTAAAATACCCGAAATGAAAAAACCATTTTCTCCTGTTCTTTTAATCCTGTTTTTAACAATTCTATACTTTGATTCATTTTCCCAAACCAATGAAAAAGCAATCGGTAACTGGAGTGGAAAATTGGATTTACCCACCGCAAAACTGGAAATCATCTTTAAAATTACGGAAGATGAAAGTGGAAAACTATCCACAAAAATGGATGTTCCCATGCAGGGGGCAAAAGATTTGCCGGTGACCGAAACAGTTGTAACCGGCGATAGTTTGTATCTAACGGTTGCAATGATAATGGGAAAATATTCAGGAATGTTTACGACAGACACTATTATTGAAGGAACATGGAAACAAAGCGGAGTAACTTTTCCGCTCACTTTAAAAAAAACAATTACAATTACTGAACTTAAAAGGCCGCAAACTCCAAAAAGACCATTTCCTTATAACGAAGAAGAAGTGGTTTATGTAAATAAAAAAGCAGGTATAAAACTCGCCGGCACTTTGACTTTTCCACAAAATGGCGAAAACTTACCGTCGGTAATTCTGATTACAGGTTCAGGTGCGCAGGATCGCGATGAGACGATTTTCGAACATCGTCCGTTTTTAGTGATTGCCGATTTTCTCACCCGAAACGGGTTTGCAGTTTTACGCGTTGACGACCGTGGCGTTGGCAGTTCGGAAGGTAAATTGGGTGAGGCAACCAGCGAGGATTTTGCAGGCGATGTGCTGGCAGGATTTGAATTTTTAAAAACCAGAAAAGAGATAAACCCATCAAAAATAGGATTAATTGGGCACAGTGAAGGTGGTTTAATTGCACCGATGGTTGCAACAAAATCAAAAGATGTTGCTTTTATTGTTCTACTTGCAGGTCCCGGAATTATTGGCCAACAAATTTTATACGAACAGGAAAAACTGATAAACAAAGCTGCGGGAATGACGGACGACCAGGCACAGCAGAACAAAAAAAAGCAGGAAGTCATTTTTAATATTATTTTAACTGAAACAGATTCGGCGAAAAGAACTGACCGGTTGCAAAAGACATTTACCAACGGAATGTATTTTATGATGACTGATGAACAGAAAAAAGCAATCGACAGCCAGATAAAATCAGTTGACAACGTATGGTTCAAGTTTTTCCTGCAATACGATCCCTACCCTACTTTGGTAAAACTTCGGTGTCCGGTGTTGGCCCTGAATGGCGAAAAAGATTTGCAGGTTCCGTCAAAACCAAACTTGGCTGCCATTGAAAAAGCGCTCACTGAAGGTGGAAACCCAAACTTTAAAACTATGGAATTGCCCGGGTTGAACCACCTTTTTCAAACTTGTGAAACAGGATCAATAAATGAGTATGCACAGATTGAAGAAACCATTTCGCCGACCGTTTTGGAAATTTTACGGGATTGGATTGCTAATTCCGGATTAAAAAACTAATTTTAGCCTGATTTACAAACCAATACCTTTGTTATGAAAACTGTTTTTATCCTTTCCACGCTGCTGGTGTTTTCCATAACCAGTTTTGGCCAGATAAGTCCGGAATTAAAAACCGGATTTGGTTATTCTTATGTAATAGACAAAGATGAATTTACTCGCCCCGATTATCATACCCTGGAAGGAAGACCAACGTTTTCTGTGGAAAAACCCTTTCCCGTGGAAATCAGGTTAAAAAAAAGGTTGAGTATCAATCCAGGAATTGCTTACCACCTGTTTAAGGAAGAAAAAGTAATTGGCGACACCCGCGATGGCAAAAACTTTAATTTAGACCATCATTCGGTTAATGGCTTTGTAAAAGTTCTTTTTCAAGCCAAATTCAGGGGAAAAACAGAAGCATTTATATATGGTGGAGGGATTGGCGGTATGAACTTAATTACAAAAACAAAAGGGACAAAATATGTATATGGCTTAAATGTTGAAATCCCTGAGTACGACAACCCCATTAACCAAAATGCCAGTGATTTTTTTGAGATGTTTTATTACGGAGCAATCATTGGATTTCAGCCCAACGCCAGAAAATACAATTTCATAAAACCATCTTTCGAAGTTTCTTATTATCCGGGTTTTATTTCAAAATCCAGAGTAACTGAACAGGAAAGTTTTAATGATATTAATACTATTCAGTTTTCAGTATTTCTTGGGTTCAGAATTAAATAACTGGTATTTGACCTATATAACGTGGCATGAATCTTTTTCTCTTGATATCATTTTTAGTTTTGTTTGCTTTAATCAGCGATGCCCAAATCCTTACCAGCAGCAACCTGCCCATTGTTATCATCAATACCGACATCAACCCAAATACAGGTCGTCCAAAAGAAATTCAGGATGAACCCAAAGTTCAGTCCAACATGAAAATCATTTTCAGGTCTGATGGATCCAGAAATTACTTAACAGATCAGAATAATCCCGATTTTCTGAATTACAATGGCCGGATTGGCATTGAAATCAGGGGATCTTCTTCTCAATCACTTCCTAAAAAAGCGTATGGACTTACCACGCGGAAAGAGGATAATGTTACAAACAACAATGTCAGTATTTTAGGTATGCCCGAAGAAAATGACTGGGTTTTGAATTCAGTTTCCTTTGATCCTTCGCTGATTAGAAATTACTTGTCGTACGATTTGGCGCGGAGTATTGGAAATTACGCTGCCCGGGGAGAATATTGCGAGGTGATGATTAATGGCGAATACAAGGGTTTGTACATTTTTATGGAGAAACTGAAAATTGATGATGATCGAATTAACATTGTAAAAATGACTAACACCGATAACACTGTTCCCGATTTAACAGGTGGATATGTTGCCAAAGCTGATAAAACCACAGGAGGAGATCCTGTCGCATGGACAATGCAATCATACAATGGATCAACCAGTTATCTGCACGACAGCCCAAAACCAAATGAAATAACCACACAACAGAACAATTATATCCGCAACCAGTTTACTATCTTACAAAATGCAGCTACTGCTCAAAATGCCTCCATAATAAATGGGTATCCTTCAATAATTGATGTACCAAGTTTTATTGATTACATATTGATAAGTGAGCTGGCTTCAAATGCAGATTCATATCAGTACAGCACCTTTTTTCATAAAGACAGAAACGGAAAATTAAGGGCCGGGCCAATATGGGACTTCGATTTAACTTATGGCAATGATTTGTTTCATTGGGGATTTGACAGAAGTCACACCAATGTCTGGCAATTTGATAATTGGAATAACACAGGCTCAAAGTTCTGGAAAGATTTATATAACAACCCGACTTTTAAATGCTATCTCACCAAAAGATGGAAAGAACTGACTGCCACAAAAGGGCAGCTAAATTATTATGTTATTGCAGACAGAATGGACCAACTATCAAAACTTATTTCGGAAGCTACGATGCGTGAGAATGCAAGATGGGGAACCATTCCCAACCAAAGCGGAGAAATTTCGAAAATGAAAGAATGGCTGCAAGCAAGAATAAATTGGATAAATACAAGATTAACAACTTTCACTGCCTGTTCAAATCCGGTAATTCCGCCACTAGTGATTTCGAAAATTAATTACAATCCTTTGCCTGTGGATAAATTTGAAAACGATGATCTGGAATTTATTGAAATAACCAACAATAGCAATCAGACTATAAACTTAACAGGATTCTATTTTAGTGAGTTAGGTGTCACTTATCAGTTTCCGGCCAACTCAACTGTTGCAGCCGGTAAAAAAATAATTCTGGCAGGTAAGGAAAGTACGTTTCAGCAATATTACGGAACGGTTCCTTTTGGCCAGTTTACAAGAAACCTGTCGAACAAATCAGAAAAAATTGTACTTGCCGATGCTTTTGGAAATGTAATTGATTCTGTGAGATACTTAGATAGTTTACCCTGGCCGGTTGAAGCCGATGGTGGTGGTTATTTCCTGGAATTGAAGGATTTTTATTCAGATAACAGTCTGGCTGAAAACTGGATAATTGCATCAAGTTTGTCGGTAGATGTTAGCAATAATCCAATGGAAAGTTTTGTAAATATTTATCCCAATCCGGCTTATTCAAAAATTACTGTTGAAAACAATCAAACTCAATTGATTTCTTTTGAAATATTTGATATGAACGGACGAAAAATGATGGCCATAACCGAAATCAACACAAACCGGTTTACGGTTGATGTTGGGCAACTTTTACCGGGGATGTACATTTTAAAACTGAATTGCACGAATAGTGAAAGTATAATTCAGAAATTCAGCAAGTTGCCAAGAGATAACTGATTCTAAATCGAAATCATTTCTTGAACTGGGAATAAATCATTAAAACAACTGCTCCTTTTGTATAGCTTTACAAACTAAATCAGTTAAAATGAAAAAAAATCGCCTTCATTACTCTAATCATTATTTCTTCATTACTTGCATTTTCTCAGAAAAGTTCGATAATTAATATTGGAGTTGGATTTCCAATTTTCTTCAAATCTGATTTTGAAGAAAGTGGTATGATACATCAACTAACAGGAAAAAGAGTACATCTTTTTGCCGAAATGCCTGTTGATATTGGAACTCAAAGAAAATTTTCAGTACACTCCGGTGTTGGTTATTTTCTTCTTAACGAAATTGAACAAAGTGATCCAAGCGCATTGGGCGGATATTCAAATAAAGAACTGCAACACTATGCGATTAGCATTTACTCCCGAATTTTTTATCATCTTGAAGGTAAAAACATAAGCTTTAAACAATACTATTTCGGAGGAACATTTGGCGCGTATCTTTGGTCGAAAACTACTGGAGAATCATCGTGGTGGGTGTACACAAGTCCAAAACCTATTTCGGGTAGTGCTATTTATAATGAAAGTGGCAAAGCATTTTTTCATTCTGTTTATCTTGGACTTATCGCAGGAGCCAAATTCAAAACAAAAGAAAACAGCAAAATTCAACCGGGAGTTGAGTTTTCGTTTTATCCGCTGTTTGTTACTGTTAATGATGAAAAAAGGTCGATGACAATGTTAACGGTTGTTTTGGGAATAGGGCAAAAAAAAAAGCCACCCAGGTAAATGAGTAGCTTTCTTTAAAATATCTTCTTTTCAATTAAGAATTCAGCGTATAACGGTCGAATGCAGTAACTGTAAGTCCTTTATCGTTTTGAGTTAAAAATTCGCGTATGGTAATTTTACCAT
>Ga0100399_1001038_pt1 | contig 20300 bp, 15 predicted proteins | sample CryGeymeta201523_FD_81545 | JGI IMG/M metagenome (GOLD analysis project Ga0100399, IMG submission 81545) | Groundwater microbial communities from Crystal Geyser aquifers in Utah, USA - Crystal Geyser metaG 2015-23 | ecosystem: Environmental > Aquatic > Deep subsurface > Groundwater | place: USA...
AACAAGTCATCCGGTTCTACGCTTTGCGACGACGCGCTCCCACGGACCAACCTTTGCTGAAAGAAGTTCCCTATGTGTTTCCCAATAAACGCTTCCGTGAGTGACCGGCAGTTACTTGCACTTTGTCATGCTCCGACACTTCAAGTGACCGGCAGTTACTTGCACTTGTCCCGTAAATCATCAAATATATTGTCCCCCCAAAAACCGCAATGCCTGCAAAGACTTGCCTTCATTTCCGTGTTCTCCGTGATCTCTGTGGTGAGAAAATGGGGACAGAATTCATGACGATCTACTTAGAGGGGGAAGTATTCCTCGAATCCGTGGGACCGTAGGGGCGGGCAGGCCCTGAGGCGCGTGGGGTTTCTACGTCGGCTCCTTATCGCAGCTCCGAGGCTGCGCTTTGACGCTCCGTCACACCCCAAGAGCGAACAAATTCGCTACTACACGTGAAGGAAAGACGGGTGGGGGATACTCCATGTCAGACGTGATGCCCCTTGGCGCTGTCCGAGTCGCAGACCGCATGGAGGGCCTTCAGTAAATCGTCTCATCCTTTGCCGCGCCACCGCGGTCGCCGCCCATTTCTTCTTCGAACATCTCCTCGAACTCGTCCCCGAGGTCCTCGCCCATCTCGCCACCGAGTTCCTTGCCCATCTTGCGAGTCAGGTCGCGGACGGCTTTGGGGTCGTCGAGGTCCAGATGTTCAGCCATGTCAGTCAGGCGGTCGAGTGCTTCTTCTTCACCGCGCACTCGACTGACGCGACTGATCAATTTAGTGAGACGTTTGCTGCGGCAGTGTGGACACCGAGGGTCGGTGTTCTCCGCAATCACTCCGACAAGGAAGGTGAACTCCTTCCCGCACTTCCTGCATTCGTATTCGTAGAGTGGCATGGTGGCTATACTCGTTAAGGTTGAGAATCCACGTTTTCTGCCGTAGGATCAAGCTCCAGCTTTGTCTCCCGGTGAGGCGAGTCTGCTGATTGACAAAGCTGGAGCTTGATCCTACGGCAGGCGCATGTTGGGGCAGGACAGCGTCCCATCAAATTCCGCATGGCCATTCCTCAACCTTAACGAGTATAGATTGGAGAATGGAAGGTTGGGGACTTGGGGGGATGGATGATTGAAAGTGCGCAGTTGCTTCCATCCTTCCAGACTTCCGCGCCTTCAGCCTAAGCGCTTCTCTATGCAAATGGCCTCCGGTCGTTCCCAAACTCCAAGGGTTTGGGCAAGTCGCTTTCCCCCATCAGGTACTTGTCAATGAAATGCGCGGTGTGACAACCTTCCACGATCGCCCACACTACCAAACTTTGTCCACGGGCCATGTCGCCTGCGGCAAACACTCCCGCAACATTGGTCATACGATTCTCGTCCTGCCTCACGTTCCCCCGGGGATTCAGCGCCACCCCCAACTGTGACAGCATTCCGTGGCGTTCGGGGCCAACAAACCCCATCGCCAGAAGAACCAGGTCCGCCGGATATACTCGCTCCATTCCGGGCATCTCCGAGAAGCTCATCCGTCCGTCGCGTGCTTCCATGTTGACACGAACAGTGCGCAGCGCCATTACCCGGCCGCTGTCGTCTCCGAGGAACTCCTTCGTGCTAATCTGATACTCACGGACACCGCCCTCTTCGTGGGCGCTGGATACACGAAAGACGTTGTTCCATTGCGGCCACGGATTCTCGGGCGAGCGTGTGTCGGGCGGACGAGGGACAATCTCAAACTGGTGCACGCTCGCGCAATGCTGACGGTGCGCCGTGCCCAGGCAGTCGGCGCCTGTGTCTCCGCCACCAATGATGACGACTTTCTTCCCCTCGGCGCTGATGGCCTCGGCTTCGGGGACCGATTCTCCCGAAGCTCTCCGGTTTGCCTGCGAGAGGTACTCCAGTGCAAAGTGTATGCCCTCGAGTTCACGTCCCGGTATCGGCAGGTCACGCGCCTGGCACGCTCCGCCGCACAGCACGAGAGCGTCGTATTTTGCGCGCAGCGTAGCCGCGTCGAGATTGACACCCACATGCACGCCCGTCTTGAACTCGATGCCCTCCGCTTCCATTTGCGCGAGACGACGATCGAGCACTCGCTTCTCCATCTTGAACTCGGGAATGCCATACCGCAGCAGACCACCGACCTTGTCGGCCCGCTCGAGCACAGTCACACGATGCCCCACGCGGCGAAGTTGCTGTGCGCACGCAAGCCCCGCAGGACCCGACCCGACCACGGCAACACTTCTTCCAGTCTCCGAGGCAGGAGGCTCGGGGACGACCCAACCTTCCTCCCAGGCGCGCTCGATAATCGTCTTCTCGATCAGCTTAATGCTTACGGCTTCACTACCGATGGCGACGACACACGACGCTTCACAGGGAGCGGGACACAATCGCCCGGTGAACTCGGGGAAATTGTTGGTAGCGTGCAGAGCGTCGATTGCATCCCGCCAGTGATTCCGGTAGACGAGGTCATTCCAGTCGGGAATGATGTTTCCAAGGGGACACCCCTGATGGCAGAAAGGGATGCCGCAATCCATGCACCGGGCGCCCTGCTGACGCAACAACGCTCCGTCGACAGGGAGAGGAACTTCCTTCCAGTCCCGAATCCGCTCACTGACCGCGCGCGATGCGGCCCCCTCTCGCTCAAATTCAAGAAACCCGGTGACCTTACCCATGGGGCACCCCCGCCGCCTCAATCTGGCGGTCCGCCGCCTCAGTCTGGCCGGCTGCCTCTGCGTTAACCACCCACTCAGGATGGAGACGGGCACGCCCCTCGTCCTGCAGGTCCCGACCACACTCTTTCGGCATTACCTTAACCAATTTCCGCACGGCATCATCCCAGTCACCCAGCAAACGCAGTGCCACGGAGCTCCCCGTGTTCTCCAGGTGCTCCCTCAGTAGCTGGAGAATTACCTGATGATCCTCGGGATCGTCGACCGGCTCAATGTTCACCATCTCGGGGTTGCATCGAACACCAAAGTCTCCTGCTTCGTCGAGCACGAATGCTACGCCGCCACTCATTCCCGCGGCGAAATTCCGTCCGGTGGGTCCGAGCACAACCACGACACCGCCTGTCATGTATTCGCAGCAGTGGTCTCCCGTTCCTTCTGCCACTGCGAAAGCGCCCGAGTTGCGCACACAGAACCTTTCTCCAGCCCGCCCCCGAAAGAAAGCGCGGCCACCCGTGGCTCCATAGAGAGCCACGTTCCCGATCAGAACATTGTCCTCTGCTCTGAAAGTGGAGGTCTTCGGCGGGAACGCAACAATCTTCCCTCCGGAAAGTCCTTTGCCCACATAGTCGTTGGAGTCGCCCTCGAGGATCAAGGTGATTCCTCGCGGCAAAAACGCCCCGAAGCTCTGCCCGGCAGAACCGCCAAATTTGATGCGAATGGAATCATCCGGCAAACCTTCCAGGCCGAACCGTCTGGTGATCTCGCTTCCCAAGAGAGTGCCCAGAGTGCGATTGACGTTGCGGATGGGAAGCTCCAGCTCCGCGCGCGGGATTTCAACCTCGCTAAGGTTCGGCACCACCTTCTTCGTAGCCATCTCCTCCTGAACGGCCGGGCACCACCGAACCCGCTGCGGCAGGTCCAAAATACGGCGGATCGCGAAGTGCTGGAGTAACTGGAGGTCCAGGGCGTCGGCCAGCCCGTGATCCTGGGGCATCGTGCGACGATACTCCACGGTCTGACCGGGAACCGGTCGATGAAATATCTCACTGAAATCCAATCCTCGCGCCTTGTGGTGATCAATGGCTTCCCGCATGTCCAGCAGGTCGCTGCGACCGATCATGGCGTCCATCGTGCGGAACCCGAGTTGGGCCATCAGCTCTCGAACTTCCTGGGCGATGAACCGGAAGAAGTTGACCACGTGCTCCGGTCTTCCTTGGAATCTCTTCCGCAATTCAGGGTTCTGCGTCGCCACGCCCACGGGACAGGTGTCCTGATGGCAGACACGCATCATAACGCATCCCAGCGTAACGAGGGGAGCAGACGCAAAACCAAATTCCTCCGCTCCCAGCAAGGCGGCGACCACGACGTCGCGGCCCGTTTTCAACTGCCCGTCGGTCTGCACAACAATCCGGTCCCTCAGGTTGTTCAACACCAAAGTCTGCTGAGTCTCAGCCAGCCCAAGCTCCCAGGGGATTCCGGCATGCTTGATGGAAGTAAGCGGACTGGCACCGGTTCCCCCGTCGTGGCCGCTGACGAGCACCACGTCGGCATGTGCCTTCGCAACACCTGCGGCGACGGTTCCCACGCCAACCTCAGCCACCAGCTTCACAGAGATGCGAGCGCGGGGGTTCGCGTTCTTCAGGTCAAAAATGAGTTGCGCCAGATCCTCGATGGAGTAGATGTCGTGATGAGGAGGCGGACTGATCAGCCCCACTCCGGGTGTGGTGTGGCGCGTCTTTGCAATCCACGGGTACACCTTGTGCCCGGGGAGTTCTCCGCCCTCGCCGGGCTTGGCTCCTTGAGCCATCTTGATTTGCAATTCATCGGCGCTGACGAGGTATCCACTGGTAACACCAAACCGGCCCGATGCCACCTGCTTGATGCGGCTCCTGCGGCTGTCTCCATTGGGCAGGGGAAGAAAGCGCTCCGGGTCTTCTCCGCCCTCCCCGGTGTTGCTCCAGCCCCCCAACCGATTCATGGCAATGGCCAGTGTCGAATGCGCCTCCGCGCTGATGGAACCATAGGACATGGCGCCTGTACAGAAACGCTTTACAATGCTGTCGACCGACTCGACCTCATCGACGGGAATGGGTCGTCGTTGATCAAAATTGAATTCCATCAGCCCCCGAAGGGTACACAGACGTTTGCCCTGATCGTTGACTCTATCTGAGTAGGACTTGAAGACTTCATAGTTCCCGGATCGCGTCGCGCGCTGAAGCGTGTAGACAGTTTCCGGATTGAATAGATGGTGTTCCCCATTGCGCCTCCACTGGTACTGACCACCGCACGGCAGCGATTTACGCGCGTGGGGTCGCTTTGGGAATGCCGAACAGTGATGCGTGAGAGTCTCGCGGGTGATTTCTTCAACCCCGATGCCACGAATGCGAGATGGCGTGTTCGGGAAATACCTGTCGATGAAACGCTCATTGAGTCCGATGGCCTCAAATATCTGCGCTCCGTGATAGCCTGAGATTGTGCTGATGCCCATTTTGGACATCACCTTCACAACGCCCTTGTACACCGCCTTGATGAAGCTCTCAACCGCCTCGCCGGTGTCGATTCCCTCGAGCTGCCCCTCTGCAACCATCCTCTCGATGGACTCGAATGCGAGGTACGGGTTGATGGCGGCTGCTCCGTATCCAAGCAGCAGGCAGAAATGATGGACCTCGCGGCAATCCCCACTCTCCACCACAAGCCCGGCCCGCGTGCGTATCTGCTCGCGAACAAGAAAATGGTGGAGCCCCGAACACGCGAGAAGAGAGGGAATGGGAGCGTGCTCTGCATCTGTCCCGCGATCTGAAAGAAACAGGATGCTCGCCCCGCTCTCGATGGCAGCCTTGGCCTTGCGGAAGAGATTTTCCAGCGCCCATCGCATCCCTGCGGACCCCTCTTCCGCGCGGAAGAGCATGGGGAGGATCTCGGTTCTGAACCCGCGCCAACCATCCAGGTAGCGAATGCGAGCAGCGTCCCTGTTGGTCAGAACGAAGCTGGGCAGGCTGATCTGCTGCAGCGCATTGACTCTCTCCGCAAGGAGATTGTCCTCCGGACCCAGGCTGGTGGAAACCGTGGTCACCAATTCTTCGCGGATCGGGTCCAGAGGTGGGTTGGTTACCTGGGCAAAGAGCTGTTTGAAATAGTTGTAAAGCAACTGAGGCCGATCGGAGAGCACGGCGAGAGGTGTGTCCGTTCCCATCGAGCCGATGGCCCAAAGTCCATCCTTCGCCATCGGCCCCAGGATATACTTTAAGTCCTCCTGCGTGTAACCGAAAGTTAACTGCCGACGCAACAGCGATTCGGCGTCGGACTGCGGAACATAAGGCGCCTCCGGCAGACCATCCAGTGTCACTCGGCGCTCACGCAACCACGTTGAATAGGGACGTGACGCTGCCAGACCCGACTTCAACTCCTCGTCATCTACAATACGCTGGCTATCCAGGTCGATGAGAAACATCTTGCCCGGCTCCAGTCGTCCCTTTCCGGCGATCTGGTCGGGCGGGATGTCAAGGACGCCCACTTCGGAGGCCATGATGACAAGGGCATCCCTGCTGACCCAGTATCTCGACGGTCGCAGCCCGTTGCGGTCCAGTGTCGCCCCGATGGTCTTGCCGTCTGTCACCACGATGGACGCGGGGCCGTCCCACGGTTCCATGAGGCGTGACTGGAAATCGTAAAAGTCCTTTTTCTCCTGGGACATGGACTGATGATTTTCCCACGCCTCCGGAATCAACATGGTCATTGCCTGCGCCGGGCTACGTCCCGCTTTAACGAGAAGCTCGACGACGTTGTCGATGCTGGCGGTATCGCTCTGCCCTTCCGCGATGATCGGGAGTAGTTTCCGAACGTCGCCCGGATCAAACAACTCGGACTCCATCAGAGTCTCACGAGCGCGCATCCAGTTGATGTTGCCCCGCAGGGTGTTGATCTCTCCGTTGTGTGCAATCATTCGGTAAGGATGCGCAAGCTGCCAGTTCGGAAACGTATTGGTGCTGAACCGGGAGTGGAACATGCAAAAGGACGAGCGCAGGCTCGGTTCCCGCAGGTCGGGGAAATAGAGGTCCAACTGCCACGGAGTCAGCATTCCCTTGTATACGAGGGTATGGCAGGAGAGACTGCAAAAGTAGAACTGCCGGTAGCCGTGCATTCCTGAGGCATTCAGCGCCGACTCAAACCGTTTCCGGATCACGTACAGCTTCCGTTCGAACTGATCCGTTGCATCGATGCCGCTCCCGCATCCGACAAAAGCCTGCGCCATCGCCGGCTCACGCGTGATCGCGCTCGCCCCAAGGCTGTGATTGCTGGTGGGGACGGGGCGCCAACCGAGAAACCGCTGGCCCTCCTCGACCACAATCTCCTCAAACAACCGCTTCCCGTGAATTGCCTGATCGGGGTGTTTAGGCATGAACAAACACCCCGCACCATACTCCCGCGCGCCGGGGAGCCGGATTCCCCAGGGCGTGCACTTCTCGAGAAAGAATTCATGCGGTATCTGTATCAGGACTCCGGCGCCGTCCCCGGTGTTGACCTCGCAACCACACGCGCCGCGGTGATTAAGGTTATTGAGGGCCGTAATGGCATCTCTCACGATCCGGTGGGATCGCTCCCCTTTCAGGTGAACGAGGAACCCTACACCACAGGAATCGTGTTCGTACCGAGGGTCATAAAGTCCCTGTTTCATAAGCTCCGAATCATCCATCAATATGTCATCTCTCAACGTGGTTTGCCATACTCGTCAAACACAAAAAGCAGCGCGCTTCGTTGTACGCAAGGCACTGCTCTGGCCATCATTCCGACAAACTCTGCCGCAGGTTTGCCTTGTCGCGCGTCACCCCGCAGACAGCCTGTATTCTGCGCGGCATCCCAGACAGGAAAGAATTCTGTTGAGATAATATAACAGCTTCGACGAACATCGTAAACCCGCGGCAGGAATGACAACAACGAGCGGCTGTGCTAAAATGCCGCGAACCGGTATGTAATGCTCGCTCTATCTGTACTTGGCCGCAAGGATGGAACCAATGAAAGTGAAGCTGGGTTGTGAGCCTATCACTTGGGGAGACGATTTTGAGACCGCCGTTAAGGAGATCGCAGAGATTGGGTACCGCGGCATTGAGCCTGTGATGCTGGGTTACGAGGCGCGGACTGAGGAGCTTCGCGCGTTGCTTGACACGTATGGTCTCGCTGCTACCGGGGCGTACCTGTCATGTTCGTTTCTCGACCCCGACAAAATGGAAGCGGAGATCACCGCGGCAACTTCCCTGGCCTCCAGACTTCCCGTGGTCGGCTGCTACCGGATCGTCCTGGCATCCCGCACGCGCATGGTTGACCAAGTGCACGAGCGGGAAGTGTACGAAAGGTTTGCGGATGGGTGCAACGAGACGGCGCGGCGGTGTTTCGGAGACTTCGGCGTGGAAACCGTCTTCCACAATCATGCGTGGACACTCGTGGAATCACCGCACGAGATTGATCTCCTGTGCGAGATGACGGACCCACAACTCATCGGCATGGGATTTGACACTGCTCACCTCGCGTACGGCGGAGGAAACCCGGCCAAAGTCTTCCGCAAGCACGTCGACCGCGTCAGGTACGTCCATATCAAGGACCTCAACCCCGATCTGAAACGACACCGAAGCATCGCGGCGAAAAACGCCAACAGACCGGAACACGTTTTTGTCGAGCTGGGCGAAGGTTGCATTGGCGACAAGGGACTGGTTACGGTGCTGAACGTCCTCCGCAAGTCCGATTACCACGGCTGGATCATCAGTGAGTTGGACACCACGCCGCGTTCCCCCAAAGAGGGAAACGCCATGAATTACAACTGGCTGATGCAACACCTCACGGCGGACGAACTGGATGACAATGAAAACCAGCAACGGGAGCGCGACGATGAGACTTGAGGGGAAGGTGGCATTGATCACCGGCGCGAATCGCGGTATCGGTCGCGGCTGCGCCCTTGAAATGGCGAAGGAAGGCGCGGCCATCGCCGTCAACTATCGAGGACACCGCGAAGAGGCGGAAGAAGTGGCCAGCGCTGTGGAATCTCTCGGGAGAGAAGCGTTGGTAGTTCAGGCGGACGTGTCGCAGCGCGCACAGGTCGAGGCGATGGTGGAACGTTCCATCGCGTATTTTGGGAAGATCGACTTCCTGATCAACAACGCGGCGAGTAGCATCCGCAAACCATTCGTGGAGTTGACCGTGGAAGACGTTGAGCACACATGGGGAGTGAGCCTGTGGGGGCCGTTCCACTGCTCCCAACTCGTGGCGCAACGATGGGTCAGGGACAAGCATCCGGGCAAGATCATCATGATATCCTCCATCCACTCGACCATCCCCTTTCCCACTGCGCTGGCCTACAACTGCGCCAAAGCGGCGCTCAACCACATGGCGGCGACCCTCGCCGCCGAGCTTGCGCCCTATCGCATCAATGTCAACGTCATTGAACCCGGATGGACAGACACTCCCGGGGAACGCACCTTCACCGAGGAAAAGGAGATCCGGAAAAGAGCCAGGCTGTTGCCGTGGGGACGAATGGCGACCATTGAGGACATCGGCAAGGCCGCCGTCTATCTCGCCTCAGACGACGCCGAGTATGTCTCCGGCGCGGTCCTGCGGGTGGATGGGGCGCTGGCGATCAACTTTGCCGTCCGCACCACTTCACCGGCGGTGGATGACTGACTACCGTGGTTTTGCTATAATGACACCACCGTGACAAGGAGAGATGAAGCATGGAGGCCGTCGCAGCGCGGATTTCTGAAACTCTGACCATCGATGAATTCAAAGAGCTCCCAGAAGGCCCACCTTACTACGAATACGAACACGGGGAGGTCATTGAAATGCCGCGCCCGCATCCCTGGCACAATCACATCGTTATCAGACTTACGTCCTTTCTCGTGGACTTTGTGACTCAGCATCGCCGCGGTTTGGTGTTTGCGGATGTTGAGGTACAACTTGGTGGAAATCTCGTATATGCTCCTGATATCCTGTACCTGTCGAATGAGTGTCAGGATATCTTCGACCGCAAGACGGGGCGGATTTGCGGCGCCCCTGATTTGGTGGTGGAGGTGGGTGCTCCCAGCAGCGCTGCCAGAGATCGCTTCCGCAAATTCAACAACTACCTGTCGGCGGGCGTGAAATGGTACTGGATCATCGACCCCGACGTTCTTGGGATTGAGGAGTACCATCTGGTGGAGCAGCACTACGTCCGGACGGCGACGGTGGCCGAAGGTGAAGTCTTTCACCCAGGTGTCTTCCAGGAACTGGAGATCGACCTCGCAGCGATCGTGGGACCGAGACTGTGATGGGTGAGGACTACTCACGTACTCGGACAGGATGTACAGGATTGGCAGGAGAGAGCGGTGAATGAACACCGTGGCGGTTGCGTGTAGACTTGCATGCTACGCCAAGCCGACTCCTACGAACCGCCGCGCGTGTAAGACCCCTGCCGAACTGCCTCATCCTGTGCATCCTGTGAATTCTGTCAAGATGTCATGCCTGAGGGGGTGTAAGTAAGATTTATGACGCGTGGAGGTAATCAGCGCCCTGGGGTCGGCCAGGCGTAAACGAAAGGTTGGGGAAACCTACGCGAGTGAAAGGGGACAGTAACAACCCCCATCCGGTCTTCGACCACCTTCCCCTGTGATAACGGGGGAAGGTGGTCGAAGACCGGATGGGGGTTGTTACACGAACTCACTCAGGACCGACGAACCGCGAACTGCGTTACACAATCACTGTCGGGTTTCAGACTATAGGCGCCTATCGTTCCGGCTGGGGTGGATTCTCACAAATCTTACTTACACCCTGCCTGAGGAGTCACGATGGGCGCGATCACATTCTCATTCCTCGTCCCTCATCACCCCTCACTCACCGTCCCTGCGCCACCCGTTCTGCATTCTCGTGGTAGACCTTCCGCAACGCTTCGTCCGGCAGGTCGAGGCCGTAAATCCTCCACCGGCAGTGTCCCCAGCGGCCGAGGTAGTCGGGGTACTCGAAGTATTCGTCGCGTGTTTCCAGGAAGCGGAAGTAGGCGCGGTACGCACCCTCGGAGACGGGCATGTCGATGCCGAAGAGGATGCGATCCTGGTATTCGATGAAGAAGTCGCGCGCCGTGTAAGGCTGACGCCCAAGCTCATCGACGCGGGCAGAGATGTCGATGTACGTGTTCGAATAGGTATCAAGCCACGAAGCGACGCGGTCGAGGTCTTCGGGTGAGTTGGCCACGTGCGGCAGGATGAAGTTCATCTTCGGATGCCGCGCGATGAGCCGGTTGCGCTGCTCCAGCAGCTCGTTCTTGGAGAAGAAGGAATCCTGAAACGCCCAACTGGGGAATTCCTGCAATACGGGATAGTGCTCGTTGGTCTCATCCATGGGGATGAAGAATCCTTCCGGGTCGGATACGTGGATCAGCGTGGGCAATCCCATCTCCTCCACGCGTCGGAAGATGGGTTCCAGACGCGCGTCATCCACCGGAATCATCGCTCCTGTCTTGTCTCGGAACCGGAGTCCCAATTCCTTGGTGAGTTTGAACCCGCATGCTCCCTTGGCCACGTCCGCTTCGAAAGTCTGGATGGCTCTGTCAACAAAATCGTCTTCGGCAAGGATGCCGAAATTTTCCCAACGCGCAAACTCAGACATAGTCAGGCAAGTGAACCTGCCCGGATACGCCTTGACGTAATGGTCGATGAAACCCTCAATGGGGCGCCGCTCGATGGTGTAGCCCGCTTCGTCGAATGGCAGCACCACATTGCCAGTCACATTCACCCACGTCTGCACACCCACCGCGTCCATGATCCGCAGCAACTCCTCCGGCGGAAGGTCACCAAAGAGATGGTTGTGTGCGTCCACTACCAGGAACCTGGCCTTCTCCGGCGTATTGTCCGGGCGCTTCAGGAGGGACCTGGGCTGGAAGTCCTTGAGCAAAATGTCGGGGATGTGGGGGGGCACGAATGTCACCTGCATCGTCAGCGGTCGGAGGTCATGGATGTTGCACGTCTCTCGATCTCGTCCATGCCGTCGAGAACGTTGATCTCCACCAGCATCGCTCTCGCCGCTCCCGGTTCCAGCATGGGCAGCAATCCCTTCTCTCGCAGTTCGGCACGGTTGAGGCACGGGACGTTCGCCGGTTCGACGCCAACCACATAGTCGCCCTGGCCCATCATCTTCCACTCGTTCAGGTAGGGCAATGTTGAGACATCGAAGCGCAGGTGCATCCCCAACCCACCGTTCAGTTTGGGGTTGGAGAAGACCGCGTGTCCCTTTCCGGCGTCGTCGCCCTGCATGGTGTGCAGGAAGTTCTCCTCGTCAAATCCGGGAACGGGATCGGAGAAAACATACATGTCCTGCATGTTCCGTTCGGACTTCGCGTCGTACGCGGAAGTCGTTGCCGCAGTCAGCCAGAATCTACTTGCCGCATCCAGCAAGGGGAAGCCAGGGTTGACGTGATACAGGATGCAGAATGGCGAGGACTGGTAACCGAAATTCTCGACGATGTCGTGTATCTGTACCGACCTCGAGCCAATCTGGGTCGAAATGGTTCGCGTCATCCGCATCTTATCGCCAAAGATCCGGCACTCTTCCACCATGCCGGACACCTCGATGAGGTACTCGTCGCCATCCCAGCGAGATCGGTCACACACCTGGCAGGCAGGAGAGTTGGTGTAGCGACCGTGAAGCCCGAGGTCGGCATCGCCATCTTTGCCAGGCTGTCCCAGATAGGTCAGGCCGCACGTGGTCAACAGCCCACCAAAGAAAGTGCGCAGCCAACCCATCCCTTCGGGTTCATAGAAAGCCGGATGCGCCTCGCCGTTGGGCGTGTGAAAGACGAGGTTCGTGCCCTTGTACGTGGCCTGACAGATGTCCAGACCGCGATCCGGGAGGATGGTAAAGACCAGACCAGCGCCGGTGTTAACCTCAATAGCCTCGACGCCTTTCGCACGTCCCTCGTTCAGCACGAACCGCCGCGTCCCGCCGATCTGCTGTAGGCGGCCAACGCGCTGGAGGAGCTCACCCCGCGTATAGGTCTTCCCGTTGGTTGTCATGTTTTCTCTCCCATGATGTTAAAGCATCATGCTAATCGGAAGCAAGCTGAAGCACGCTCTGCTGATAACCGGAGCTCCCATGATGTTAAAGCATCGTGCTAATCCGAAAGCAAGCTGAAGCAAGCTCCGACATCCACTCATGCCTGAACACTGAATACCGAACACTTGCTTTGTCACTTGCCACTTGTCACTTGCCACTTCCTCAAGGAAGTATGGGTTTGATCCCCGTCTGCTTGCAAAAGTCAACCAGCGCGTCGTAGAGGTGGTCGCCGTAGCCGAGGCAGGCGTACTCGTTCGTCCAGTGCTCGAGCATCACATCCACGTCGCAGTGTGCTGTGACGAAGCCGTGGGGCCAGAAGGGAATGCCGCACTCCAGTCGACGCGCCTCAAGCTGGTCCGCAGGTGGCTCGAAGATCGAACAGCGCGTGATAACCATCTCGAACTCACCGTCCACGCGGCCGGCGCGGGCAAGCGCTCCCTCACCCACCTTGCACACCAGACTCACAGACAGCCCTCCAGCTTCGCCTTCCGTGGGGATGCCATGCTCAGCAAAACCGGCAGGGCCGAGCTTGCCAGCCAGGGAAGGCGGGCAGGCGCCATCGCCGATGATCTTGATTTCCTTCGTGGCTTTGTCGATGTGCTGCAGGTCGCCATAGTAAACTGGCTCCGAACTCAACTTGGTCAACAACAGAACCGACAGAGCGGTGTTGAAGTCGCCCAGGGTGGAAGTGCCGACGCCGTCTTCCAGCATCATACTTTGAGCGAAGCAGGTGGCGGAATAGTCGTCACCCAGACCGGGGAAAGATTGAATGGTGTAGAAGTCCCACTTCTCCTTCTCCACAATCTTCTTGATGGCGAGATACAGGCGCAGCGATCTTTCGTTTACAACGCTCTTCTCCGGCAGCTTCCCGAAGAGCTGCTCGATGCGCGGCTCCAAGGCCGCGAGCTCGTCCGCAGTCACATTCTGCGCAGTTCGGATCAACTCCGTGGTTTCGCGGGAGTCGATGTCCACCCCGAACATCTTCATCCACTGCGACGGGTCGGCCACGCCGCAGGTCTGCCCCATGCCGCGCCCGCCAAACGTGCCGATGGTGCACATGTTCAGCCAGTTCTTCAGATGCGCTGCCTGACAGAAGCTGACGACGCGGTCGATCTCCTTTGGGGCATCCGCCGCGCCGTAGACGAACTTGTGCTCGATGCCCACTTCCAGCAGAGCGCCGTGCAACACGAGCCCGCCCACCGGCCGCCAGCCCTGTGAACCGGGGTGCGTCCAGATCAGAACTCCCTTGCCCGTCTTCGCAAAATCCCGCACCGCGGCGATGAGATGGGCCGCCCAGACCCACGTGCCCGAAAAGAGAATGACGCAGTCAACGCTGTCGTCGTCCTTCATCTTCTTCAAGGCAATACGCGCCTCTTCTTTGGATGCAATAATGACGTCATGCTCGACCAGGTTGACGCCGCGCTCCGCGAGCGCCTTCCTGGAGTTCTCGACGATCGCGTCATCGATGAAGGGCGTGCCCATCGGGTCTTGCAGCCCGTCCTTGTGGACACCGTACACGATGAAGCCTGCTGTTGGGGCAATCATGGAATGCCTCCTCTGTGGGTAATTGGGTAATTGTGTAACTGGGTTAGGCAGCCTGCCACTTGTCACTTGTCACTTGTCACTTGCTGCTCGTCAGACCTCTATCCGTTTCAGCTTCGGATATAGCTCTACATACTTCTCAAACCTTTCGTCGTAGTAGGCTGCGCGGGCGGGGTTGGGTTCGATGCAATCAACTTCCCGAACCCATCCCGACGCAATGGCTGTGACGTCTTCACGTTGATGCGCCGCGCACGCGAGCATGGCCGCGCCGAAGCAAGCGGCCTCGGTGACGGCAACGGTTGTGATCGGTTTGTTCATCACATCCGACTTCAGTTGCAGCCACTTACGGTTCTTCGCTCCGCCTCCGATGGCCAGCAGTTGATCGATGGCGATCCCGGACCGCGCCATGATATCCAGATTGAGTCGCATCTCAAACGACAGCCCTTCCAGCAGCGCCTTGAGTACCTCTCCACGCGTGGTCGTCAAACGCAAACCCAGAATGGCACCCGACACATCCGGGTCGAAGTAGGGCGTACCCGATGGAGTGAAATACGGCAACGCCATCAGTCGGGTCGGTTCTTCCGGCATCTGGTCAAGTACGAGCGCGTAGGGATCACTTCCGGTGCGGCGCGCTTCATCAACTTCTCCCCTGCCCCATTCATCCCGGAACCACTTGAGTAGGTTGCCGCCGGTCAGGTTGAAGGCCACGGTCGTGTATTTTCCCCGCACCGTGTAGTCATACGTGCATAGATTACTCCCCATCAGGGAATCGCTCAACACCGGTTCCGCAAACATCGGGCAGAGACATTCCACCGTCCCCGTCGCGTACATCGACCGCCCCGACTGCATCACACCCGCTCCCAGCGCGCCGCACGGCTGGTCGTGCCCGCCGGTCACGACGATCACGTCATCGGCCAGCCCCAACGCGAACGCGGCAGGCGCAGCAACCTTCCCGACGATTTCGCCCGAAGGCAGCACTCGTGACAGATGTTCTTCTTCCAGCCCAATCGATTCCAGTATTTCCTGGCTCCAGATGTGCCTGCGGATGTCGAACAACATTGTTCTGCCGGCAAGCGGCCAACTGATCGCTGGCTCCACTCCCAACCGATGGTGCAGGAAATCTTCATAGCAGAGGAACTTCGCCGCGCCCGACCACACATCCGGTTGGTTATCGCGAACCCACAGCAGCTTGAACACGGAGAACATCGGGTGTGCGGTATGCCCGGTAATCTGGTACAGGCGTTCTCGACCAAACTCCTCGCTCCACTCCACGGCGATGCGCGACGCCCGCGCATCAGACGACACCATGCCATTGCCCATTACCGCCCCGTCGGCGCCGATGGCCGTAAAAGCTTCCCCCTGGCTGGAGACACCGATGGCGCACACCGGATCCCCGGGACAAACCGCGGTCGCTTCGGCGATGGACTCCAGACAGCAATCACCCACATGCCGCGAGTCCAGCTCGGCAAACCCCTCCTGCGGCGACAACACAGGATACTCGCGGTATGCGGAGGCTATTTGCTTCCCCCGCTCATCAAAGATGACCGCCTTGCAGCCGGTCGTGCCGACATCTACACCCATGTAGCTCATAGACTGTCTCCACATATCTCTGTCTTCGTCGGGGCTGACTCCGTGCATTCCATTGCGCCATCGTCGTGCCCCAACAGGCACTCGCTACGCGACAGCCTCCGCCGGTTGGGTCGTGCGGAGAATGCTGAAGATCTCTTCTGCAGCTTTGGAGAGAGACATCGCTTGCAGTCCGGGAATATACTCCTCTCCACAGCGAGGGCAGGCCATTGCTGGCACCCCATTCACAGTGACCGATGATTGCTCATCGGTCATTTCCACCGACGTGAGGGTCCACTCGGTTTGTGCTCCGCACTTGGTGCATTTACGTGTATCGTGTGAAGTCATAGTTTCACCTTCTTTCAGTAGGTGGTGAATGCCATTCAAGAGGGTCCGGAATGTAACCCGTAACGAAATCGGCCCAATTCTCATCCGAGTAGTCGCACACTCCATGCAGGTCGATCGTCGTGCGAGTCGATATCTTCGCCTGTCCGTAGAACAGACACCGGCTTCGCTCTGGATAGTCCTCGATAATACTCCCGCGCAGTACTGCCTGAACCATATCACCAGCAGAGAACCCCTCTTTGAGGCGGTGGGGCAGGCTGTGCTTGGAGACCGTGAAACGTCCGTCCCGTACCAATTCCTTGAGGAGTTCTTCGTTTGCCACGCATTGCACCACCTTGCATCCGATGGAGTATACCACTGACGAACTGCACCGACCACCAGCAGAACTGCCTCCGCCTAATCCGTTACGCTCTGGAACCGGCGACCTCCCCTATCGCCTGTCGAGCATCGATGTGGAGGCGTATGGCATCTCTGATGTTCTCCATTGCTTCCTCATACGTGTCGCCTTGCGTATAGCATCCCTTAAGCGCCGGACATGAGGCGATATAGACACCGTCTTCGTCTGTCTCAACGACGACCGAGAATCTGCAGTTTGAGATATTTGTATACCCCTCTTTGCTGACATCAAACCAACATTTCTGCACCGATACAACTATCTGTGAAGTGCGCCAAAACCATCTCGGTCAGCCATACCACAGCCCCAAATAGCGGGTCACAACCCTCTTCATCTCCTCAAACACAATCCCTTGTCGATAGGCCGTCGTGAAAAAGTCGAGATGGAATGGGTCGGCGAGCAGGGCGCCATTCCCCAGCAGACGATCATCGTTCAGCCGCTGCGCCATCTGCGGACCGCCGACTTTGGAGGCGTGGCGAACCATCTGCTCCAGCAACGCCGGACTGCTATCCCGTTCCAGGGCGGTCCAGATGTTCACCTTGCAGATACCGTCATCAAAGAGTCTCCCAATCTGATCGTTTGGGACGGATGAAGTGCCGTGCAGCACCAGTTTGCGCCCGACGACTTCTTTGATCTGTCTGGCGAGGTCGCCGTGATACCACAAGTCCGCCGCGCTGGCACGGTGCTCGGTGCCGAGGTTCGCAACGATCAGGTCCACTCCCGTCCGCCCAACAAATTCCTCCGCACGTTCCGGGGTGGTCAAGACGCTGATCTCGTCTCCCGTCGCGTCCACGATCTCGTCGCACGCGCCCTCGATCACGATGCGGTCACCATGCTCTCTCACGAAACGCGCCGTTGCTTCCATGTTCTCTTCGAGCGGCAGCTTGGACGCGTCGAACATGATAGATGAGAACTGACCCATGTCCCAGGTCAGCAGGTCGGCGTCGAGGTCGGGCTGGATGTGATCCAGGTGAATCATCACACTCAGGTCTGCAAACGGGGAATCCGCCGCGGTCAGCACGGCAACATCCGCGAGGAAAAGCTTCATCCCGACATCCCAGCGGCGGGTGTGGGTATAGTAACGGGATTGCGTGCGGTGTTCGTAGAGGTTTGTCAGGGCGAGGATAACGGGCAAGTCGGCCCGCCCGACGCGTTGCCCGCAGTCCCGCGTCGCAGCGAGAACGGCCTCAATGGTCGTCAGGTTCTCCACACCAAACGCAGGAATCACCCAGCCGCGCGTGACGGCCGCTTCGTAGGCCGACAACACATCATCGCGATGAAGAATCAAAGGCATGATCGTTCACCTGGAGATCACAGATCGGCGTAAAAAAAGGGATGTGGGGATGAGGTAGATATGGGGATAGGAGGTGCGGGGATTGCTTTTGCCAAGGCAGGTTCCAGACCGCATCGGCGGGATCGCCCAGAGAATCCGATCTCCCTCATCTCCACTATCTCCCTATCCCCTTTTCTTACACACCAACCCAACGTTTACTGGTACTTCACCTTTACTTCCTGCTGCACTTCAATCTTAATGCCCTCGATGTCTTTGAGCAGGTCCTTGATTGCGTCGAGGCTTTCAGGTTTGGGTGATCGCTTCTGCAATTCCTTCAGCTTCTCAGGATGCGCCAGCAGCTTGTCAAAGGCGAAGTGGAGCAGTGTAACGCGATTGCCCTCCCGGTTGGTGGCATTGGTGGACAGAACCTCTTTCCCGCACTCCACGGCCACCGTGACTTCCATGTCCTTGAAGAGGGCAAGCAGCGCCTCCCCGCCTTCGGCATCACCTTCTCCCTGCTGAGGCTGCGTATCGGTCTCGGTTCCGCCACGCGTGGTTTCCGGTTTGGGAGGCGGCATGCGGATGGTCAGTTCACTGTTGCCGTCGCGTACGTTCCGGACCAGACCAAAGGCCAAATACTCCGGCTTGCCCTCGTTCGTGGAACCCGGCATGTCCGGCTGATTGCTGGTGGGCAACTTAACCTTCGTGACATCAGAAAAGGAATACTCGGCCTCCACCTTGATGAAACCGTTCTCCCTGGACTTGTTCGCCTTCACATACTTCACGCCGGGGCCGTAGTCGCCTGCCTTGCCTTTGAACTGGTCCAGAGGCATGAATTCATCCACCGTTGGACCCTTTCCCGCCCCTGCAAATCCAGACATCATGCCGATGATCTGCTGCACAGTGGCTTCCCGCATTGCCATCGACTCGAAGATCGTCCCAGCGCCATCCTGGTTCACCTTCATAATCGTGGACGCCTTGAAACACCCCGCGGAAACCAACACCAGTGAAAGCCCTCCCACCATTGCTAACCACCGGTAACACAAATTTCTCATTCCTGCCTCCGTATGCCCAAAGCAGTGTCTGCACAGCCTCAAGAAAGCGGGAAACTCGCTTGAGACTCACGCAAAGACCTGACCGAAAATACCACCACAAGCGTTGAGGTGTCAATTCTCTTCTGCACTGGAATTGTATCATAGACCGTCGTTCCCCGTAGGATAAAGCTCCAGCTTTGTCGCCGGTATTCCCGACCCCACTACCCCGCCACCTCGACAAAGCTGGAGCTTTATCCGACGCGCGCCACCGCGACAAAGCTGGAGCTTTATCCTACGGGGGACTGGTGGGATGGCGGACGAAGGGCGCCGCGTGCAGGAGCTTTGTGCGCAGGCGCCACGTGTCGCCGTGGTCGAGATGTCCTATCCAGCTCATCGCCGAGGCTCTCACCCCCTCCTGTGTTACCGACCCTTCACGATAGTCTTCCGTCAACTCGCGCAGCCGCCGCTGGAAGCGAAGTCCGGTAGCCCTCCTCAGCCGGCGATGGTCGCGGAACACCGTCCAACCCAAGAAGGGAACGCCGGCGGCGACCGGAAGCACCACACACTTGCGGGGGTGCAGCGACAGCCGGTAGGATACGAGGAACTCTCGCATTTCGTCAAGGAGGGCGTGCAAACGGTCTTTGCTGTCGGCGAAAGCCAGAAAATCATCGGCATAGCGGACGTACATTCTCCAGCCTTTCGTTTCCTTCGCGAAATGATCCAGGGGGTCGAGCATGACGTTCCCGAAAAACTGGCTGGTCAGGTTGCCAATCGGGATACCCCGCGTGCGCTCGAACGGGGTGAACAAATCGTCCTTCGGGAAGTAGGTCTCGACCGGCTCCTGCGGGTTGCTGGAGGCAATAATCGTTCGCAGCAGGCCGAGAGTGCGTTGGCACTTGATTTTGCGCTGCAGCAGCCCGAATAGAAGCTCCTGGTCCATGGACGGGAAGAACTTCACGACGTCACCCTTGAGTACGAAGCGGGCGCGTTGGCAGAATCGGGTGCAGCGGTTCAGCGCTCGGTGAGTCCCCTTGCCGAGTCGGTTCGCATAACTGTCGAAGATAAACCTCCGGTCAAAGACAGGTTCAATCACACGACACACGGCGTGGTGCACCACGCGATCCCGGTAGGGCGCGGCAGAAATAAGCCGCGGCTTCGGGTCGTAGACCCGGAAACTCCGGTAGTCCCCCGGATGGTAATCCCCGGAAACGAGGTCCCTTTGCAGGCTGAAAAGATTGCGTTCCAGATTGAAGTGGAAGGCCGCGGGGTCCGGCCGCAGCCTCTTGCCCTTGTAAGCCGCTGCCTCCGCAGCAAGAAGGTTCTCAAAGGAAACGATTGTATCGAACAACTCGCCATACCGCTTCATGCCAGGCCACCGTCCCGTGCTGCTGTAGGCCGAACCTAACGATCCCCCGAAACCAGTTCGG
>Ga0100399_1001068_pt1 | contig 20098 bp, 19 predicted proteins | sample CryGeymeta201523_FD_81545 | JGI IMG/M metagenome (GOLD analysis project Ga0100399, IMG submission 81545) | Groundwater microbial communities from Crystal Geyser aquifers in Utah, USA - Crystal Geyser metaG 2015-23 | ecosystem: Environmental > Aquatic > Deep subsurface > Groundwater | place: USA...
GAAGTAGTTTCATTTTATATATTTTTATTTGTTTATAAATATACTGAAAAATCGGCGATTTTCCTCCTGTTACTGTAAGCGGACTATGTGTTTTCTTTCGTATCCTCTGATTTTTCACCTTTCGGTGAGAAAGATTTTGCAATTGAATGGGCTGCAAGTGGCGCGGTTAAATAAACAAAGAGTATGATGAGCAACGCTTTCATATAAACCTGAAATACATTGAAATACAGGCTTACACCAATGAGTAAAAGCAATATGCCGAATGAAGTAGCTTTGGTAGTGGCATGTAACCGCCCGTATAAATCTTTGAAGCGCAAAATTCCGATGGCAGCAACCAAGATAAAAAAGGAGCCCAAAAGGATTAATATAGAAATAATGAGTTTATCCATTTTTTTGCGTTAAATAGGTTGAAACCGCGATGGTTCCAATAAATGAAATAAGCGAAATAATAACAGGCACATCGAAATACATTGAGTTGTTAATCAACACAGAATACACCAGTATTACACCCATTATAATTGACGCAATCAGGTCCATAGCTGCAATCCGGTCGTTAATCGAAGGCCCTTTTAAAAGCCTGGCCAGCGTTATTATCATTGCCGTCATTAAAAATGCAAAAGCAATGTAAAGAACAATATCGGGAACAATTTCTGTCATTCGTTAATGCGTTAATCGTAAAATCCGTTTCTGAATATTTTCAATATCTTTCAAAATAATCTGTTCGTCGTTTTTCATCAAAACATGTAAAAGCAATATTTTCCTGTCGTTGCTTATATCGACACTTAGCGAACCGGGAGTCATCGACATGAGGTTGCTGAAAAGCAGCAACCCCGCCGATGATTTAATTTTAAGCGGAAATTCGATAAAACCGGGTTGTGTTTTCATTTTTGGAGAAAGAATAATAAAGGCCATGTAAAAATTGGCTTGCACCAGTTTTGACAGGTAAAACAAGATAAACTCCGGAATATAATATAGCAGTTTTATTATTTTCATGGTGTTTTGTTTCTTAAAACTGTATCGATGTAATTTGTTGGTTCAATCAGTTGATTGGCGGCCTCCATGGTATATGCAAATACAGTTGCTGCAAAAATCCCCATCAAAACCGAGGCAGTTGCAAGAATAGCCAGCGGCACATAATCGGCCCAATTCAGTTTGATTGGTTTCTGATTGGCCTGATTTTCAGGTTGTTTTTTCAGAAAAGCCTCGTTCCATATTTTAATCATGGAATAAAGGGTTAACAGACCGGTTAGCAGCGCAACGGTGGTAATGATGTAACTTCCGCTTTCAATTCCTGCCTTTATCAGCATAAACTTGGCAAAAAACCCCGACAAAGGAGGAACACCCGCCAGTGCGAAAGCCGGCACAATAAACAATACCGCAAGCAGTGGATTTTGTTTGTACAGTCCGCCCACCTCTTTCAGGTGGTAAGTGCCTTTAATTTTGGCAATCATACCCGAAGCAAGGAAAGCGCCGGTTTTGGCAATCATATTATGAAGTGTAAAAAACACGGCTCCCGCAATGGCCAAAGGCGTAAAAATACCCAGTCCCATTATCATGTAACCAATCTGGCTGATAATATGATACGACAGAATCCTCCGGGTTTCGTAATATGATGCTGCTGCCATTCCGCCGGTAACCATGGTCAACCCCGCAATTATCAACAGCAGGTTATGCCAGAAATGCTGGTCGTGAACAAAAAATAGCGTGAAAAACCGGATTAAGGTGTAAACTCCAACTTTGGTGAGCAGTCCGGCAAATAGCGATGTAATGGCAATATTTGGCGTGTGATACGATGCCGGCAACCAGAAAAACAGCGGAAAAACAGCCGCTTTGATTCCGAATGCCACAAAAAACAGGATGGCAGAAGTGTTCATCAGCGTTGCCTGGTTGTCGTTTTTGAGGATTTCGGCCAGGTGGGCCATGTTTAGCGTTCCTGTTTTTCCATATAGCAATCCAAGTCCGGCCAGGAAAAGAAATGAACCCAACAAATTGAGAGCGAGATATTTTATTCCGCCTTCGAGTTGTTCCTTTTTTTTGCCCATTGTTATTAAAACGAATGAAGAAATGAGCATCACTTCGAACCATACATAAAGGTTGAACACGTCGCCGGTGATGAAAGCGCCATTCATTCCCATAGTTAGGGTGAAAAAGAAAAAGTAAAAACGGGGCAACGGAATATCACCGGGCAGAAACCGGATAGCGAACAGTGAAACAGCAATCAAAATAAGCGATGATACCATCAGCATCAGTGCGCTTAAATAATCCACAACCAGCACAATGCCGAAGGGGGCATCCCATCCGCCCATGTTCAGCGTTAAAATGCCCTCGGTTTTAAGCCGGAAAAAAAGGCTTATCGAAACCACGAAAATGGCAAAACTGCCTAATGGGCCCACCCAGCGGCAGGTTTTTGTTGTGCGAAAAACCAACAGGCTGATGGCCAGCGCAAACGGAATCAATATGGGTAAAGCTACAATGGTCATTTTTGCGAATCGGTTTGTTTTAACTGGTCTAAATCATCGGTTCCGGTAACTTCAAAGAACTTGTATTTCAGAGCGAGGATAAACACAACCATTCCCAGCCCGATAACGATGGCAGTTAAAACCAGCGCCTGTGGCAGCGGATCGGCCAGATGTGCAGTGGTGGTGGTTGTGCCATCGACAAAAGCGGGGCTTCCGGGTATAAGCCCTGCCGAGAGAAAAACCAGCAGGTTGGTGGCATTGCTCATAAAAATTATCCCGATGATAAATTTCAGAATACTCCTTCGAAGCAGCATGTAAACACCTGCCGTGTATAAAACGCCAACCAATATCGCCAATATTACTTCCATGTTTTTTCGTGTGATAATGAAAACAAAAACAAAACGGTAACTCCAATTACCGTAAAGAAAACGCCAATATCGAACAGAAAAGGGGTGCCAAATTTAAATCCTTCGGAAAAAGGGATTGGTATTGTAAACCACACACCTTCCATTAAAGCAGTTTTCAGAAAAACGCCGGGCCAGATACTGATAAAAACAAGCATTAACCCGAGGCCGATATAACCTTCGGGTTTCATTTTTATCTCTTTTTTAAGGAGTTCGGGAGTAAAGGCAAAACCTTTGTATGCCAGCGAAAGTCCGGCTAACATACCGCCAATAAAACCGCCGCCCGGATAATTGTGACCGCGTATTAAAACGATAATTGAAAAAATTACCAGCAGCCACCTCACATATTTTGATGCAATTTGCAGTATCAATGAATTCATGTTTTTGGTTTTTTTGAGGTTAATAATGCTGCAACTCCCAGTGCCGCCACTACCAAAACTGTTACTTCGCCCAGAGTATCGAGGGCCCTGAAATCGACAAGGATAACATTGACGACATTTTTTCCAAAAGCTTTATCATAGCTGTTGGCCATAAAATACCCCGATATGGGATTATTAAAATCTACATTGATTGCTTTTAACGACAGGATTGTCATCGCGCTGCCAAAAATAACAGCAACAATCAAGTCGCGGATTTTGGTTGCTTTTGCCGAAAGTTTGGCAAAAACAGGCAGCCGCTGCAAAATAAGCATGAACATAACAACCGTAAGCGTTTCGGCCAGAATTTGGGTAATTGCCAGATCAACAGCGCTGTAGTACAAAAAAATCAGCGCCAGTCCGTAACCCGTTACACCCATGGCAATGATGGCCGCAATCCGCGAGCGGGTAAGTACGGTAAACAGCACGGACAGAATTACAATCACAACCAACCCCGATATGTACAATGGTTGAAAAGTGAAAGCTGTTTCCAAATGCCAGCCCCGTGTTAAATACAACTGTAGCCAAAGTAAAACTGCCGTAAATAAAATGATTGTGAGTATGTAATACCTGTGGTAACCATGTTGCAACACCTTTGTTTTGCTTACCGAAATGGCAACAAACTTTTCAAGGGCAATAGAAAACACCTCAGGAAATCTGACCGGAAAAATTATCTTGTTCACTTTTCGCCACTGTTCTTCAACCCAGACTTTTTTAATCAGAATATATGAAAGCGCCGCCCCAACTGCAACCGTAGCCAGGCTCAATAAAAGCACCAGGTTGAAACCATGCCAGAGTTTGAGTTCCACTTTAACCGGTTCAGCATAAATAACACTCATTGCCGGTTCAACAATCCATTTTCCAAACATATTTGGCGCAATTCCAAATATCAGGCTCAACAGAACCAACAAACCGGGCCCCAACACAAACAAACCATTTTTGATTTTGGAAATGGTGTAGCTGTTTTTTGGCTTTCCAAGAAAAACCTTAAAAAGTACCCTGGTAGATACTGCAAACATTAAAATATTGGAGATAACTCCAAAAATAAATATTAGCGATCCAAAACCCGGCGACTGCACTTTGGCTTCGTAAATCAACTCTTTGCCCAAAAAGCCCAGCATGGGCGGCAATCCGGCCATCGAAAGCAGCGCCAGCAGCGAAATGCCAAAAGTAATGGGGAACGATTTTATCAAACCTCCCAATTCGTTCAGGTCGCGGGTTCCGGTTTTCTTTTCAATAAAACCGGCAATCATAAAGAGCGACGCCTTGTAGAATGCATGGATGAAAAGGAACAGAACAGCAGCTTTTATAGAAAGTTTTGTGTCAATACCAATTAGTAATACCATTACTCCAAGCGCATTGATGGTGGTGTAAGCCAAAATAGCTTTTAAATCGGTTTGGGTAATGGCAAAATAAGAGCCAATCAGCATGGTTATAACGCCAAACAGCGGAACGATAAAAGTCCATTCGGCAGTGCCGCCAAGGGCAGGACTTAACCTGGCCAGCAAAAAAACACCGGCTTTCACCATGGTAGCCGAGTGCAGGTAAGCGCTCACCGGCGCGGGCGCCTGCATGGCACCCGGAAGCCAGAAATGGAACGGAAACTGGGCCGATTTGGTAAAAACACCCAGCAAAATCAACAGCAATCCTGGAAGGTACAAATTGCTTTCTTTTATTTTTTCTGAACCTGCAACCCAGTCGTTAATCGAATAACTGTCAACCACGCTTCCAATCAAAAGGATTCCCGCTAAAAGGCCAAGCCCCCCCAAAAAGGTAATGACAAGGGATTGAAAAGCAGCTTTCCGCGCAACTTCCTTTTCATGAAAAAAGCTGATCAAGAAAAAGGAAAGGACAGTTGTTAATTCCCAAAAAATAAAAAGCTGAATTAAATTGCCCGAGAGGACCAGCCCCAACATGGCGCCGCTGAAAAGAAATAAATGGAAGAAGAATTTATCGGTGTATTCGTAGCTTTTCATGTAGGAATGGGCGTACAGAAAAACCAAAGCGCCAATACCGCTAACCAGCAATGCAAAAGCAAGGCTTAATCCGTCAAGTAAGAATTCAATATTCAGACCTAATTCAGGAATCCAGGTTATTAAAAGAGTTTCTGCTTTTTCAGCCGAAATGAACTGAATTTTACTTGCGAACCAAACAAAAGCAGCAAACTGCACACCCGCAATCCAAATGGCTTTTTGGTATTTTAACTGCTTTGGCAGTATAAAAATCCCAAGCGCCAGTAAAAAATATATGATCAATAAATTCAGCATCAGAAATGCAAATTCTTTTTAATCCTGGTTAGTTATTTTTGAAATAAACCTATTGGATCGATGATGGTTTTAAGATAATGCTCAATATCGTTATTTGTTGCAGAAGCGGTGAGGCTAAGCACCGGAACTTTCGACAAATTGATGATGTGATGGGCAAAAGCGCCGATATAGTTGTCGAAAGTGAACCCTTCCTGATGAGTCATTACAATAATCATGTCGGCGTCAACTTCCTCCACATATTCGAGTATCCGCATAAATGGTGGTGTTTTTGAAATATCAAAAACTTTAACCTGGGTTCTGATGTCATTGGCATTCAAAACCTTCTCTGCATCTTTCAGTTTTTTGTAAATCCGGCTCTCACTTATTCTGATTCCGCCAATCAACGCCGAAACCAGGTGAATTTCGGAATTGTAATTTTTACCGTACATCAGCGCTGATTTCAGGTTTTTATCGGTTTCGCGGGTTAAATCGAGTGGTAAAACAATTTTGTTCTTCACTCTGGCCGGCATACCTTTTACCGTCAGCACCGGAACGGTCGATTTTAATGTTACATGGAAAACTGTTGTCCCCAGTTCTGTATCAGGTTCCTGACAGTCGTGGTTTTCTCCCAAAACAACCATTTTTATCTCTGGTTTGCTTGCTGTTTCGAGTATTTTAATGTATGGTTTTCCGCGCTCGACCAGGGTGCCGAATTTTACATTAGGCCAGGTTTCCTGTAACGAATTGGCAATTTTCTGCAATTTATCCTTGGACTGATTAGTAATGTTAACCAACTCATCGCCCGATGAAAAGAATTCCATCAGTAAACCGGGGGTTTCTATCACATTCATTAAAATTAATTCGCCGTTTTGACTTCCTGCCAATTGAGCTGCATACTGTGCCGCTTTTAACGAAGGCTCATTAAAATCAACTGGCACAAGGATTGTTGTATAATCTTTCATTTTTTCTCTGTTATCTATTCTTTACAATATTCAACCAATAAATCTGTCAATTTGTTCTGATAAAAATTACGCAAACCACTCTCTTGTTCTTCCCTGCAACTTGTTCAGCACGTCGATGGTAATATTTACATCGTTTACAATCTGGAAATCGAACATTCCCACACAAATAAAATCGGCTCCGTTTTTAAACGCCCAGTTAAATCCGTCTTCTGGTTTTATTGCACCGGCAGCCAGCACTTTAAACCCCATTACCGGCACTTTTGCGCGATTAACAAATTCAACAGTCCGGTCGGGGAAAGGGCAGAAACAGTTGTCGTGGAAACGGTTGTGGTCGAGGTGCCTTTTCCCGTCAACCTCGAACGGGAAGCGGTTTTCGCGCGGGTGTGCACTCCAGTAGTTATCGTGATGCATGGTTTTCATGTAATAATCGGGGATAATTCCCTGTTCTTCGCAGGTAATAAATGCATCGATGGTATGAGCACCCAGACCGGCAGTGATATTATTGCTACGAATTTTTTCGAGCATCTCTGAAATCACATCCATCCTGTTGTCGCGCACCAGCCAGTCGCACCAGTTTCCCTGTACCTGGATAACGTCCATTCCGCCATCCACAGCTTTATTGATATTCACAAAATAATCCTTCTTTTCCATATCGGGGGCCACCTGAATAATGACTTTAATTTTGCTGCCGGTCATTTTTTTATACTTCTGCATGGTATCCATTGTAGGGAAACCGATATTGATAGAGTTGATTCCCGCTTTTTCAGCCAGCATCAGCGTTTCAAAAATTTTCTTTTCGGTATTGTATGCGCGGAAAAGTGAAGGGACATAAATCAGGTCGCGTGAATGTGCCCAGCCACCGATTAAGTTTCCGCCCAAAATCAACCGGCTCAATTCGTGTTCGCCAATTTTCCCTTTCGGCAGCTCGCCTTTCAGTTCTTTGATATCGGCCCCGCCAATTTGAATGGTTGCTCCTGAAAGTGTGTCAACACCATATTCACGGGCTTCGCGGAAAGCGCCTAACCCAATAATCCCAAGCGCCGGAATCGTGGCCAGGTTTTTCAGCGCCTCGCGACGGGAATGAATTGCACCTTGATTTTCTGATTCGGCGGATTCAGAAGCTTTCTTTTTCATTTGAAACCACGGAAGCCCATATAGTCCATAACCTTTTTCCTTTATTAGAAAAATAACCAACAATGCCAGTGTTTCAATGAGGTTTTTATTTACGATGTAGAGATTTCCCTCGGCAGTGCCAAACAAATCGCCACCAAAAGGCGGGTAGGCGAAATAATACAACATCAGTAAAATAATACCCGAAACGGATGAAATACGAATAAAAAGGCCGAGGAAAAGGCCGAGGCCAATCAGAATCAATCCAGCCATATTTAGAGGGTTAATAATATTCATTAGAGTTTCGGACCCCGCCAGCCATTGATAAAATCCGGCAAACGGGCCGGTAGCATTGGCCAGATATCCCGTAGCGCTCCAGTTGGGTACAAGCAGTTTTGAAATGCCTTCGTATAAAAAATGCCAGCCAATGGCTACCCTGAATAGGGTGATTATGAGTTTTTTCCAGTTCCAGTCCTTCATGGTTACTATGGTTTTAATTGTTTAGTCAGGTAAAAATAACAGTTTTTTGTTTCGAAACTGCATTTAACTTTTAATACCTGAAAAAGAGTTATTTTCAGGGAAAAACTAATTACAAGTCATTTTTTCGGTGATTGGTATTTAAGCGAGACTACCCAACCATCTAAGGTTGTAGCCAGCAAATGTTGATTCCCGGTATATTGAACAGCATTTACAAGCGCGTTCGAAAGTTTGTACCGCCACTCTACTTGCTTTGTTTTTTTGTTTACTGAAACAATTTCGCCCAATGATGTTGGAATAAAAGCCAATTCACCGGCTTCCGTAATCGGGGAGGGACCTATTTCGTAACCAAGGTCAGCCTGACAATCCCATGCAATTTTCTGTTCGTTTGCCGCCGTTTCGAAAGCCATAACATGTCCTTCGGTCATATTTTTAATATATACCTGTTTACCGTCTTTAGAAATTCCAATCGATTCACGACAAGAAAATGCACCGGAATCCCAGATTTCAGACCCTGAATTTGCATCGAGAGCCGTCATTCGGCGGTCGGGCGCCACAATGAATATTTTGCCATTTGCAGCTACCGGCCAAACCGCTGCAGGCGATAACATGCGATTGTTGTATTTTTCGCGTTTCCAACGCAAAACACCTGTCTCTTTGTCGAGCGCATAAAAAGTATTTCCCCACGAACCAAAATAAACTGTTCCGTTGTAAATAAGTGGCTTTGTTTCAACAAAACCGGTTACTCCTGCAAACTGCCATTTTTCTTTACCTGTGACCAGGTCGATGGCCCTGAAAATACCTTCGGATGAACCAATAAACACTGTTTCTCCGTCAATTACCGGCGAGGCAACAATGGGTTTCCGAGTTTCAAATTTCCATTCTGTTTTACCCGTTTTTAGGTTGATGCAGTAGATATTTTTATCGGTAGAAGCCACCACAATCCTGTTTTGACTGATTGCCGGTGTAGAGTAAACTTTTCCACCCGTGAGAAAACGCCAGGTCACTTTACCCGATTTTTTCTGAACTGCAACAATTTCGCCCGCGGTGTTGGCATACACAGCCCACTTTCCTGCCACAGTTATTCCGGTTCCAATGTCGCTGTTATCCTGAAATTTCCACTTTACTTTTATTTCCGGGAATTTTAAATTGACTGAACAATAGGGTTCAGTCCAATTCAAAGTATCGTTTTTAAAATTGTGTTGTTGAACCGGAATTTTATGCCAGGGCTGATTTTTGCTAATTCCTGAATTTTGTTCAGTAAAAATGATAGAATCAGTGTTTACGCTTACGATATTGTATCCGCCAACTTCGTTTTTGGCCCTGAGGTTTGAGCGGCACATCACCCCGGGGATTCCTTCGAAATCAAACTTTTTGTTGGCATGTCCGTGGCCAAGTAAACTCATCTGGATATTCCGTGTCTTCAAAAGATTGATTACTTCGCCTGCGTTGGCGAGGGATTTATCAAGCGGGTAATGATTGATAAAGATTACCGGAGTGGCAGTGTCTTTCATTTGCCGGAGTGTTTTTTCGAGAAAAACCATCTGTTCACGGGGCACAAGTCCCGGGGCCATACGCATGTTTGGCCCGCTTGCCGTGCCGATGAACAGAAAACCATTTTTTTTAAACGAAAACTCTTCAGCCCCAAAAATGGTTACAAAATCGTTGTTGCCGCTTTCAGACCATTTCGAATCGTGGTTTCCGGGCAAAACATAACATGGAATTTTAAGTTGTGCGAGAATTTGTTTTGCCTCAAGCAATTCCTTTTCAGAACCAAACTCGGTAACATCGCCCGACAAAATTACAAAGTCAATTTCATCCAACGTATTGATATCATTTACTGTTTTCTCTAAATCTTCTGCACCTGTGCTTCCGCCAACATGTGTATCGGTAACCAGTGCAAATTTGAATGGTTGTGCGCTGGCAGATGTCAACAGTAAAAAAATGGCTACAATCAGTAATGTCTTTTTCATAATTAATCATTTTGGTTTGAACCTAAAAAGTCATCGGATGGCTTTTGGCCACCCGATGAGCAATTTAACTTTGAAATTTATTTTATGAAAAGTGAGGCAGAATTCTGCCAGACACTTCAGTAACATTTTGGCTTACCAACCCGGAGTTTGCGTCAAGGTATAACCTTTGTCGAGGTACTCGCTGATTTGTGTATTTCCAACCGGCGCCAGATAAACCCTGTCGGCAAAAGCATCGCGGTTCGCAACATTTTCAGGAATGTAATAACCCACCATATCGGCTTTATTTGTTCCATCGTAGGTAACAATGGTTCCGTCTGCATTTTTCACTTTCAGTTTTCCTTCTTTTGCTTTTACAAGCCATTCGGGATATTCAGCCTGAAAATCGACCCACAAGCCCAACAAGTTGTCGGGGTCGGTATTGGCCATATAATTAATTTTTTTCCACCGTTTAATATCGAGCAGGCGGGAATGTTCAAACACGAACTCCATGCGGCGTTCGCGGCGGATTTCCCAGATAAGTGCAGGCACATCAGTGTCGCGTTCAGGGTCATCGGGCAGTTCCGCCAGTGAAAGAGGAGCAGTTTTTTTGATTCCTTTTGCTGTGGCAGTTGCATCGAGCGGACGAGTGCGAATGGCGTTAACCGAAGCATCAATATCGGCCTGTGTGACTGCAGCTCCTCCTAATGTAGCCAATTCTGCTTTGGCTTCCACCCAGTTCAGCACCACTTCAGCATAACGGATTACAGGAGCATCGTTTGTATTGGTGTTCGAACCATATTTTGCCGGATAAGGACCAGGGTACAATTTAGGACCATCGCGGTCAATAAATTTGCTGGCGTACAAAAGTGTTGCCGACTCTTTTTTAGGAGCATCCCAAAATGTAGCTTCAAATCGCGGGTCGCGTGTGGCAATCATATTCTTAATATCGAGTTTATCGGCATTGGCCACGGTGGAAAGTTTATATGGTTTACCATCGTTAACAATAAACGCCTTTGCCAGTTTAAGATTGGGAGCAGGACTTTGGCTTTCGAACCCATTTGAGTACGATGCAATATGATGTGTAACTCCAATAGTTGCATCATAATGGCGGTAAAGAATGACTTCTTTATTGCTGGCTAAATCTTCTGACCCAAACAAAGAACGGTAATCGCTGCTAAAATTGTATTTCTTTGAATCGATTACAATTTGGGCGGCTTTTACTGCCAAGTCGAGATATTTCTTTGCTTTCCCGCTATTGTTGAGATGGTATTTCTGCCAGGTTCCCTCGAATAACATCAAACGCGAAATGAATGCTGCCGCAACATACTTGTTCAAATACTGGGCATTATTATTATCGAGAATACGGATATTATCGAGCACATACGGTGTGGGTTTGCTCTTTTTTCCATATAACGATATTTCGGGTATGCCGGTTTTTGCATCCACGCTGTCGGCTACAATGGCACCGGCGCTGGCTGTTCCGCGAAATCCGTGTTCTGGTCCAAAAATCTTAACAATATTTACCCCAATGATTTTAAACTGTCAACCAATAATGTTTTGCCTATCACTGAGGTGCGGTTTGCAACAATGGCTATGCGTTTGTTTTGCAGCAACGGCGGATATTTGCAGGTTTGTTCGGCGCCGGTTTGTATGCGGGGTTGTGTCAATGCGGCATAACCACAACCCGTAAAAATCAAAATGACAATTGCTGTTCGAATTTTTTTCATACTTACAATGTTGGTATAATTGTTTATAAATGAACTATTTAGACTTAAATATTTTCAATAGATATCTGAACTTTCTATGTGAATTGTTCAGCCAGTGCTATATTTCGGTTGCCGTGTCAATCATCGCCAAATAATTTTCGATGGGCACAAACATTGGGATACTATTCCCTGAACCCAGCGCATAGGCTTTTAAACCTGTAAATTCAAATATTTTACGGCAACGCGATTTTATTTGTTCCGGGGTTCTTCGTGTCAGAAAATCGACATCAATTCCGCCAAGCACCGAAATTTTCCCATGCCATTGTTGCCAGAAATCCTCAACCGGAATGATTGTATCTTCAAACGAATGTTTTGCATCGTATTTTAATTCGTCAACCACATCATCCATCATCGCTTCCAGATTTCCGCATGAATGCAGAATGGCAAATTTTTGGTTTTGATGAATAGCTTCCACCAATTTTTTATGCCACGGAAATACAAGTTTGCGCAGCAAATCAGGCGAAATCATGGTTTGCGTTTTAAACCCCCAGTCGTCGTTTACAATTAGCGCACCCACTGCCGAAACCGAACTGCTGATTTCGTAAAACCGGAGCAGCCGTGAACCCACTGCATCGAAAATGGCCTTGCTGAGTTCCTCATCTTCGTACAACATAAAACACAGATTCTCGAAACCAACCAGGCTTGTCACATTTTCGAGGAGTCCGCCGGGTGCCGAAACCACGAACTTTATTCCATCTTTCAATTCAGGTTCCAAGTTGAAAAGCAAATTGAAATCGCCTTGTTCAGGATTTGGCCATTGGTATTTTTCAAACGATTTCCGGTCAGTTATCACGCTGCCTTCGTTCAGCGAAACGGTTGCCTTCTTTTCGTGGTCGGCAGTGGTGAACGAAAATCCGCCAAAATAGCGCGAGGGAATAGTAGCATAATCATAACCTGCTTTATGGAAAAAACCAATGATATCCCTGATTTTTTCTTTGGGAGTAACTGCCGCTTCGAATCGCCGGCCGTTAAAAAACGAAATCAGTTCAGCATTTACAAAATACTCGAAAAGCACTGGCCTGTCGGGTGTTTTGCGGCGAAGCACACGGGCAAGCTGTTCAAAGTCGGCTGGATATTTTCGGTTCGAAATCATCTATTTGTACAAATAGTATCCCTTCGACTGTTTTCTGAAAGTTTCCTCATCTTTTCGCCAATACGGCAGCATATCGTCAACCCGCACATTTTTTGCCATCAACAGCCGAATCTGGTCGCTGCCACAAACCTTGTCGAACATTTTGTAACGCGATTCGGTGTCCTGACCAAAACATTTCTTATCAGGGTAGAGCGCTGCCATTTCCTGCATCACATAAAACTGTATTTCGGTAATCCTTACCTTTTTGTAATCGGTAAAATAAAACTGAACCCCTGAATAATTTTTTCCCTGCCCCGCAGCATAAAATGGTTTCAGAAATATGGGACGGAAAATCACACCCGGCAATTGCAGGTTATTCAGTCGTTTGGTAAGTTCCAGCGCATCAATCGAATCTTTTGCAAAAACCTGGAACGGCAGCGTGTAACCCACACCAATCGACATAAAACTGAATTCGCCCAAAATGCCCGAAGCCGCATAAAAATAGGGCGAAGTAGCGTGTGGAATGTGCGGGGAGGTAAGCACCCACGGCAAATCGGTCTGGTCGAAAGTCATGCTGCGTTTCCAGCCTTTCATCGGCACAACCGTAAGTTTGCACTGCGCTCCCAGCATTTTTTCGTTGTTGAGCATTTTGGCCAATTCGCCACAGGTAAGCCCGTATAAATACGGAATTTTAAACTGGCTCACAAACGAAATAAAATTGTCTTCCGCCAGGTTGCCTTCAATTTTCAGTCCGCCCACCGGGTTGGGCCTGTCGAGCACCACAAATTCGATGTTGTTTTCGGCAGCCGCTTCCATCGCCAGCCCCATCGTACTAATGTAGGTATAAGAGCGGCACCCGATATCCTGAATATCATACACAAGAACGTCGATGTCTTTCAACATTTCGGGTGTGGCTTTGCGTGTTTTTCCGTACAGCGAATACACAGGCAGTCCGGTTTGCGCATCGGTAACCGTTTCAACATGGTCGCCGGCATGGATGTCGCCACGTACGCCATGTTCAGGCCCGTACAACGCCACTAATTTTACCCCCGGCGCTTCATTCAGAATATCGACAGTTGATTTCAATTGCGAATCAACGCCGGTGGGATTTGTAATCAGCCCCACCCTTTTCCCCTGCAGAATTTTAAAGTTCGACTCGCGTAAAACTTCGACACCGGTTTTTACTTTCGGCGAACCGAAAGCGGTGGTAAAAACCACTAAAAGACAGATGATTGTAATCGTTATTTGTTTCATTTTTCTTCTTTCTTTTTAATTCCAAATTCTGGTTTCACTTTCACAAAAAACACGGGCAGCAACCCGGGAATCATACAAAGCATCACCCACACAAAAAAGTGTTTGTACCCGATAATATCCTGCAGCCAGCCCGAAAACATGCCGGGAATCATCATTCCGAGCGCCATAAAACCGGTAGCAATGGCAAAATGGGCAGTTTTGTGCTGACCTTCAGAAATATAAATCATATACAACATGTAAGCGGTAAAGCCAAAACCATAGCTAAACTGCTCAATTACCACGCAAAGCCCTATAATCCAATGGTTTTCGGGCTGAAAATAAGCCATATAAACGTATGCGAGGTTAGGCAGGTTGATGGCCAGCGCCATAATCCATATCCAGAATTTCAATCCTTTTTTTGCTGCCGCCAATCCTCCTGAAATTCCGCCCACAGTTAAAGCCAGAATACCAAAAGTACCATACAACAACCCAACTTCGCCGGTTGTGAGTCCCAGGCCGCCAAGCCGTCGCGGGTCTAACATAAACGGTGAGGCCATTTTTACAATCTGCGATTCGCCCAATCGGTACAGCAGCAAAAACGACAAAATCAGGCCGATATCTTTTCGTTTAAAAAAGGAGCCAAAGGTTTTGAAAAACTCTTTCAGAAAATTCTGGTGACGGGCTGCCTGAACATCGGAAGCCGGGTGTGGCAGAATAAAGCGGTGGTATAATGAAAACAGTGCAAACATCGCGGCCAGAATGATAAACGTGATACTCCATGCCATTTGCAGGTTTCCTGATGTTCCTTTAAATACGGCTTCGGTGTTGCGGGTAAGTTTTGGGTCGCACTGAAAAAGCAGGTACGCCGGTTTGTCGTAATTACTTGAATTAAAAGCCAGCCGATCGCCTTCGATGAGTTTGATGCTTTTGTCGCCGTTGCTGAATTTCAGGTTCAGCACCATCTCCTTATTATCTTCGGGTTTCGAACTCAGTTTTACCGCAACCACACTTACATTTCCGGTCAGTTGGTTGGCCGGAATGGCAGCAGTTTTATCGCCAAAATGTTCTTTCAGAAACGATTTCAATGGCGATGAAATATGGGCTGTCCACCATGATTCATCGGATTTTCCATTCTGATTGATTGCCTGTGCGCCCGTTTGATGCACAAATCCATTTTCAATATTGTGCGCCGAAACGACTTTCCGAATCGAATCGAGTTGTGAAGTCGGAATATTCTGGGTTGACAATTCAGCTTTTTCAGGAAAAACCATAAAATAGCTTTCACCGTTATTGTTTCCGGTGCTTTGCGTAAGTTCGGGCAAGCTGATTTCTGTTGAAACCGATGGACTTGCAGCGGTATTGATTTCGACGGGTGGCAAACCTGTGGTGGTTTCGAAAAAACCGGCCAGAATAATCAACAGCCCCTGACCGGTTATCATGGCAATGCGGTAAAACGTGCTGCGGATGCCCACAAAATAGGCCTGTTTGTGTTCGTCGAGACCGAGCATGTAAAACCCGTCGGCGGCAATGTCGTGCGTGGCCGAACTAAATGCCAGCAGCCACATAAAAATAAGCGTGATTTTAAAGAAAACCGGCAACGGAATGGCCAGCGCTATTCCACCCAGCGCCGCGCCAATCACCAACTGCATCACCACAATCCACCAGCGTTTGGTTTTCAGCAAATCGACTACCGGACTCCAAAGCGGTTTTATCACCCATGGCAGGTACAACCAGCTTGTGTAAAGTGCAATATCGGTATTCGAAATGCCCAGCCGCTTGAACATGATAACGGCCACTGTCATTACAACAACATAAGGGATTCCTTCAGCAAAATAGAGGGTGGGTATCCAGGTCCAGGGATTGCGGGTATTCGTTTTCGGTTGTTTCATTGGCTCAATCGTAGTTTAGTTATTTTGTTATTTATTGGTTTACAGTTTGAGATAAAATCCAATTTGTAATAATTTCAAGAGCTTTTGGCGAAAAAGTCTGTTCAATTTTCATGGCTTCTGTAATTGTACCTTTTTCACATTCCTGAAAAGAATGATTGAGTCCATCAAGTTCAATCAATTGAAAATTCTGATTTCCCGCTTTAATTAAGGCCTGCCTGATTGCCTTCTGGTTATCTTTTGTAGGTACATGGCGGTCCAGGCTTCCCCCTACAGATAATACCGGACAAGTAACTTTTTCAATATAATCTGAGGGATTAACTGTTAAGTTGAATAGATTGTGAGGGCTGATTTTCATGGCAAAGACGGTTGAAAAAATGTTTTCTGTAGAAAATCTATTTATTGAATTATTGTCAATAGAATCTAAATAATTCCGAATAAAAGTTTTTTCAAATTTCCATAGTGAATCATTCATCGATTTTGAATCTAAATTTAAATCTATCATCTCATAGATTTTTTGATTGGCCTGTTGTGTATTGTCATATTGTTTCTGATTCATTTCCCCATCTTCAAATCTCAATCTTGTTTGTTCTTCAAAAACATCACGCAATTTAAGTCCGGGAGCAGCAAGCAGAACAATAAATTTAAAATCCGGGCTTTGGCTTGCTGCCATAGCTGCTACCATTCCTCCTTCACTGTGACCAATGATTCCAATTTCATTTCGGTTTACGTCTTCCCGGGATGCTAAAAACTCTTTCCAGGCAATCAAATCACCTGATAAATCAAGAGGGGTTGATTTGTAGAAATTTCCTTTTGATTTTCCAATTCCTCTGCTGTCATATCGAAGTACACCGATTCCATGTCGGGTTAAATAATCAGCAACCACCAACGTGGACTTATGATAATGTCCATCACCATCCTGGTTGTGAGGAGTGTTTCCGGTTTGAAAAATCACGACCGGAAATTGACTCTCTTTTTGCGGTAAAGTCAGGGTTCCAGCCAAAACAGTGCTGTCTTTAAGATTGATACAAACCACATCCTCCCAATAATATGGATAGGGTCTTTTCGGTTCCTGTGGTCTGTAAATCGGAACACTATCACGAAACAGTGTGACAGGAAAGATTTTATCATCCAGCGTTAGTTCACCGTTTAACTGGTTTTTGTTGTCGGCTAAAGAACCGGTGAATTTTGCGTGGTAATAAAGTATTGATTTCTTTTGTTGATTTTTTTCTTTTTTTATGATATTCTCATTGCGAATCCTCAACTTTTCTTTAAGTACCTTCAGGTTGATTTCATATCCATTGAAACAGCTATCTTCCATTATCATATCGGCAGGTTTGATCAAAACGGCAAAAACAAATGAATCCCGCTGATCAATAATTCTTAAATCAACAATTAATACTGTGTCCTGTAACAGAATTTTGCCTTCCCATCTTCCTTCTACAAAATCCTGCGAAAATGAAAAAGTTCCAAAGGCTACCAATAATATGAGTAATAAATATTTCATACTGAATGAAGTTAATATTCTTTCGAAAGAATTGCTCCACGGAAATAGTGCATCAGGATTTCTTCGAAAGTATAACCTTTTTCGCCCATCACGGCGGCGCCAATCTGGCAAAGTCCAACACCGTGGCCCCATCCGGCGCCGGTTAAAACAAATTCCTGTGGAATCCCGTTTTCGATTTTCAGTTTATCAACCACAAAAGCCGAACTGTACAGATGCGATTCTGAAAGCGTTTTGCGGATTTGAAGTTCTTTTCCAATAATCAGTGTGAGTTTGCTGCCCACAATTTTCAGTTTTTTCAGCCGGCCCGATTTTCCACGTTCAACAGGAATCAAATCGATGATGTCTCCAAAATCGCGGCCACTTTTCCGGGCGATTAATTCAGCAATAACCTGCTGAGCATAGGTAACTTTCCAGCGGTAAAAGTCGGTGGTTTCCTGGTCGTAATCGTTTAAAACCTGCGAAAGCACCTGTTTGTTGTGGGTGTTGCAAAACGCTTCCGGCGCGCTGCGAATCCAATTTTCAGCGGCATTTTCGTTGGTTAAATCAAGGTTGAAACCAGCCGGTGCCTGCGGATTATCGATAATCGCCTGCAAATACGTGTGAACTTCGGGCTCCCACACATTTTCAAAAGTTTCGGCCACGCCGCCGCAGCTTTTCGAGAAACGGGCATCGCAAACCTTGTTGTTGTGCATTAAAGTCAATCCAAAAGTCTCGGTAATGGCCTGCCGCACCAGTTCGCTGGTTTGGCGGGTAATTCCCTGGTAACGCTGACAGTGGTCGTCGGCACAAACATCAAAATTCACATGGTCCTCGCGGTCGTACCAACGGATGTATTCGGTTTCGGTTGACAAAACCGGGTTGTATTTTTTTGCTGATTCCTTTAATTCTTTTCCTTTTACAACCTGCGCCAGCAGCCACGAGCGCGAAATCACGGCGTGCGCTTTCAGTAATTCGATGCTGCTGGTGGCGCTCATTTCCGACGAAATCACACTTTCGAGATAATCTTCGAGCGGAATATCGTTGATGGCTGTGAGTTTTTCGTTTTCAACAATTATGCAAAGCGAGCCTTTAAACCGCTGGTTTTCTTTTCGTTCCCAATGAAAATGGATGCCGATGGTAACATCGAGCAAATCGAACGACGAAGTTTTCAGGTCAACCGGGTTGAGCACCACGCTGCCCGATTGTACAGGGTTTCCGTTCAGCAAAATTTTGCCTCCCGAAAATGCCACTGTTTGCGGGCCGTTCATGATTTCGCCGGTTTCGCGCAACATGTGATAACCGTTCAGCACAAACCTGATTTCGGGTTCGTACATGATGCCCACTTTTATGGATGGCTGTGACATATGAATTTATTAGTTATTAGTTTTTATTTATTAATTAACCTCATTGTTCTATGCAGATTGCTTCAGTCGTTCCTCCTTCGCAATGACAGACACGCGTTGAGGGAGGTGGAGAGGGTTTTTGCGGCTTTGCCGCAAAAACCCTCTCCCATTGCCCGATAAGATACCGTCATTGCGAGCGAAGCGAAGCAATCCGTTTGCAAATGTGAATTCCCATTGTTTCTTGTTAAACAGCATTTATTCATAACCTGTTTTTATCTCTTCTTTTAATTCTCTGAATATTGCATCGTCAACTGTAACCTGTTCAAAAATATCGGCGATGTCGGCAGCATTAATTTTGTCGAAATCTTCTTTTCGGGGCGTGATGAAAACACCCCCAAAATCGACGGATGCAGGACTGATAAGCAGTTGTGCTTCGCCTTCGGCAAAAAACTGTGACGGACGGTGCAATTTCCTTGGAAATAAATGAACCGTCCATTTCGAATCCGAAAAATAACAGAGTACATTCAGCATCGGTTCTCTTTTTTCGGGTTGAAATGAATAAAACTTTTCTGTAACAAACCGAATCGCCTGAACGGCTTCTTCAAAACCGGTGGTTTCGATGGAAATCATGCGGCGCAGGTAGTTTTCAAAAGCCCATATTTTTATTGAACCTGTTTCGGAAAGAAGGTTGTTTTTGTCGGTTTTCAATATTTCGAATTCGGCTTCAATGGGCATAAAACCGTTTTCGCCTGCCTGAAAATGAAGATGGTCGGGAGCCGAAGCGCCGCACTCGGGACCGTTATAAAACACGGTAAATCCTTCCATGTTTTTGGCGATTTGCAACATGTTGGCAATATTTTCAAAAAAAAGCTGGTCGGTGTGTGCCAGCGATGAAACCGTAAAATGACGGTGAAAAATGGGAAACGGGTTCACCAGAATCTGAAACCTTTCTCCACAGCCGATGGCTATTTGTACTGCAGGCCGGTTCTCTTCGCACAAAAAACATTTGCGGGCGGCAATCGATGCTGTATCGACTTTTGCTGCTGACGACCTAATGCGTTCGGGATTGAACTGCACTCTGATGATAAAGCCGTCAAAATCAAACTGCTTTTCCTCCACGCTGGCAAGCCCGGCATAATTGGCTGCAGCCAGCGGCCAGCTTTGCTTTTGTGCTTCGGCAAATTGGGTTAAAACATGCTCTGCAGTTTGCCCGGTTTCGGAAATTATATCTTGTAATTGTTGCATTACAATCGGTTTACTATTCATAAAGTACGATTTACTATTCA
>Ga0100399_1001092_pt1 | contig 19910 bp, 16 predicted proteins | sample CryGeymeta201523_FD_81545 | JGI IMG/M metagenome (GOLD analysis project Ga0100399, IMG submission 81545) | Groundwater microbial communities from Crystal Geyser aquifers in Utah, USA - Crystal Geyser metaG 2015-23 | ecosystem: Environmental > Aquatic > Deep subsurface > Groundwater | place: USA...
ACGGTTGCAGATTATTTTCAGGAAGAATTTTATTCGAACCATTACCGATGGGATAACAATTTTGGCACGGAGCAGCGAATGAATGTAAACAGCACTATTAATTCACCGAAATTCAAACTTAAACTTTCGGGAAATTACGCGATTATCAACAATTATATTTACAACAGTTACGAAGCAATTCCGTCGCAAACGGGAAAAGAATTACTTGTGTTTTCAGCCTTTGCCGATAAAGATTTTAACCGCCGAAACCTGCATTTCAGGGTGCGCGCCTTGTGGCAAAAGGCATCAGACGAAACGTATATTCACATCCCCGATTTATCTGCTTTTGTTTCTGCATACTATAAATTTGTAATTTCGAAAGTGATGTTTACGCAAATAGGGGTCGATACGCGCTATAATACAAAATATTATGCCGATGCCTATTCGCCTGCAACAGGCTTGTTTTATCTTCAGAATGAAAAAAAATACGGAAACTATCCGTATATTGACGTTTATGCAAATTTGAGGTTGAAACGGACAAGGGTGTTTTTTAAAATGATTAATATAGGAACTAATTTTCTGGAATCAGAGTATATAACGACTCCGCACTACCCAATGCCCAGGTCTTCATTTCGATTTGGAATTTCGTGGTTGTTTTATGATTAATGAAGTTTAAAATCACATACAAAAAAGGGGTATCAATCTTTCTGGTTTTATTTTTTTCTGTGGTGGTTATCTTTTTATGGAATGAAATAAAAACACCGATAATAAAGAAATTGGTAGATTCGGACGAGGTTCGGAATGATTTTGAGCTAATTAAAAAATCGGGAGTTTTAAGGGCTGCAGTTGATTACAATTCATCGAATTATTTTATATACAGGGGAAAGCCAATGGGTTTTGAATACGAACTTTTGCAAACCCTGAGTAAAGACCTTGATGTGAGACTCGAAATAGTTGTCAGTAATCAATTAAATGAAACGTTTGAAGGTTTAAAAAACGGGCGTTTCGATTTGATTGCACAAAATTTGACGGTTACAATGCCCCGAAGTGCCGAACTTGATTTTACCTTACCTTTTAAACAAACACAGCAGGTGTTGGTGCAACGTGCAAAAACCAACAAATCTATCGACAGTGTGTACATTAATTCGGTTCTTGAACTGGCCAACAAAAAAATTTATGTTCAAAAAAATTCTGCATATCATCAGCGACTGTTAAATTTATCTGAGGAAACAGGAGGGCCGGTTGAAATTATTTGCGATTCGGTTTTTGGGGTTGAAGATTTAATTTCGAAAGTGGCCAAGGGCGAAATTGATTATACCGTTTGCGACGAGCACATTGGTAAATTAAATCAATTTTATTACTTAAATCTCGACATTTCTTTACAAATCAGTTTTCAACAAAATATTGCATGGGCTGTAAGAAAAGGTTCGAAAGAGTGGAAAGCTTATCTGGATAAATGGATTACTGAATTTAAAGACACCCGTAAATATCATTTTCTTTATTTTAAATATTTTGAAAGCCCAAGATTAGCTGAACGGATGTCAAGTGAATTTAACAGCATTTCGGGTGGCAGGATTTCGAAATACGACGGCATGATAAAAGAAATTGCAAAGGAATACAATTGGGACTGGCGGCTGATTTCAGCGATTATTTATCACGAATCGAGATTTAACGAAAATGCAGGCGCCTGGACCGGGGCTTATGGATTAATGCAACTGATGCCTGCCACTGCCGAAACTTTTGGCGTTCAAAATATCGAGGATCCAAAACAAAACATAAAAGCCGGGGTTCTTTTGCTGAATTCGCTGAATAACACGTTTTTAAAATCTATTTCAGATTCAACAGAAAGAGTGAAATTTGTACTTGCAGCTTACAATATTGGTCTTGGCCATGTAAATGACGCGCAGCGACTTGCAGAAAAATATGGACTTAATCCTTTGGTTTGGAATAACAATGTCGAAATTTATCTGGAGAAAAAAATGGAAGAACTATATTTTAAGGATGAAGTGGTGCGCTGGGGTTATTGCCGGGGCGAGGAGGCTACAAAATTTGTAAGAAACGTTACCAATAATTATCAGCAATATGCTAATGTTATTGGTTTGTAGCACTAAATTGCCGGATTGTATCGTAAAATTCAGATAAAATCATTGCTGTTGCACCCCAGATAATTTCATCTTCAAACCTGATACACGGGTCTTTTAACATACCGGTAAAGTTTCCAGTTCAACTTCTTCAAAAGAGTTTGTGATCAATTTCAATGGAAACGAAATCGTTTTTTCCACCTCGTTTTTATTAATGATAAATTCGGGTTTTTTATCTATCCAGCCAACAAACGGAACAGAAAGCCGGGTGCAGCCCAGCTTACGAGTTAACAGAATCCCGAAAATTTTGTTCAGGCATTAAGTACAACTCAGTTACTGGCTGACTGTAAGTCATTACCCATTGCCTTTAATTCAAACAAAGATTGAGTTGTACTCAGTTGCTTTCTGACTCCTACTTAGCTGTCCTTTGAGTTGTACTCAGTTGTTCACTGACTACTACTTGGCTTTCTTTTGAGTTATACTTAGCTTTCCTCTGAGTTGTACTCAGTTGCTCTCTGAGTTATACTCAGTTGCTCTCTGATTCCTACTTAGTTCTCCTTTGACTTATACCCAGTTGTCCTCTGACTTCTATACAACAATTAAGTGATTTAAACTACTTAAGGTTTGACCAGGAATCAGGTAACTGTTAAATGTAATACAGGCTAATACACAGGTTAAACACCAATTAAGAATCAACTGTTTTAGGACTTTACAAACCCAAAACGTCCGCAAATTCAAGTAGTATCATTGCTGTTGCACCCCATATAATTTCACCTTCATGTTGGAAACATGGCACCTTTAATGTGCCTGTCATGGTTTCAAGTTCAACCTCGGCAAGAGAATCTTTCATTTTTTTCAGTGGAAAGGAAATTATTTTTTCCACTTCATATCTGTTGATGACAAACCTGGGTTTAGTATCTAGCCATCCCACAAACGGATGAATCTAGAACCGGCTCACTTACACGATTTTTCTACCTCTATAATTCCCATTTTAAAAATTGTGTCATTTTCTTCTCTTGGGTCACTCAGGATAATCTGCCAATTATATTTTTTTGCAGATATGCTGTTAAAATAATAATTAAAAGTATAATAACAATCACAGCGACAATGACATTCCTGATTAGGGTTGTAACATGTATCGGTAATTGTAATAAAAATTGAATCATTTTTAATATCAGACTTCCAGACCTCTCGCACATTAATTTGTCGCTAATTTATATATCAACCTAAGTTCCGTACCTGGATATACTGTTTCGGAATCAGTTAGCAACTCACATAGTTTTTCCAGAGCACGATTATCTCTTGGATTGGATAGGGTGTAAAGTTTTATTGTTAGTGTGTTTTTTGTGTAATCCGGGAATAAGTCACCTCTGGATTTTATGATGCTTTTTACCAGTGAACGGATTTCTTCTTGTTTTGTGTAAATCTCGTTTTTAATCAAAGCTGCTACTGTTGTTTCTGCCCGATAGCATATCATTTTTATGATGTTTTGAAATAGTTTTCCCTCCATGTCCAATTTTGTATATCGTATGCTTTCAGGCATGTTTTTCACTTCTATTTTATACGGCTGTTTTTTGCGCGCCTCCACTAATTTCTGTTCTTCGGTTTTCAGTTGGTTGATTTGGCTGATTTGTTTTGTTTGCTTTTTCAGGTACTGGGGGGCAGTTTCCAAGGCACTGTTTACATTTTCTTCATTTAACAAAAACAGTTTGGCTTGTCTGCGGCTTATCTTTTCGCGTATTTTTTTGATGGTTTGGGTTAGTTTGCTGTATATTGGGTTGACGACCATAACCCCTTCATTTATCTGTTTTACAAGATAATACATCATGCGGTCGATATCGTATTCTTGCCGGAGGTATTTGAAGAAATTTTCCTGACACCAGCGGGCAAACATATAAATGGCTATCCAGGTCAGGTCCAACTTTTGGTTGGTGGTCAGTATGCTGGTTTGGTGGGAGTCTTCTGTTTTTTTTCGCACTTCGCGTATTGTCATGCCTTCCAGTTCTATTTCACGTTCGGCCAATTCCATTTTTACTTCATTGCCATCAACCGGGATGGAGTATTGATGGAATTCACTTTCAGGCCACTGGTCTTTTACGTTCTTATTATAGGTCAGAACGGCAATCCTGTCGTTTTCCCAATAGTTTTTAAATGCTTTTGGGCTATATCCTTCGCGGTCAAATGTTAACGTGAAACGGGGCAGCCCAGGATCATTCAACAATTCCTGTTCACTTACCGGAAGGGCCACCTGCTGTTTTAGCCGTGGTATGATTTGGCATGAAAGCATTTCCCCCAGCTTCTCGTTTACTTCGCCAGTGACCACGAAATAGGGCAGCCCCTGATGGTTGTTTACCCAAAACTCCATGATGGCCGGCATGCATAGTTTCAGCCTGGATATGTGCTTTTTGCCAAGGGTTGCCTGATCCCCACAATATACTTTGGGATGCCCGTCGATATAATAAATCGTTGTCCCTTCTGCCTTTACCCACTTGCTGGCCTGGGTCATGCCCCATTGTTCTGACTTGTTTTGCTGGATGATTTGCTTTAGCCGGGCCCTTAAGCATCTGGCTTCGGGGATGCGGTCAAGTCCCAATAACTTCCCAAACTCGCCTGGGCTGATGTACCGTAGTTGTTCCGGATTATGGATACGGCAAAGGTACATGAAGGACAGAAAAAGGATAGTCGTGTCAAGGTCGTAATATACATCTTCTATCTCTTGATAGTGAGGCTTGTAATCCATCAGCCCTTGTGCCAAAAGGGCTGGCAACATTAACAAAACCCCGGCATGTTCAAGGCTTTGGCAATTCTCAAACCTGATTGGTGTCTGTTTCAATTCTCCCCGGCTGGCGGCGATTCGTTCTTCAACCCGTGTGGCTCCTGTCCCGATCGCCATTGATGCTTCAAAATCAACGACATTCCTTTCACCGGGGGTACTGCCTTGGCGGGCTTCAACGTTTTGAATTACTGTTTTTTTTTTAAGGTGCCACCTTTGAGATGGTACCGTATGCAACTTTCGCTTACCCCTAAAGTCTTGGCCGACTTCAACTGCGACATCCCGTCATACAATAGCTGCTGCGCTTGAAGCAGTAAAGGCCCAGTCATTTTATAACATTCCCCACGGTGGTCAACCTGGTTGAAAAAACTTTCCATACCCTGTTTACTGAGCTTCTGTGCATAACGCTCAACATTCCTTTGGCTGATGCCCAAAGCCCTGCTTATCTCTGAGGCATGGCACAACTTGCTTTCCACAAGATTGCCAAGTATGTAACGGTAATTGTTCGTACTATCGACATGGTGGCAAAAAATCGGGGACCCATTGTGAAGATAATAGATGAATTCTTCTTTCTTGAAAAAACCAACACTACTGTTTATTAGTTTTGTGCTTTCCGGGAATATAGGCAGTTGCATTTGCATATGGCTATCTTTTTACCAAATTTACGACAGTTTGATTAACGATAACCCATTTGCAACCTAATTTATTTTCATGTAGTTATCAGGATGGGATCAGGAAGTCTGAATTTAGTACAGAAATAGAAAGTGTGATAACTAATATTATTGTTTTCATTATACTATGATTTTAAAGGTATTCAATATTACTCACATGAGTTTTTACTATGTTACTGTAAATAAGGAAAATTTTATATTCGTTTTGCAGTTTATTCGATTTTAATGAAATGAATATTTTTCACTACAGAAGTAATTTTCCCATCTAAAAAATTATATATAACAATCTCTTTATCATTTAAAAATTCAAAATTAAAGAAACCATAATGTCTTCTTAAAGTTGGATTATCATTTTGAAATAAAATTGTGGAGTCATTCATTTTATTATAATTCCAGCCATCAAAATAAATATGTTTTTCTACTTTAAAATTATCTGTAAAAACTATCGTGTCGGATATGCCATCCCATAATTCCGGATATTTTTCCGCCCAGGTACCTGTTAACCTGCTCTCGGGCAGGTTGGAACCGGATGGAATTAAACTTAAGTAAACGACAATACAACTGTCTTTTTTAATTTCAAAATTCCCTGACCATCCTAAAGGTTCATAATGCATATCTGTGGTATAATGGAAATCTGCTCTGTAGGAGTATTCACCCACCGGTTTTTGAAGATTTAGAACCGAAAGTGTGTCAGTCATATCACAGGAAGGATTACCATGTTGCGGAAGAAAGGCCCACGGCAATTTGCCGGCTAAAGAATCATTGATATACACATTTACATCAAATTCACGGGCGTCAAGTAAATCTTGAGCGTTAGTGTAAATAAGGATGTGTCCGGTATCTGTATTTTCCATATCGAAAAATACTTTACTGCAGGAATCCGGGTTGGCATGGATTATCCCTGACCACTGGATGTAATTGTTACATGTTGCTTTTGCAAAGTAATTGTATGTTCCCGTATCTTTTTCAATCAAAAGGGTATTGTCGCTTTGAAAACAATCAGGAAGTTCTTCATTAATGTAAGGATATGAAATTGAACCAACCGGAACGTTGTCGATAAAAACATCGACCTCAAACGGGCCGCAATTCAAAATAGCCTGCGCATTGGTATAGAATACCAGATTTGATTTTAGTTTTTCCTGTTCTTTCTGAAAATAAGTTTCATTATCACTACAACTTGTTATCAAATAGGCAGTAATCCCAAATAATAAAAATAGCTTTCTCATTTTTAATACTTTTTATTCTGTCAATAACATCCGCTTCGTATCAACAATCTTCCCATCTGTAACCAAACTATATAAATACATCCCGGCAACAAATTCGTTGGCGTTTATTGCAATTTTTTCTGATCATATTTATAATTGCAATAGTTTTTACATCGAGTTTTAGTTACCGAACTACCAACACTTCTGTTTTTATAGCAAGCTGTGTTTCCATTTTTAGCAAGTATATTCCTGGTATAACTTTTTCTATGCTTAGTTTGCTTCCAGATAAATTCGTATTTTCCCATGTTTTAAGGTTCCGTCCGGAAGTATCGAACAGTTCAATCTTTTGGATTTTTATGTTGGAGGGGCAGGTAACAGTAATATAGTTTTTTGCAGGATTTGGGTATAATTTAATTTCATATTCCGTACTTATAATTTTAGTCGATGTTACGTAATCGCAATCGATTTCAGTCAATTTATAAAGCCCTATTATATCATTTTGAAAACATCTAAGTGGCCCTCCATATGGAGGATCAGCCCATGCATGTAAGGGAAACATAAAACCTGTCCATCCTATGTTTTCAATAATCTCACCTTCCATATAATATTCATCTCCTTCTGAATCAATTTGACTTACATATTGCACTCTCAGTGCATTATTATTAATGTCAAGTGTAGAGATTGAATCCACATGTACCTTTATTGTCGAATCCTGAAAAGCTTGCCGACAGAACACTTCTATTGTATCGCCGGTATTGGCAGCAAAATCATAAATTAGTTTATAAGCATTGATTTCAGGAACATATAAATAGACTTTATCACTATCTGATTTCATGAAAATTTTTTTTGAAACTGTGTCAGCAAATGAAACATTTTCTTCTAAAATGATTTTTACTGAGTCTCCATTAATTAATGTGTCTCCAATGGCTTCAAATTTTATGTATGAAAGATTAGGTGGAGTGAAGAAATTAATTTGGTTATAATGCCACTCGGAATTGTAATTTGCCCAATTTTGTGAAAAAGATAAAATAGGAATAAACGGGAATAATAGTATTAGTAATTGTGTTTTCATAATTTTTATAATAATTGTGATTAACTATAATATTTTTTTAACCTAACATTTTTTAATTTACTTTAATTGGAGCAGGTATTTTTAAGTGTAAATACCTGCTCCAAAATCTTAGGAATATATCATCATTTACTTTTTAACAGGAAATTGTAAAAAGTATTAATTGCAGCCATGTACGGCTTCATTTTTAATTACCAGTTCTGCTCCTAATTCTACAGTAAAATTACTACTTATAGTTGTTTCATCAGACCGTATAATTAAAACAGATCCATCAGTTATTGCAGCATTTTGAATAGTTACAGTTTGCTCTGAAATAATGTCGCCATACAATACATTGCTCAGATCGGTGGATGTAATAGAAACATTATTTTCAGGTTGCAAGAAACCTACTTTCTCGGGAATCTCCAACTCGCATACCCTTCCACAATCGTTCCAGTTTGATGTACCTGTTACAAGTCCGTTGTAATAGACATCCGGGTTAGAAAAATTTGGAGCATAATCAATGCCCCATGTAGTACCCCTGATGGTTTGAAATTCTGTTTGGCCATTAATATAGTGATAGCCATGACCGTAAGTATAAGGTGTTGATGTCCCGTCATTATCGTGTCTGCATCCTAATAAATGTCCGATTTCATGACTAAATAATCTATTAGGGACAGCACCCCATGTTTCTGCATGAACAAGGCAAAAAGCCCATGAAGGCGTATTTGCATCAATAGTTGCAGCAATTCCTCCGCATTGTCCTATGGTTGATTGGCATTCACTCAATAAAACACAAACATCAGCAGAATATTTATCCCTTAAGTCATGAACCTCATCCATGTGTCCGTCACCATCAATTCTAAATCTATTTATATCAGTATATCTACCATCCCCTACAGTATATTCTGTGTAATTTGTAAGTCCGGCATATGCCAATTCATAGGTTTCATCTACAAGGCTATTTCCTAAATATTCATTTGCAACATTAATAACATGTTCAATAGAATTTAGAATGTCGCTAAAATAGGCTTCAGCATTAGGTGTATATAGAACAAGTATTCTCATATTGCAGCTGTTAACATTGGTGTATTTTAATACTGGAGCTGTATTTTTATCAATTACAGGGAAAATATTTTCAGTCCCTTCACTATTATTTCCACAGTTTGAATTATTATCGACCCTCAACAAATAATACTGCATATCCTTTGAAGTTATAATATTATATTCTTTCGAATTTAAAAAAAACGTCCCTGCAGCAAAACCATTTCTGACAGTGATGATTGCCTTATTTGAAATATTGTTGTCAATAATGCCAAAATAACTAAACGAATTTTGATCCTTTATTGTCATCTTTGTTTTTTTCAAGCTCAAAGTATTTCCATCAATGTTGATTAATGGGTTCTTACTTTCATGAAGAAGGACGTGCATATCAAAATTAATTGGATGAAAGTCTTTTATATCCTTCGCTTTTAAAGCATATTTCTCGGCAAATTCTTCCTTTGTCAAGCTATTGTTATTCTTTGTTTCAAAAAGAAAGTCAGACTGAATGACTTGGGATTTCAATTTATCCATATTGACGAATATCGATAATACCAATATTATCGTTCCTATTGTATATTTTTTTTCATAGTTGTATAATTTCACAATTTTATTCTGTTAACAACATCTGTTTCGTATCAAAAATCTTCCCATCTGTAACCAAACTATATAAATACATCCCGGCACTAAATTTGCATTTTGACCTCTGTTTTAACACAAATTACAAATGTGCGCCAGCAAGATGACAAGTCAGCATTACCAGGATATTAACTTCGTGCTAATCATGAAATATCCTATACCATCATTTCCGAGCTGAATTCGATTATTATCTGCTATTGTACCGTTTCCGTCCAAGCTAAAAGTTATATTACTACCTCCAAAAATTTCAATTTGGGTTTTCTCATTTGGCTTTAACATTTCCTTATTGCCGCCATATGTTAAATCAATAGTAACGTTACCTGTATTTTCTATTTCCAGATTACCTGGTTTTACGCGATACAGTCTCATAAAACCCAATCCTCCAAGTGTGGTAGAAGCCCCATCATAATTTTTTGTTAAATCAATTTCAGAATTGTCAACATACAGTTTTATATCCATCACTTTTGCATTTACTGTAAACTCAAAATCAGAACTTATATCAATTGTATCGCTGCCATCTATTGTTTTACCGGTAATTGTCAATACCGAAGTATTAATGCCCATTGGTAACAATTCGGAAAAGCCGACTCCATTAATACGGGTTCCATGTACGATTCCCAAAGAAATAAGCGGAATAAATCCACTACGGGATGTATTGCCTAACCGGGCATTGCCTTCCAACAATGAAATCGCACCGGGCGATATCGCAAAAGATGGGTTATCAGTAGTTAAAGCAATGTCAAAAATTGGTTGATCGCCCCCATTGACTAAAATGAACGAATATTGCATGCTTGCTTTCAAATCCCCCAGATCAAAACCAGCCTGGGCCGATTTTAATTGAGAATCGATAGTTGAACTTTTTACCGGATTTTTAAGTTCAGTTAAAAGAAAATAACCGGGTTCTTTCATTTCAATAATATCATCTTTCGTGTTTTCAATGATATCATCTTCTTTGTTGCAGGAAATAAAAATAACCTGCATTGCAATTGCCATTATAACTAAATGTTTCATGATTGATATATTTTATTGGTTTATCTAAAATTACTTTATTCTTGGTTTGTCTATATATGTTCCACTATCGTGGGTTGAAATACAATGCTAGTGAAAGAAGAACCTTTTCCAAATTTTCGAACATTGGAAAACATTAATACATCTGTTTCGTATCTACAATTTTCCCATCGCAAACATTACAAACCATAAGGAGTAAATTCAAACACAGAACCTTGCGGTACTTCGAACACTCCGTTTACTTCAAATTGTTCTGCATCAACATAAAGCCTTTTTCCGTTGGAAATTGAAATAGAAGTGCCCGTTGGAATATAAACACTGTTGGCAATGTATGTGGCATTGTCAGTAAAACTATTTATTGAAGCCGTTGAGTTTTGAAAAATTCCATATTTAAAATAATGTTTGTACAAATCGATATGGTCATGTACCTGTTCAATCTGACAGGGTGTGAATGCTGTTTCTAGCGGACTGTAATCCATAATGTTGTTAGAGTAACCTTGGCCATTCCAAATACATGGATCGGTATAGCCTTCGTTAATTAATTCCTGATAAGTTGGAGTATCAGCACAATTATCATGACAAGTTGGGGAACCAGAAGTACAACAGGCCCCTAAATTGGTTCTTTTACAATGACGCAATGACAAACAATGGCCAACTTCGTGATTGCAACCCAGGGACATAAAATTATAGATGCCCCAATTCCCATATAAAAGGAAGTTATCATATGCAGCTTCCGCCCCATTTTTCCAGCAAATGTTACCTCCCAAATTTGCTGCTCCGTTGCCGCTGGGATTTGCATAAACCAGAATGTTAACTACGTGCGATCCATTTCTAATAACGCCTGTATGTATACTTGGATTATTAAAATAGGTGTCATTTCTGTCAAAAAATACTCCGGCTAACTGATAATTATAATTGATATCCAACACATCAATTGGACAGCAAGATAATTGTTGGGTCATTACAGGATTATTATTCAACCAGTAATTGCATTGTTCTATTACTTTTTCTGCAAACCAGTAACCTGTATAAGCATTTTGAACCCCATATACATCTGTTGTTTCGGTAAAATTTCCTGTACCGTTTGATCTCAGAATGAAATGAATATTCACCCTGATGGTTTTATGTTCGGTAATGCCAGTAACTTTATTGAGTGGATTTATGTATGCTGATTTTAATGCCGGGATATCATAAACGATACATTCTGTTTGGGAATACCCCTTCCCTGCAAACGAAAAAGCAAGGATTACTGATATAATTATTTTAGTTTTTATAAATAATTCCTTCATGATAACATTTATTATTGTTTGTAATAACGACAACATAAATTCCGTTCGAAAGGTCAGACATATTTGTCTGGTCTCCGGGACGAAGATTTTTGCTTTTTACTAAATTTCCGGCACTGTTATAAATTTCCAAATAAAAATTACCATTCTCATGATAATCAATCGTCAGGTAATCAGTTACCGGGTTTGGGTATAAAATAAAGCCATTGTTTTTACCAATCTTCGGACTATTAACCGGGAAAGTTGTTATTGTATCGCATGGTTCACTTCCATTAAAGAAAATGCCTAACTCTGGATCGGAGTAACATCTCAATGGCCCTATACCGATAAGATCAGCCACACAACCGACATCTCCGGGAAGAAGATACCAGGTGGAACCAATTTTTTCAATTATTGGAAACCCGTCAAAACCCCAATAATATCCTTCTTTATGTGTAGCAAAATATCCTTTCAGGTTATGGTTATTTATTGTTATGGAAAAAACGGAATCAATACTATTCCAGCTATATAGGGAAGTATCGCAAGCGAAGTTATTCGACATATCAGTATATAATTGTATTGAATCCCCTTTTGACAAAGAAAAGTTATACAGTTGATGAAACTCTCCATTCTTCCAGTAAGAAACAGTGTCGTCATTCTGATGCAGATACTCGAATCCCAATTCAATTGGACCTACCCTGGTAAACTTTGTTTTCCGGATTACTTTAACAAGTTTCCCCTCGATAGTGGAATCCTTAAAACAGGTATGCTTTACATAATTTGCTCCTTGTGGAGGATCAAAACCAACGTATGCTGAATAATACCATTCTGCACCAACAGGAGCAAATTCCATTTGAGAAAAACCTGTCATATAAAGCATGGCAAACAAAAAAGTCAATTTTATTTTCATGAATAAATATTTTTAATTATTCAGTCAACAACATCTGTTTCGTATCCACAATCTTTCCATCGCAAACCAAGCTGTACAAATACATCCCGGCAACAAATTCATTCGCGTTTATTGTTACGTTTCCTGTGCCTCTTTGGTTAACCGTAATGGTTTTTAAAAGTGTTCCCGTCATATTACAAATATGCAGTTGCGCGCTTTGCACGGTTTCCGGTATTTCAAACTTAACAGTAGTTTGTACGCTGAATGGATTGGGATTGTTTTGGTAAAGTTTGGGCAGGTTGCCATCTAAATCAATTTTGTCGGTTTCACCAATACTGGCGCTTTTTGTGCTGTTCTGGCAACAATTATCTTCTAAAGCATTTATTTGTCCCTGCATTTCAACAATTTGTTTTTGTTGCATTTTTATCGCTTCCAACAAAATTGGAATCATCCCGTCGTAATTTATGGCTCTTGTCATTGTAATTGAATCTAGCCTTACCAATTCAGGAAATTCTTTTTCCAGTTCCTGGGCGATTAAACCATAGTGTTCGCCGGGTGAGAAGTTGGGTACCATGCCAAGTGTATCGTTTTTAAGAATATCCCCTAATTCCGGTTTACTTTTAAATTCATACTTTTTGCCATCAATCTTCATTAATTTTGCCAATACTTCATTACCTTCGAGTGCTTGAATGTTCTTCTTATACAATTCATCAGATGTTATCCAGCCCCCTGAAGAATAAGCATCACCACCAACATACAGTTCGTAACTGTATTGGCTGGAACCGCCAATCAGTACCGTTGCCAATGTTGAAGGGCCTGTAAACTTGGCGCAATGTGAAAGGCTTGGCACTGAATTACTGACTTCTAACTTGGCACCCGGGGAAGATGTGCCGATACCGACATTACCGCTGCTGACTACTTTTAATTGGGAGAAACTTGGAAAATACAAGAATACGAATACTATTATTGTTATGATACTTATTTTTTTCATTGTGGTTAAATTTTTAATTTGAAATTTTTGGTTTTTAAATGCTTACATTTACAATTGAATTATAAGAATTCCCCGCGCCAGTAAAGCGAAAAATCTTTTGCCTCCCCGGATGGGGAATACCGGGGAGGCTTTTAAATTAACCGTGTAAGTATTTTAAGAAATTTTGTGTGAGTTGATATCATGAGTTTGAATTTTGGTTTTACTGTCACAAGTTTATAACAAAAAAGTTTAGAAAACAATACAATCTTTAGTTTTGGAGAACGTTTTTTTTTTTTTTGATTAGTTAATAACCAGATAATCAATATTTAACAGATGATTTTATTATATATGTTATAGAGCATTCAGGATTTTACAAACCCAAAACGTCCGCAAATTCCAATAAAATCATAGCAGTTGCACCCCAGATGATTTCATCTTCAAACCTGATACACGGGACTTTTAACATTCCGGTAAAAGTTTCCAGTTCAACTTCTTCAAAAGAGTTTGTTATCAATTTCAATGGAAACGAAATCGTTTTTTCCACCTCGTTTTTATTGATGATAAACTCGGGTTTTTTATCGATCCAGCCCACAAACGGATGAATTTGAAACCTGCTTATACTTTAAACGGCAGTGCACCTGCTTTGCTGTAATGTGGCTGCCTTGCTCTAAAATAACCAGACACCAAAAGGAATAAAATCCCGGAAGTTTTGGTGCCGTTTTGCGGATTTGATTTGTTTATGAATAACAATGTTATAAACAAAAAGCCGGGTGCAGCCCGGCTTTTTGTTTTATTGTCTCCAAGTATATTTATTGTACAACCAACTTTTCGGTTTTAACCCCGACATCGGTTTCTGCTTTTAAAAGATAAACTCCGGGAGAAATATGTTGAATATTAAGTGTTTTTCCTGTCCATTCAATTGCCTTCCACATTTGAACAATCCTCCCCGAAAAATCGATTAACTCAATTTTTTTGATTTTAATGTTGGATGGATTGGAAATTGTGAAATAACTATTTGCAGGATTTGGATATATTAAAACTTCTTTTGAATTAAAATATTCACTCTGGTTATTTATAGTTAAATCATCCAAATTTCTTATACATATTAAGCCATTGTTTCCACCAGCTACTATCATTTTGTTCGAACTGCCTATTGCAGAAAATCCCTCGTCACTGGCAGTATATTCCAAATCCCAGTTCGCGCCACCATCTTTAGTAATATAAATCTGACCACAGTATGTAATAATAAAACCAATATCCTTATTTATAAACAGTCCTCCTGTAATGAAACATGTTAGGCCTGTATTAATTGATATCCATGTTAAACCGCCATCTTCTGTTTTTTGAATTGTATTATTACTTGAAAAGCAATAGCCAAAATTATTATCAATGAAGGACGCTGAAATAATATATAAGGTATCATTAAAAAAATTTAATTTTTGCCAGTTTTCACCTCCATCTGTTGTTTTTATTATGGCACCATAATTAATCGGGGGGTTACACGGTCCCGGGTCACAATCTGCAGTACCTCCCCCTACTACATAACCAGTGTCCTGGCTTGTAAATATTATATTTCCGCCAGAATAAAACTTATATACTTCATACCAATTTAATCCATAATTATTGGTTTTATATAGCCTTCCTGATTTTATAATAAACCCGGTTTTTGAAGATATAAAATATATATCAGATATAGTGGAGCCCGAATTCCCAAGCCCTCCAACATCTACCCATGAGGCACAAGAATTAGTTGATTTGTATAACGAAACCCTCGCAATATAAACAGTGTCTTTATCAATTCCAAATATTGACATAAATGACGCTGAAATTCCTGTATCAAAAGCCTGCCAGTCTAATCCTCCATTTGTCGTTTTTAAAACAGTTCCCATTGTACAACTCATAAATCCATTTTCAGAATCTACAATGTGAATATCAGTAATACTATTACTTGTAGGTGAATTAACTTCATGCCATTGAGCATGCAAAGTAGTTAAACTCAAAGATACAATCATTATTATCGTAATAATTGATTTCATAGGGTAGTTGTTTTAATTATTTAATTTCCAGTTCAGAGCCTGATCCTACTTCAAATGGGCCATTAACCGTTGTCTCAAATATGGCATCAAGAAATAATTTTGAATTATTTGTTACGCTTACGTTCTCAACTTCTATATTGCATGCTCTAAAAGTTGTAGAAGTTACTACAGTTGTGTTTTCTAATATTTCATCGGTGCAAGACCCCACACCAACAGCGTACCAAGCTTCAATAACACTCGAAACTTCCTCGCTATTTACCCCGTACCAATCCTCTGCTGCTTGAATTGTAGAAGTTCGTGCTTTTGCAAAATTGGTGGTTCTATCCATATAATATAAACTACCATAAGTAATTTTTGCTGCAGATTCTATCCCAATTCCGGTAATATTGTAATTGTTATTATTAATTGTTACTGGTCCTCCTACTGTTAACAGATAAAACCAATGACTCATCACAGTACTGTTTGTATGCTTCCCACACCAATCATTATAACTTGTACACCCTACCTGGGGTACCCAATATGTTCCGCCATAGGTGTCGGGCTGATCAGTATCATTTGGGTTACTCAGTGAACGCGACCAATACCCAGTATTATCAACCTCGTCACCCCAAATCCATATTTCTTTGTTGTCGTTTACATACTCTTCAACACAAGCTGCCCATATATCGGATAGTCCTTCACTAATAGCTCCTGTTTCACCTACAGTATAAAATTCAGCAATTTCTCCAGTAACACCATGCCCAAATTCATGAGCAACCCAATCAATGCATGTTAGTATGTCAAGTCCACTTTGAGCTGCATGACCGTCACCCAATCTGATGGTACCATTGCCAAGCCAGCTACCATTCGGATAATTTGTTCCATAATGAACAAGGACTGTAAGGAGAGCTCCATTATTATCATAACTATCTCTTCCATGTTCATTCATAAAATAATCGTAAGTCATCATTGCTCCCCAGTGTGCATCTAAAGCCCCGTTGTCTTTTACTGCGTTATCATACTCAATACTTGTCCAATTATTGTTATCATCTGTAAAATGGGTTGTGTCTAAAATAGATTCTGAATTATTCATATTATATGTTACTATTCCGTTCCCCCTGCTATTATCTTTTAAAATATATGTAGAGCCGGTATATTCTGTTGAAATATTTCTTGTACCACTATATCTTGTATTAGCCGTGCCAATAGCTGTTTCAATTAATGGTTCAATACTAATCACTTCACCAGTTACAGCATCCACATAAATATTTTCATGGCTTAATGGCGAAATTGCATAGATTTCCATTTTGTAAGCAAGGTGATATGCCGTATCTTTTGGAGAAAGATAATTTTTACATATAACCAATTCTGGTTGAGGATAAAACGGAGATTCTCCTTCTTTAATTTTTTTTTGCAACAAAATGTTTTCTTCAGGATTTTCCCAGATATACTCATCTGCCCCAACGAACTCTAATGCTTTGTATATTGCAGTTTCTTCTGTTATTTTGGGAATGATGGAGATATTGAGTTCAGAAACATAATCTCCATTTATCAAAAATAAATTATCATTTTTATAATGTACTCTAATATCAGAAAACTCAATTTTTAATCCATTGTAATAAAGGTGATACTTTTCATGTTTTTGATTAAGCTTATCAATTTTCGGTTTTTTATCTGAATACTTTCGAGCTTCAATATTATCTTGGAATTTAAGTTCAGCCTTTAAAAAATTTTCAGTATCAATTGGTTTAATTTTAACTTTAGATGTATCAATTTTAAACCAAGCTGATTTTATCTGTGCATTTAGAGTACAACTCATTGTTATTAAAAAGATTAGGCAAATTAATCTGATTACTAAATGGTTTTGTATCATTGGATTTTATTTTAAATTGTTCATTACTTATATCGTTAAATTCTAAAAGCGAAGCTGGCTTTAATGTATGATTTCCATCAATTGAGCACATAACCTCAAGGATTTGTATTTTAAATTTAATTATTCAGTTAACAACATCTGCTTCGTATCCACAATCTTCCCATCGCACACCAAACTGTACAGGTACATTCCGGCTACAAATTCGTTGGCGTTTATTAATTCGTTTCCTTGGCCTCGTTGGTTAATTGTAATGGTTTTTAACAGTGTTCCCGTCATATTGCAAATATGCAATTGGGCGCTTTGAACCGTTTGCGGAATCTCAAATCGTACGGTAGTTTGTACGCTGAATGGATTGGGATTGTTTTGGTAAAGTTTAGCCCCATTTAAATCAGGCTTTGCTGCATTTCCTTCCAATGAGCCGCTTTTTAAGTTGTTGTTACTGTTGCAGCAATCGTTTTCCAGTGTTTCCATAACGGCTTTCAGTTCTTTAATGGATTGTATCAAAAGGGGGATAATCCCAGTATAATTGATGCTTAAATACCCGTTATCGTTTTCATATACCAAATCGGGATAGAGTTCCTGCAGGTCTTGTGCAATTAACCCGTAGTGCTTTTTTTGAAACAGTTGGGAATTTTCGTCGTAAAGCGCCTGTTGTACAGAAGCAGAGTCGCCTTCCGATTCTGTGTACTGTTGTTTCAGGTTATACTCAACCGGGTTCATCTGCAAAACCTTATCAAGTGTGCCAGCTCCTGTCGGGCTGGTAGTCGCATTGTCCAATCCGGTTATATTTTGTTTCAACCGGTTATCGGAATCTCCCACAGTTTCCCCGTTTATTAATCCGGTAACTTTTACATTTCCGACAAAATATCCGGCATATATTCCCGGGACAGCAACATCCAGGTTGTTGTTAGTTGTCCCTACTATGCCGGCGCCATTTTGAGACCCGTAAGTTGTACCGAACACACCATAATTGCGGCCTGATGTTGAATTACCGGCTATGCCCAATACTCCCCAGGCTCTTCCGGAGTTTGGACTGGTTGTTACATAAGATTGACCTCTTAAGCCAATGTTGTAACGGCTAGCCACAACTGGGGCATTACTTAAAACTGAATAAATCCATGTTTCTCCTGGTGTCCCGGAGCGTTCTGCGTATATACCAATTGTAGCTCCCGTAACCCATAATGCAGAATTGGAATTACCGACAGAATTTACCGACAAGTTGGAAAGGGGGGTGTTTGTGCCAATATTAACCCCTACTTTACCTGTACTGGCCACTTTTAATTGGGAGAAACTTGTAAAATACAAGAATACGAATACTATTGTTGTTATGATACTTATTTTTTTCATTGTGGTTAAATTTTTAATTTGAAATTTTTGGTTTTTTAATGTTTACATTTACAATTGAATTATAAGAATTCCCCGCGCCAGTAAAGCGAAAAACCTTTTGCCTCCCCGGATGGGGAATACCGGGGAGGCTTTTAAATTAACCGTGTTAGTATTTTAAGAAATTTTTTGTGAGTTGATATCATGAGTTTGAATTTTGGTTTTACTGTCACAAAGTTCATAAAAAAAAAGTTTAGGAAACAATACAATCTTTAGTTTTGGGGACCGTTTTTTTTTTTTTGATTAATTAATATCTTGAAAATCAAAATATAACAGATGATTTTATTTTATATGTAATAGAGCATTTAGGATTTTACAAATCCAAAACGTCCGCAAACTCCGATAAAATCATGGCTGTCGCCCCCCAGATAATCTCGCCTTCAAACCGAATACACGGTACTTTTAACTGGCCTGAAATTGTGTTAATTTCAACCTCTTCAATAGAGTTTGTTATCAATTTAAAAGGAAACGAAATCGTTTTTTCCACCTCGTTTTTATTGATGATAAACGCAGGTTTTTTATCTATCCAACCTACAAACGGATGAATTTGAAATCCGCTTACCTGTACATAAAGTTCAGAAAGGGATCCGAGAATTTCAATCTTTTCCCGTGATATTCCAATTTCTTCCCAGGTTTCGCGTAAAGCTGTTTCTATCGCTGTTTCCCCCTTTTCAATCCGGCCACCCGGCAACGCAATTTGCCCCGCGTGGTTTTTCATGTGCGCTGGTCGTTTTATTAAACAAACATTCAATTCATTATTTTCGATAAAAAGCAAAAGCAAAACGCTGCTGTGTTTTAGGGTTTTTAATTCTTCGGGGTTTGCTGAAAGTTCACGATTATTGGGCAACATTTTCCGGTGCGAAACCGAACCGGGAAGCGATTGAGACAAAGCTTTTTTAATATTTCCTGCATTAATTAACATCGTGCAAAAATAAAAAAAATACCCGCCGCAGCAGGTATTTTTCATGTCATGCGGTTCAATCGAACGTTGAAATTGTTTTTAAATATTTAACCCAATCCCAAAAAAGAAAGTGCGCCCGGCGGTGCCGGTATTGTACCCCCCCGAAGGA